>Ga0136591_1000425_pt1 | contig 17596 bp, 2 predicted proteins | sample AntRauMFilla3767_FD_104929 | JGI IMG/M metagenome (GOLD analysis project Ga0136591, IMG submission 104929) | Saline lake microbial communities from Rauer Islands, Antarctica - Metagenome Filla 3 #767 | ecosystem: Environmental > Aquatic > Non-marine Saline and Alkaline > Saline | place...
AACTTTAGTATACCGTACCTAAGTAAGCAAGGTAAACAAGAAGAAATTACATTTACTGTTAGTCTACAGACCACGGTATCAAACTCAACAGTAAGCGAGACTAACGCTAGTATTAAAGCTAATGCTCCTGCAACTTACTACACTCAGAACAGAATGATTACAGGTGAGGACTACAACGTTGCTCCTCTAGCAGTTAGCCAAGAAATTGTAAAAGTTAAATCAGTTAACCGTACATCGAGTGGTATTTCTCGTTACTTTGACTTAGTTGATGCAACTGGCAAGTACAGTAGTACTAACCTTTATGGTAATGATGGTATTGTTTATAAGGAATTTATTGACAGGTCTACTTCTTTTTCGTTTCAGACACAAACTGATATAGAAGGCGTTATTATTAACGAGATCGAACCAATCTTTAAAGACAAAAGAGTAAATCATTTTTACTTTGATCAGTATCCTGAGATCAGTGCAGAAGACTTAAATGTATTTTGGGTTTCGATATCTAAAGATAATAACACATTCACAGGATTTATTAGTGACAACCAAACAACTCCGTCTGACGGATATGCTAGAGTTGGAACCTTTACTACATCGAACCTTCGATATGTGAAGTCAGCCAGCTTATTAAAGTTTGTTGCTCCTTCAGGAAGGTACTTCGATAAAGATAACGCATTACAAGTAGGAACGCCAAACGAAGTTGGACACAAGACTGAACTTTGGACAAAAGTTTTTAATGTTGCAGGTAACGGTGTAGACCAACTTATTACTTCGACATCGGGCGGTATTGCACTCAGTGATGATATACCAACAGGTGCAATATTGACTGAGATACGTCCTAAGTTGGCAGGTTCGCTACTTGACGATGTAAAAAGACAAGTTATTGATCAAGCATTTGCGTTTAACAACTTCGGACTGAGGTTCGATGTCGACGACCAGCGTTGGAAAATAATTAGAGCTTCGAACCTAAATGCTAATGCTGACTTTAATACAGGCTTTGCTGGCGATACCAGCGGCCAGGGTCTAGATGCGAGCTGGCTGATTAAGTTTGAAACCTCGGGTGAAAGATACAAGGTCTTTTATCGTGGACTTCGATATGTATTCGAAAGTGACGAAGAGATACGATTCTTTTACGACTCGTCAGACAAGATATTTGATAGTCGTACAGGAAAGATTATCAAAGACAAGATCACAGTCTTGAATATTAACAATGCGCCAGACAGCCTAGCTCCGTTTACTAATGACTATACCTGGGAAATATTATCTGAGTACAGAGATAAAGAAAGTTATGTAGACAGTACTCGAGTTGAACTTACTTTCTTTGACAGTGACGACGATGGAGTATCAGATGATCCTGCATTGTTTGAGGAGATTGTTAATCCTGAGTATATCGACCCAAATACGGGAAATACAACTATACTAAGTAAGACTATAGTACAAGAAAAGTATGTAACGTCAGCAGGAACTGAAGACTTTAGGTATGTTAATGCTGAAGAAGCTGGTGTCGAACTTCGTATGACACAGAGTGACGACCTTGTTCTAAGTGAACTTGATGACGGCGCAGTGTTTTATTTTTACGATGTAGATTTGTTTAAAAGATTCAACGCTAATACATTAACTTTTTCTATAACAGGCGATTATAAAGCATTTACTGGCCGTGATAATTTGAAGTTTCAGTATGTGCATACAGCAGACCCGAACAATAGAATAGATCCGAGTGCAAGTAACGTAATGGACACATACCTGCTAACACGAGGCTACGATAGACAGTATAGGCTATTCTTAGACGGTCAGTTAGAAACAAGACCACTGCCACCGAGCTCGGATCAGTTGTTTAGATCGTTCGGCGCAAAACTTAATCAGATTAAGTCAATCAGTGACGAAGTGATTTATCATCCGGTTAAGTACAAAGTATTATTTGGCTCAAAGGCGAACGAAGATTTGCAAGCAACATTTAAAGCAGTAAAGAACCCTGACCAAGTGTTAAATGACAACGACATCAAAACACGTATCATTGGACTTGTTAATCAGTACTTTGCTATAGAAAACTGGGACTTCGGTGACACATTCTTCTTCCAAGAATTAGCAACTTATGTTATGAATAGAATGGCACCAGACTTAGTTACATTTATAATTGTTCCGAACCAACTAGAACAGGCATTCGGTAGCTTGTTTGAAATACGTTCTGAACCAGACGAAATTTTTATTAGCGGCGCAACAGTAAATGACGTTCTACTAATAGACGAAATAACAGCATCACGTTTGAATGCTAACGGCAATGTCGTTACAACATCAGATATATCAACAAACAAAGGATTACAAAGTTCTCCGTCAGTTGGTACTCTTAACAGCACAGGAGGTTTTAGTTACTAATGGCTAATACTGACCAAAACGATTTCCCGCTACCAGCAGGCGGCGACCAAGACAGAAAGAGTGCAAATCACCTACCTAAGTATTTTAGGACTAAAGCTAATGAAAAAATATTAGGCAGTACTTTAGATCAGTTAGTTCAACCCGGTATTGCTGAAAAAATCGCAGGCTTCTATGGTCGTACTACTGCAAAAGCGTATCAAGCAGACGATACTTATATTGAAGATGTTAGCGAGCAAAGACAAAATCGTCAGTTAGATCCGGCTACGGTGGTTAAAGATGACTTAGATAACGTTGAGTTCTTCAGCGACTATCCTGACTTTATTAATCAGATAAGTGCTTTTAACGGTGATGTTTCAAACCATAGTTTACTCAACACGCAGGAGTTCTATGCATGGAATCCTAACGTAGACTGGGATAAGCTAGCAAACTTTCGTGAGTATTTCTGGTTGCCTAATGGTCCTCAAACTGTTAGTGTTACCGGTCAGGCAAAAGAGATTATCAGTACTTACAAGGTTACAGTACAAGATCAGGGCGACAACTCTACTTACAAGTTCTCAAACAGACTCGCTGCTAATCCAACCCTAACTTTGTATCGCGGACAAACTTATAGGTTTGAAATCGATACTCCAGGTTTTCCTCTTGCGTTTACGGTCGACAGCAACTTTACTGTGCCAGATCCAAATGAAGAAAGCGAGAATGTATCTAGCGAATACACTAAAGGGCAGAAGTTCTTCGATGCTGACGGCAACGAAGTTGCGCCGCAATATATCGAAGAAGGTGTTATAGAGTTTACTGTGCCGCTACAGGCACCGAACCATTTGTTTTACCTAAGTGAAAGCGACATCAACACAAGCGGCTTCATTAAGATATTCGACATCGAAGAAAATACTAGTATTAATGTTGAAGAAGAGATTATTGGCAAGTCAACATACACAAGTGCCAACGGTGTAGAATTCACTAACGGCTTAAAAGTAACGTTCTTAGGCGAAGTGACTCCGTCAATTTACGGCACTGGCGACTGGTATGTTGAAGGTGTTGGAACAGAAATTGAACTAGTAAGTGAAGCAACCCTTTTAGTTCCGGCTGCATACGCAGACGATGTTTTAGTACCTTTTGGCTCAGGAAAATGGGACAGACTACCGTTTGACAATGCCAGCAGTTTTGCTGGAACAAAAGATTACATTGTTGTTAATAGAGCAAGCGTGGATAGAAATGCTTGGTCACGCTACAACCGATGGTTCCATACAGACACTATTGCAGCCGCAGCGAGATACAACAACGTTGCTGAAGAGTTGGACCAGTCTGCTAGAGCAACTCGACCTATAATAGAGTTTGACCTTGGTCTACGGCTATACAATTTTGGTACTCAAGCTAAAAGAGACATCGACTTGGTTGACGACTTCACAACTGATGTGTTTTCTAATGTTGAAGGCCAGGTAGGTTATAACGTTGACGGAGTTCCGTTAACACAAGGACAAAGAGTATTGTTTTCTGCCGATCCTGATCAGAGAGTGAACGGAAAGATTTACCGTGTTACCTTCTTGCGAGTTAACAACAGAAATCAAATATCTTTGATTGAAGAACCAGATGCTGTTCCCCACGAAGACGAAGTAGTTCTAGTTACAAACGGTAACGAGAACGCTGGCCAGTTTTACTGGTACAACGGTACTACTTGGGCAAAAGCACAAGAGAAAACAGACAACAATCAGTCGCCACGTTTTGAGCTTTACGACAGTGCAGGTAATGCGTTTAGTGATGTTACTGTTTACGAAGAAACTTCGTTCACTGGTAACACCGTGTTTGAATACAAACAAGGTGAAGGGTCACCGGATTCAGAACTTGGTTTCCCATTAAGCTACAGAACAATCGAAAACGTCGGCGATCTACAGTTTAACTTCTCTCTCGTTAACAAGAGCTTTGTTTATCGAGTTGATCAGACTTTGTTCACAAAGGCTACGGACATTGGTTACTTGAGAAAGTACACTGACCGTGAAACGTTCACGGTTCAGAATGGCTGGGCAAAGACTAACAAGAATAGTGATCAAGCAGTAATTAGACAGTTCGTTGTAGAAGAACCAACAGCCCGTTTTGAAATCGATGTTTACGATCGCAGTAGTTCAGTGACAGACCTCAGTGTAAAAGTTCTACTGAACCAAGATCTACAATTACTAGAAACTGATTATACAATCGACCGCAGCAGAGAAAATGCAGTTGTTGTGTTTAACGAAGTGCTGCCTGTAGATTCAAACGTTATCTTAAAAGTAAAAAGTAGTACTTCAAAGAACGATAACGGTTATTATGAAATGGCTTATAACCTAGAAAGAAATCCTCTTAACAATAAGATAGGAGAGTTTACTCTAGGCGAAGTTAACGACCACGTACAAACTATTGCAGAAAACATTAGAGGCTTCGAAGGCAAGTTCCCAGGAGCAAATAACCTACGCGACCTTGGTCAACTAGATTCATTCGGTCGTCGCTTTGTACAGCATACTGGTCCTTTGAACTTAGCGAATTATCACATTACTGACAAAGATGCAAACATCATCAAGGCATTGCGCTTCAACCGTGTAGAGTATGCAAAGTTCAAAAGAACTTTGCTGCAAACCGCTGAAAACTTAGGCTTCGACGGAACACCAAGACAGTTACTTGACCTAACATTAAGTCGAGTCAATGCTAGCAAGACTACTTCGATGCCGTTCTATTTCACAGATATGCTATGCGTAGCTGCTTCACGTGTTATAGATTATAAAGTTCCAGCCGGCGGCAATAACTTCTATGCGTTAACCGAACCGTTTTCGTTAGACGAGCTAAGCCCTAGATCAGTTCTTGTCTACCTTAACTCAGAGCAGTTGATCCACGGCAGAGATTACACGTTTAGTAACGAAGGTTTTGTAAACGTTAGTGTAGATTTGGTACAAGATGATCTAATACAGGTTGTTGAGTGTGACACTACAGACGGCTCGTATATTCCGGCAACTCCTACAAAGCTAGGGCTATATCCAGCATTTGTGCCACAAAAGTTTGTTGACACAACATATCAAGAACCTAGAACAGTGATTCAAGGCCACGACGGCAGTATCGTACTTGCATTCGACGACTTCCGTGATGATATTATTCTTGAATTTGAAAATCGAATCTACAACAACTTGAAGCAATCGTATAACGTTGACCTGTTCGACCTAGATAAATTTGTTCCTAGTGATTTTAGAACAACAGGTTATTCAAAAGATTCGATTGACCGTTCAATGATCGCAGACTTTGTTGAATGGACTACTATTGCTGGTAACCCAGACTATACTACAAATGAATTGTACCAGAGAACTAATTCATTCACATATAACTATACCGGCGGGCTTTCACCATCAGGCAAGCCACTAAACGGTTACTGGAGATCTGTTTATATACAAGCGTATGACACAGACCGTCCGCACACTCATCCATGGGAGATGCTAGGGTTTTCTATTGAGCCTGTATGGTGGCAGGATGTGTATGGTGCAGCACCATACACAAGCAACAACTTGATCCTATGGACTGATCTTCAGAACGGTATTGTACGTGAGCCAGGACAGGCTGAAAAACGTAATGACAAGTACAAGCGTCCAGGACTGCTATCGCATATTCCTGTGGACGAGTCCGGCAATCTACTAAGCCCGCTTGACAGTAACTATGCTCGTAACTTTGTAGAAAGGCTCACTAGAGACAGGTACAAGTTCGGTGACCATACTCCTGTAGAAACCGCGTGGCGTCGTAGTTCAGAGTATCCTTTCAGTTTAATAACTGCAAGAGTACTGAATCAGCCAAACACTACTTTTGCAACAGGGTTTGACTTGTCGCGCATGAAGCGTAACCAAGTCGGCCAGATCATTTACACTGAAACAGGCAAAGTGTTGCGCTTGGCTGACATTGCGTTTCCAAACGGAACTGACGACGACGTTCGTGTTAGTACAAGTGGTCTTATAAACTACGTTTTTGATTATCTTGCTAGCAGCGTTCAGCGTCAGCACGAAACATATAAAGACCAGTTGACTAGAGTTGACAACCAATTGTGCATTAAGGTAGGCGGCTTTACTGAGAAAGAAAAGTTTAACCTAATTCTTGATAGTCGTAATCCGTTGAACGAAGGAAACGTGTTCTTGCCAACAGAGAACTTCCAAGTATTCCTAAACACAAGTTCGCCGATAGATGTTGTATCTTATAGCGGCGTTATTATTGAAAAAGTTTCAAGTGGTTTTATTGTTAAAGGTTACGATCGAGAGAACCCAACGTTTGAATACTATGCTCCGATACAGGCTTCAACTGATACTGTAATAAACATCGGTGGCGTTAGTGAACAGTTTGTAAACTGGAGCGGAGCGAAGCAGTACATCAAAGGCCAGAATGTAAGGTATGACAACTTATTTTACAGAGTTATTGAGTCTCATGTTAGCTCAGACACCTTTGACAGCACAAAGTTCCGCAGAATTAATTCACTTCCTCAAGTCGGCGGACGTGATGCTGTTTTACGAAAAACATTCGAGTCAAGAATTAGTGAAATCTCGTACGGTACAGTATTGCCTACTATTCAAGGTGTTGTAGACTTCATGTTAGGATACGAAGCTAGACTCAAAGAGATCGGGTTTAAGTTCGAGTTCTTTAATAATGAAAGTAGTCAGGTAGAAGACTGGACATACAGTGTCAAAGAATTCCTATTCTGGACCACACAGAACTGGGCGGCAGGTAGTATTATCACACTCAGCCCAGGCGCTGAACAGGTGATGTTCGAGCGTGACTTTGTTGTAGTAGATGATGTTTTTGACAACTTTTACCCTTATTCACTGCTAGCAGCCGATGGCAGAAAGCTAGACAGAAGGTTTAGCAGCACAACTCGTAGCAACCAGAACGAGTTTGGCCTGCGCTCAGTTAATACAGCGGCTGGCATCTACAATATCAAACTACCTTTGGTACAGAAAGAGCACGTTATCTTACTTGACAACCGTTCGGTATTTGATGATATCATCTATGATCAGGAAGCTGGTTACAGACAAGAACGAATTCGCGTAACAGGATACAGAAGCGATAAGTGGAACGGTGGTTTAGACATCCCAGGCTTTGTTTACGATAGTGCAGTAGTTGTTGATTGGGAACAATGGACAGACTATGCAATTGGTACACTAGTCAAGTACAAAGAGTTCTTTTATGTTTCTCTGTTTGATATTTCAGGTTCAAGCTCGTTTGATACAAATGCATGGGAACGCTTAAGAGAGCGTCCAGAAGCTAAACTTATACCAAACTTTGACTACAAGATCAATCAGTTTGCAGACTTCTATGACTTAGATTCTGATAACTTTGACGTTGAGCAACAGAAACATGCTCAGCACCTAACAGGTTACCAGAAGCGTCAGTATCTGCAAAATATTATTAATGATGATGTTTCACAGTATAAGTTCTATCAAGGATTTATACAAGACAAAGGTACTAGAAATGCGCTAACTAATTTGTTTGATGCACTTGGTTCGTCTGATAAAGACAGCTTAGAATTCTACGAAGAATGGGCGATACGTTTAGGGCGCTACGGCGATACAGATAACGCAGAGGTTATTGAGTTCCGTTTGGACGAGTCTAAATTCAGACTGTCACCGCAGCCGATTGAGCTTGTTAATAGGTTGCCAGAGAATGCTGTAGACAACGTCTACCGTCAGCGTCCGTTTGAAATATATGCTGCACCAGAAAATTATGACAGCAAGCCGTTTACTACTGTAACGTCAGATCCTTTTGAACTAAGATCAGCAGGGTATGTTCGTGAAGACGATGTTGCTTATAGGGTAACTAACGCAATTGATATCCTTGATGGCAACGTTGATAGCGTAGCTTATGGAGATTATATCTGGGTAGTCGGACTCGACGAGGACTGGGACGTACTAGAGCACGTAAGAACTGTTCTGAACGTAGTAAAAGTAACAAGTATAAGTGATACACAAGCCGAGCTTACGTTTAACACAAACACCAACAGTTTATCTGATGGACAGTTTATCGGCGTTCAAAATCTTACAGAAGGCAATAACAACTTCTATCGTATTGATAACTTGACCTCGGATACTGCGACAGTAACAATACCAGAAGGCGCCAACATCGAAGACGAAGAAGAGGATGTGTTCGGTTACGTTAGTACTTTAAGAAGTGTGCGAGTAACAGACCTAGAACAAGCTGAGACGGTTGTACAACAGCAGTTATCACCTAGTCAGCGTATTTGGGTAGATGGCGATTCGTATAACAATTGGACAGTATATGAGAATCAAGAAGTATATTCTCAGACAAACAACATCATAAACCCTGCACCTAACAATGCAGAATCAGATTATGCAAAAGGGTTGTCTGCTTCACAGGATAACACAAAGGTTGCTATCGGTGATGCATCAAACGGAACAGGTGTTGTATACATATATGCTCGAGCTACAGAAGCAAATAACCTGTTGCTACAAACAACAATCAATTCTCCATTCTTGCTACAGCCTACAATTGCGCTAGACACTAATAACAGCTTCGGCGCTAGTGTTGCGTTAAGCCCAGACGGTAATTACCTAGCAGTAGGTTCACCGAACGCTTCGGACATTGCGTCTCCGTTTGTGGGACCTTATGTTGCAGGCGACGAGTACGAAGACGGCGATATTGTTAGCTACAGTGCTCAACTATGGGAAGCACAGAGCTCAATTAGTTCAGGAACAACCGAGTATCCATCGGCTGGCAGCTCTGTTTGGGAACAGGTATTTAATATTCCGGTTAGCATTAGTAAGCCGTCAAACGGATTTACAAGTCAAGGTGCATTCTCTGTTTACGAACGAGCTGGCAGAGCTTGGAACTATGAAGGTTCTTATGTATTACCAGGCACTGTCGGTGGCTCTAATGCTGCAAAAGACGTTGACTTTGCTCAACAGGGAGACCTATATAGACTATATGTTTCAACAAACAGCAGCGTTTACGTAGTTAAAAACGGTGTAGACGAAACTGGCGAAAGGTTTAATTGGGAGCTAGATAAAGATCCAAGTTTCCGAGGAGACTGGAGTTCTGTACAATCTCAAATTAACTTTGCTACTGGTGATGTAGTTAGCTATACTGACAACGGCACTACCGAATTGTACAAGGCTAAGACCCTCGTATCAGCAGGATCAACTAATCCGAAAGACAATACTTCTCAATGGGAATCATTAGATACAAATATCACTGTTGAATCATTTGTTCCTCATGTACTGACTAAAGATCTTTACGGTGAAGACGTATTCGAAGATACCGATTTAATTGAGTACGCTGTTCAAACTAGTGTTTCGACCAACGGCCAGATAATGGCAATAACAGCAGTGACAGAAGATTTGAGTAGTGCAGACTCAACTAGTGAACCTACTGTAACAAATCGTGTATTAATTTACAGAATACAAAACGGTCGTTATTCATTGCGCCAGATTATTGACCCAGTAACAACTGATACAAGATTTGGTGAGAGTATCTCAGTATCACCTAATGGCGAATTCTTAGTTATCGGTGAACCAGGCAGCGATGTTTATGCTTATGATCAAGGTCGAGTTCGTATTTACAAGCAAGTTAACGGTCGATACGAATTCTTGCAAACATTGATTTCGCCAAGAGACGAAGTAGTTGAGATGTTCGGTTTTAAAGTTAGTGCAACAGACACTTCGATTGCTGTTACTAGTTTCAACGGCGACCAGATAATTCCTACTACGTTTGATAAGACTGCTAGTAACGAAACTATTTTTGACGACGGCTTTACATCGTTTGCTGAGTTAATTATCAACTCGGGTAGTGTTACTGTATTTGATAATGTTGACGGTACATTCTTGCTTGCAGACACACTTGATTACAGAGATGCTAGAAACGGCCAGTTTGGTGAAAACCTTGTTGCTGTGCGTAACCATGTGTACGTAGGTCTACCAAGGTTCAGGACTGACAACCTGTTTGGTGCTATGTCTGACTACCGCCGCGAACGTGATGCAAAAGCATGGTTCAAGAGAAGAGTTCCGAATCCAATAGTCGATCTAAACAAGATGAAAGAAATATTCTTGTTTGACACTAGAACTAATCAGTTGGTAACATATCTTGACTATATTGATGTACGTCAAGGTAAGATTGCTGGTCCAGCGGCTGAAGAGATTGATTTTAGAACTAGCGTTGACCCAGCACGTTACAACATCACCGACGACACTCGTTACTTCGACGAAGTGAACAAGTGGGAAGATAGCTTTGTTGGCAGAGTCTGGTGGGACCAGAGCACTGCTAGGTTTACAAACCCTTATCAAGGCGATGCAGTGTTCCAAAGTGCAAACTGGAACAGGTTAATTCCTGGTGCAAGCATTGACGTTTACGAATGGGTAGCGAGTGATGTTATACCTTCTGAATGGGACGATTTAGCAGATACAACCGAAGGCATTGCTCGAGGAATCAGCGGCCAGACCAAGTACGGTGACGCAGTATACTCAAGTAAATTAAGGTACGATCCGGTTGCAAGAGTATTCAGCAACGTCTACTTCTTCTGGGTAAGAAACAAGTTCACGATGCCAGCCGTTTTAGGTAGATCAATAACCACAGGCAACATCGCTCGACTGATAAAAAATCCGTTCCAAGAAGGTTATCAGTTCACTAGCTTCATGACAGACAACAGGTTTGTTATGTACAATGTAGACAGCTTGGTAACAGGTACAGACACTGCATTAGCTGTTTCGTATTACACACTTGAGAACCAAGAACAAAATGTTCACAACGAATATCAGTTGCTGTCAGAAGGACTGAGCACCAGCTTGCCTAAGCGTGACATTGAGCGCAAGTGGGTCGACAGTCTTGTAGGATACGACGAACAAAGTCGCATTGTGCCAGACCCAACACTTAGCCCAAGACAGAAATACGGCACGCTGTTTAGTCCAAGACAGAGTTGGTTTGTCAACATGCTTGAAGCGCGTAAACAAGTTGTTGAACGTGCTAATATCTCTTTGAAGAAGCTACCGATAGTTGACAGTCGTGACTTGACCACAATGCTCAGTGAAGATGAGATTCCATTAGTTGACGAGAAGCAGTACGATTACGAAGTTGATACTGTTGAAGAACTAAGGTTCATCGGTACTAGCAGGGCGCAAACTGCATCGATTAGCGTAGAAGTAGAAAACGGTTCTGTAACTGATGTTAACATAGATGTTTCGGGTAGAAGGTACAGAGATCCTGCATACACTGAGGAGAGCACCGGACCTCGCAACGGGCCAGCGGTCACTGTTATAGGTACAGGTGAAAACCTTGACATAGATTTGTTTATTAACAACCTCGGCCAAGTAGTTGACTTTGATATCATAAACCCAGGACAAGGGTATAACGATAACGTTCAGGTACAAGTACGTCCTGTGAATGCTCTAGTACGATCAGATTCTACAATTGCTGGCCGTTGGGCTATCTATTCACTGAATACAGCTACAGGCGAGTGGGAACGTACAGAAACTCAGAAGTATAAGGTTAGCGATTACTGGGATTATATTGATTGGTACGCCGAAGGCGATAATCAGTTTACTCTAGTGAAGTTCCTAATTGACGGAACTTACCAGCTACCTTCGATAGACGACAGTATTGGAGACGTTGTTAAGATAGCAAACGTTGGTTCGGGTGGCTGGTTGTTGCTGAGAAAGGTTAACGACGTTGACACAGATGACTTCGCAGTCAATTATGAAACAATAGGTCGCCAGGACGGAACTATTGAGATTAAGTCTATCTTATATGACAACCCAGAGAACCTTGTAGGGTTTGACGTTGCTCGTTACGACGGGAAGTTTTTTGACACAGAACCTGCAACTGAAACTAGGTTGATCATGAAAGCCCTTAAAGAAGATCTACTAACAGACGACTTAGCAGTGGACTATAACCAGTTGTTCTTTGCAAGTGTACGTTATGTTTTCTCTGAGCAGCTAAACGTAAACTGGGCATTCAAGACCAGCTTCGTGAAAGCCAAACACAATGTTGGTGCTCTTGAGCAGCGTATTACGTTCCGTAATAGCAGCTTGCCGAGCTACAACGATTATGTTGAAGAGGTTAAACCATACAAGACTAACATAAGAGAGTATGTTAGTTCTCTGGATCGTCTTGAAGAAACTAACTCTGTTGTTACAGACTTTGACCTACCGCCTAGGTACAATGAGCGCGAAAGAAAGATATTACCAGTACCAGTAACTGTACAGGACAACAGGATCGTTGGCCCTGAAGCATTCTTTGATGACTTCCCAGATAAGAACTGGAGGGATAACGTTGGCTTTAAAGTGACTAGTATTGAAGTAGCAGAAGCTGGCTCTGGTTACCAAGTAGCGCCTGACGTAAGGATTGAAGGCGGCGGCGGAAGCGGCGCAACTGCTCGTGCCTTTATCGGCAAGGGCGGCGTAGTTAACGTCCGAGTAATAAACAGCGGCTCAGGCTACCTCAGCGCACCAACTGTAACACTTACTCCGCCAGGCGGCGCAGAAGGTGTTAATGCAAGAGCAATTGCTATCCTAGGTGATAGCGTTGTGAGAAGCATGAGAGTGTCTATCAAGTTTGATAGAGTATCAGGTAAAGCAATAATTCTTTCGCTAAACCAGAGAAAGACACTTACAGGTACGGGCGTAAATGTAGTATTTGACCTCGACTGGCCAATGGACTTGAAAACCAATAACGTTGAGATCACTAGAAACGGCGAAGAGGTTTTGAGAAGCGAGTACAGCTTTAGAAACGTTGTTGACAGTAGCCTGTCGTACACTCGATACAATGGTCAGATTGAATTTGTTAATCCGCCATTGGCAGGTGAGACTATTATTGTTGACTACAAAAAGTCACCAGAGTTGCTGAATGCTGCTGACAGAATAGAATACCTATACGCTCCAACAAGTGGTATGCCAGGTATTGACATTCCTCAGTTGATGACAGGTGTTGACTACGGTGGCGTTGAGGTTAAGAGCTTCGACTTTGATACTGCTACTGGTTGGAACAACGATGCTTGGTCCGTCGGAGGATGGGACGTATATGACACCACTTATGAGGATCTAGTATTCCGTCCAGACGGAAGTACGATTATACTGGAGCTAGACACTCCGTTGGAAGACAACGTTGAGTATAACGTATACAAGAACGGTACTCGCATAGATGATCCAGCGTTTGATACTTCGTCTGTTGTTACTAACGAAGACGCATTGATTCCTACGCTAGTAGGCGACGGCAGTACTACAATTGTAAACTTAGGTGAGTGGGACATCCCGGCAGACGACGGCGACGTGTTTATTATTCGCAAGACAACGTCAGACGGCAGCTTTGCTCCGGACCCAGATAGCTTTGATACTCAGTTAACAGGCGGACGCCTTGACTACGGTAACGCTACTGGCCTTAACGCCGAGGATATAATTGTTGACGGTGATAACTTTGTTACTCCGACTACAAGTGCTGGACCAGAAGAGATGGTGCCAGGTCAAGTCCTCGACACAGTTAACATCAAGGTGTTTGAGCGTTTAGGTGACGGCCAAGGTGAGATTATCAATCAGTCTTACATTGCCGACGGCACAACCGACACTTACAGCATAGGCATTAGGCCAAACAGTCTAGACGCAGTCATAGTTAAAGTCGACGGTGACATACTCGACGATTCGCTGTATACAATCAACTATGCTGACCTAACAGTTACATTTGATCCAGTGCTGGCAGACCAGCAGAGGCTAACTATCTTAACTGTTGGCATGTCTGGTAACAACGTTCTTAACACCAATGTTATCGAAGCAGACGGGTCAACAACAGACTTTGTCACAGCAGTGCGCTTCCAGGAGAGTTTCTCAACATTGGTTCTGGTAAACGGTGTTAGAGTTACATCGCCAGAAGTAGTTACTGTAGAAGAGGACAGCCGTCTTGTTATTCAATTTGCAGTAGCACCTGCACAGGGCTCTGTTATTGAATATGTGATTACTGATCCGCAGAGTGACATTCGAAGCTACAGCAGAGTGTTGAAAGATACGTTTACCGTAGTTGAAGATAGTTCGGCTTACAACTTGACTCAAGAGCCTATTGAGCAAGAGCCAGTAGAGTTCTTTGTGCTAGTCGAGCTAGATGGGTTTATTAAGAGTCCAGGTTACTCTAAAGAGATTGTTGTCGAAGATGCAAACGTAGTCGAGTACCAGTTAGATACGTTCCAAATTCCGCAGCGTACTATCTCGCCTTCACAAGTAAGAGTATTCAACAACAACGTTGAGCTTAGAAGAAACGTAGACTTTATTGTTGACTTCCCAAGAAGTAGCGTAAGACTTGACTCAACAGCATTTGTTCTAGGCGATGTGTTGACAGTTTACTATACAGGCGATGCTGATTACTTCATAGATGGTAACGAGCTTCAGTTCACTGAAGAACCAACTCTTGGATCAGTTGTAAATGTGTACCAGTTCTCGAATCACGACGTACTAGATGCAGATAGGTATAGCTATAGCGTCCTTGAAAGAAGTGCACTAACATTGAACGAAGCCGCTGAAGATGCATACAATGAACTTAGAAGCGGCAAGATTGAGTTGCGTAATACAGCAGCCGGTGTCCAGTATGTTTGGGTAGCAGTTAACGGCAAGCTATTAACTCCGTCAGAAGACTACACACTGTCAGCAGACAGACGAGTACTGTTCTTAACAGATGGCCTCGACATCGACGACGAGTTAGAGATCTTGCACTTCAGCGCACCAATTCAGTCGCCACGCATGGCTTGGACTAAGTTTAAAGATATTCTTAACAGAACACACTACAAGAGGTACGACAACGACCTGGGACAAGAACTTACTGAGTCACTATTACCAGACGACTTGTATATGGAGGTGCTAGACGCTAGCAAGCTACCTGTGCCAAGCAAGAGTGCAAACAAGCCCGGCATTGTCTTTGTGGACGGCGAGCGTATTGAGTACTTTGTAAGAGATACTAATAACAATATGTTGCGCCAACTGCGTCGCGGCACGCTTGGCACCGGAGTAAAAGACGAGTATCCAGCAGGTACAGCTATTCTTGACAACAGTAGCTCTAAGAATATTCCGTATGCTGACGAACTTGAGTCACGTGAGATTGAGAACGACGGTAGTTCTACAGTGTTTGACACTGTGTTTAACTTGTCAGGCTTTGATCTCAAGCAAGGTCAAAACTATAGAGACTTCTTCGAAGTGTTTGTAGGCGGCAGAAGACTGCGTAAAAACGCAATGCAGATGTATCAATTCGATATGGTAGACGACAATGGAGACATTGTCCAAGCTACGGCACCTGATAGCCCAGCAGGCGATGCAGCAGTTGAGAAAGAATTTGATATTATAGTAGATCCGAACACAGGCAACGTTAGTTTAGAGCTTACTGAGTTACCAATTACAGTAGTTCCGAACGTAGGAGATCCTGACAACCCTACAATTTACAATGATAGAATTGTAATGATGAGGAAAACAGGTAGTCTATGGAGTGAACAAGGTGTTGCTCTTAAAGATTCAGACAATCCGATTGCTAATTTCTTACGCGGAAGTATTAGTAAGCTGCCTGAATAAATACACTTAACTGAAATGGAATTAACACATGATAAATGAAATGAACGGCGTATTTATACAAGGGCACATTAAGATCCACGACCCGGAGACAGGAGAGGTCCTCGTTAATAAAAAGAATGCCATCCATTACGAGAATATGAGCATTGCGTTAGCTGAAAGTCTAGCTAACGCAGGAACTGGTCCTATCTCGGAGATGAGCTTTGGTAACGGCGGTACAAGTATTGATCCTACAGGCATTATTACTTACTTGACTCCTAACTCAACCGGAGCAAACGCTAGTCTCTACAACCAAACATACAGTAAGATTGTAGATGACCGCAATGCAAGCAACCTGGATCCAACAAGAAACAAAATTGAAACAAGACACGTTAGTGGTACAAACTACACTGACATTATTGTTACTACTCTGCTCGATTATGGCGAACCTAATGGTCAAGATGCGTTCGATACAGCATCTTCTACTAACTCTATGTTTGTTTTTGATGAAATCGGTCTTAGAGCTGCACCAGTAGCCGGTCAGGAACGTGGAAGACTACTTACTCATGTTATCTTTCATCCAGAACAGAAGTCGCTTAACAGGTTAATACAAATAGATTACACTGTGCGAGTGCAGAGCCTTAGTGGAGGTAATAGCTAATGGCATATTTTGTTTCATACACTGACAATATCAATAAAGGTGTGATTACTGTTGAAGATAGAGACATTAACGACGACGTTACTAGTTTAAGTTTCCCAGGCAAAGGCGTAACTGAATACGGCAGCATCATTGCCGAGAACCTGTTACATCTGTTAGAAAACTTTGCTTTCGCAGAAGCACCGGACAATCCGGTTGAAGGACAAACGTGGTACGATACTACAGCTAATATTGATCAGTTAAAGATATATAACGGCACTGAGTGGGTTCCTGCAAGCGGTATATACAAGGCTGCTTCGTCTCCTGATGCAGTAGCTGGTGGCCTGTGGGTTGATACTAGCAGCCAGCAGCTATATTTAGGCACAGGCTCGGGCTGGGTGCTAGTAGGTCCTCAGTTTTCTCAAGGATCGTCAACAGGACCTCGAGCTGCACTAGTTACAGGGACTGATAATCAAGACTATGCAATTTTAATCATCGACATTGACCAAGTTCCGTCAGTGATCTTGTCAAGTAACATGTTTATTCCGAAGACAGCAATACCTGGCTTCGCAAGAATTAATGCAGGCTTTAACCTCAGCACCGACGGCCCATTCGGACTGTTAAAGTATTATGGTAGGTCTGAAGGTGCAGAAGCTCTTATAATCCAAAACGATTATGTTCCGGCTGATAGATTCCTAAGAAGTGATCAAAACACAACGGCTAACGGCATTTTAAGAGTTAAAAACAATCAGGGTATTGAAGTTGGCGATAATAACCAGCTTTCTTTGCTAACCAGCGGTCAGAGATCGCTTATTAGGAACAACTTCAATGGCGGCGGCATCGACTTTCAAGTAAAGCAAGGCGCAGACTACCTAAGAATACTAAGACTTAACAGTAACCCGGGCGGAACTCCTAGGATCGGTGTTAATACTCTAAATCCTCAGGAAACGCTAGACGTAACAGGTACCTTAAAGGTAAGTGACGTAGTAAAACTTGACTTGACCACAAACGCAACCGGGCCTAACGAGGGTGCATTACAGGTAGCAGGCGGTGCTAGCATAGCAAAGAACCTAAATATCGGGGA
>Ga0136591_1000433_pt1 | contig 17319 bp, 18 predicted proteins | sample AntRauMFilla3767_FD_104929 | JGI IMG/M metagenome (GOLD analysis project Ga0136591, IMG submission 104929) | Saline lake microbial communities from Rauer Islands, Antarctica - Metagenome Filla 3 #767 | ecosystem: Environmental > Aquatic > Non-marine Saline and Alkaline > Saline | place...
CTATCCCAGATTTAAAAGTCATTTTCCCTGTTCATCCAAACCCAAAGGTTAAGGATGCCATCGAAAAGACAGGAATCAACAGTGAAAGATTAATTCAAACTTCTCCATTAGAGTATCTCCCCTTTTTGCACGTTTTAGGCCGTGCCGACCTTATACTTACAGATTCAGGAGGCATTCAGGAAGAAGCCGCTGCTTTAGGAAAACCTATACTTGTTCTTAGAAATGAAACCGAACGTCATGAATTAATTGAAGCAGGTTTGGGAGAATTAGTCGGCACGGATACCGCAAAAATAATTAGCCGGGCTATAGAGATCCTGAATTCAGGAAGTAAATTAAAGCCCTCAAATATCTTTGGCGATGGAACTGCAGCAATAAAGATCAGGAATATTCTGAAAGATCAGCTGTAATCCTGAAATTTATCGACTCCTTCGGGACCATAATCATCTGTAAAAAATTGAATGGCTCCGATCGTTAATCCTTTCAGAACAAAGATGATGAAAACTGCCATTAGGCCATATTCTTTGAATACCAGGATCAGCACCAGATACACGAGGAACAAAATGATCTTACCTCTCTGATTACGAATGGTGTTCCGATCAAATCGAGGGATCTTATCAAAAGGTAAAGTACTTACCATCAAGAATGAGATGACCACAATAAATGGAATTAGAGCGGAATTGACGCCATTCTCGAGAAATGAAAATATTTCCATTGATTCTCTGAAGGTCAGGAAAAAAGCTCCAAGCATAATAGCCTGAGCTGGAATCGGTAATCCTATAAAGAAATCTTTTGTAGGCTCAAGTCTCGCGTTTACGTTAAAACGGGCAAGTCGAACGGCTCCGCAAAGCGGTGGCAAGGCACTGATGATGAGTCCCACAAAGCCCAGTTCATGTAAACTCCAGGTATAGATCAGAAAGCCGGGAGCCACGCCAAATGAGACCATATCACAGATGGAGTCGAGCTCTATACCGAAATCACTGGTAGCATCTGCGAGACGAGCCATAAGGCCGTCAAAAACGTCAAACAGACCGGCAAGAGCTATCAGCCATGCTCCTCGCACAAAATCACCGTCAGAAATAGAGATAATGGCCAAAAACCCACTAAAAAGGTTCATTAGTGTGAAAAAACTTGGAACGGCAATTTTCTTATTTACAGAAGGTTTGGTTTCTTTTTTTCGCTTCTGTCGTTCTTTAAAGGAATGATATTTCTTTTGAATAGGATATTTCATGAATTAATGATTCCGATCACTGATTCTCCGGCTACAGTATTATCACCGGGCTGAACTTTTACTTCTACATTTCCGGGAACAACCACATCCATTCGAGATCCAAACTTCATTATTCCAAACCGGTCCCCTGCTTTTAGCTCATCCCCTTCATTAATATTATAGACGATCCGGCGTGCAAGAAATCCCGTGATCTGCCGAAAAAAGATCTTAGTATTTGTGGGGTGAAGTACTCCAAAATCTGCCCGTTCATTTAACTCTGAAGCATGTTCGGTCCAGGCCATTAAATATTCACCGGGATGATATTTTAGGTATTCAAGCGAGCCGGAAACAGGATTACGATTTACATGGACATTCAGTGGGGAAAGAAAAATACTGATCTGCGTGGCTTTTCCTTTTATGTAAACCGGCTCTTCTATTTCTTTAACGAAAACAACTTTACCGTCAGCAGGTGAAATAATCAGATTATCTCCAGCAGGAATATTACGATCAGGATCACGGAAAAAATAAATAGTTAATCCTGATAAAACAGTCATTACCACGAAAAGAACATTCTCAAACCAGTGGTCGAGAAAATAATAGGCAAAACCACAAACAAGGGCCGAGACAAGCAGAACAAAAGCTATAGTGGAATATCCTTCACGTGAAATCATATTAAAGCCCGAAATATCTGAATGCATCGTTAAACATCACAAAAATAAATAACCCGATCATCAGGAAAAAACCGATCTGTTGAGCCACCATGCGTACTTTTTCAGAAGGTTCACGCCGGGTAATGCCTTCATAGAGCAGGAACACAAGATGACCTCCATCAAGCACAGGGATCGGTAAAATATTTAAGATCGCCAGGGTAATACTAAGCAATGCAGTGATATTCCAGAACCCGATCCAGCCACCTGCATCTGTTGCTTCCTTGGTAATATTAGCTATTGCGATGGGACCTCCAAGATTTTGCTTGACTGAGATATCACCGGTTATCATACGTGTGAAACCTTGCAAAATGCCCACGGTTTGTTCCATGGTCTGATTATAGCCTTCTTGAATAGATCCAAAAAAACCGTATTCGATCGTTTCCAATCCTAAATTATGTAGTTGAGGTCGGGCAATTCCAATAGTTTTAGTCTCAGGATCGGGGGTGATAGAAGCATAGAAAAGGGAATCTCCTCTTTGAACTCCAAAAGTAATTGCTGAATCAGCTCCTTGTATAATTTCCACTAATTGTAGCCAATACCTGACTGGATCTCCATTCGCTGAGACTATTTCATCCCCACCTTCTAATCCGGCCTCTGCGGCTGGTCGCCCGGCAGGTGCTGATACAATTTTGCTTGGAATCATGTATCCAACATCCAAAAAACCACGGGTTTGAAGACTGTCTAGAAAGTTTGAAGTTACTGGAACATTTACTCTTTGTTCATCACGTATTACCGTATAATTCAGATCATCAACGGTAAGCTCAGATGCTGAAACCAATTCGTTGAAATAGATAACCTCCTCTCCGTTCACACCAATGATCTTATCACCCGTTTGAAAGCCAATTTCATTAAGAATAGAACTTTCAGGAACATATATTCCTGCTGTTTCCTGAATTGGAAGTACGGCTTTTCCATTTGTATAGGTCATCCCGAAATAAATGAAGAATGCCAGGATCATATTAAAGATCACCCCGGCCGTAATAGTAATAATACGCTGCCAGACAGGTTTACTCCGATATTCCCATTCCTCTGGCTCTTTATCAAGATGATCGGTATCCATACTCTCATCGATCATACCGGATATTTTGACATACCCTCCTAACGGAGTTGCGCCAATACAATAATCAGTGTCGCCTTTTTGGAAACCCCAAACCCGAGGTGGGAAGCCAATGGAAAAACGTTCAACCCGCATTCCAAACCATTTAGCAGCTAAATAGTGACCGAGTTCATGTACAAAAACGAGGATCATCAATGCCCCGCCAAAAATAAGAAGTGTATTTAATAAATTTATAAACCAGTCCATGTAAATTATTTAATAATTGATTTAGCGTAGCTACGCGTCTCTTTGTCTATTTCTTTTAGCGTCTGAGGGTTTAAACTATCATTAGATTCAATGTTAGCCAAACTTTTTTCAACAATTTTAGGGATGTGAATATAACCAATTTCTTTATTCAAAAATCGCGCAACGGCCACTTCATTTGCTGCATTTAGAACTGCAGGAGCATAGCCTCCCTTCGCTATACTTTCCATCGCCAATTTAACGCAGGGAAACTTAACATAATCAACTGGTTCAAAGGTAAGGTTTTGCGCTTTATTCCAATCCATTCTTGGAGTTTTCAGCTTTAGCCTTTCAGGGTAACTTAGTGCATAAATAATTGGGACTTTCATGTCCGGTAATCCAAGCTGTGCTTTGCTTGATCCGTCTTTGAAGGTGATCATCGAGTGGATGATACTTTGGGGATGTATGACAGGATTAATTTTCTCAACCGGAATATTAAAAAGCCAGTGGGCTTCAATGATCTCCAGTCCTTTGTTCATCATGGTTGAGGAATCGATCGTGATCTTGGCTCCCATATCCCAATTGGGATGATCAAGGGCTTGCTCTACCGTAACCTTTTGCATCTGCTCTTTGGTTAATGTGCGGAAAGGCCCGCCGCTTGCTGTAATGATGATCTTTTCGATATCATCCCAAGATTCCCCAACAAGACATTGAAGCATGGCACTGTGTTCAGAATCTACAGGTATAAGTTCAGATTTTGAACTTTTTAATTCCTCGGTGATGATCTCCCCTCCAACCACAAGCGATTCTTTGTTCGCAAGAGCGATCTTTTTTCCGGATCTGACCGCTGTTAAAGTAGATTCAAAACCGGCAAAACCTACCAAGGCATTTAAAACAGTATCAACTTCATCTAGAGCAGCAATTTCGGGGAGGTTTTCAGAACCGCTTAAAAGAGTAACTCCTGATACTTCATTTTTAAAATTAGAAAGATGATCCTGTGTTCCTATCAGTGCAAAGTCTGGATGAAATTCTTTGATCTGATCTGCTAATAATTTCCAGTTTGAATTAGCCGTTAAAGCAACCACGTCAAAAGAATCCGGGTGCTGCCGGACGATCTCAAGTGCCTGTGTGCCAATGGATCCTGTTGATCCAAGAATAGCCAGTTTCTGTTTCTTCAAATGTTTATTTCTTTTTCGACTTAACGTATTGGTAATGATTTTTTTAGTCTCTGGGAATAAAAACTGCAAACAAAGATAAGTGATTCCAAATTAAGTAGTGGTTTTCAAAAACCCATTTCTTTCGCCACTTCATACATTTGGGCATGTGCAATTACGGTATCCTTTAAAGTTGGTGCATATCCTCCCGACAATAATAAAACCAGTGGTTGATCTTTCTCCGTAATACATTCAATTACGATCCGATCTCTTTCTCTAAGACCCGATAATGATAAAGACAATCGCCCGAAATGATCGGCCTCTAAAGGATCAATTCCACCTAAATAGAATACCAGGTCAGGCTTAAACTCAGAAAGTATACGATCAAGAGCTGAGATCAATGTCTTATGATATTCTGAGTCTCCTGTTTTATCGGGAAGACCAATATCCAGATCAGAAGGGGGTTTTTTGAAAGGATAATTATTTTCACCGTGGATCGAGAATGTGAATACATTCGGATCATCCCTAAAAATATACGCGGTTCCATTTCCTTGGTGAACATCACAATCAACAACCAAAACCTTGTTCACCCACATCGATTGCTTAAGCACTTTTATGGCCACGGCTACATCATTATATACACAAAAACCCTCCCCATGGTCGGGCTTGGAATGATGAGTTCCGCCGGCCAGATTTCCGGATATTCCATCCTGCAGTGCCATCAAACCTGCATTTAAGGTCCCTTGCACCGCAAGCCGTGAACGAATGGCTAATGACTTACTCCAGGGAAGTCCCATTCTTCGGATCTCTTTTCTATCCAAAGCACCTGTCCAGACTGCTTTGGCGTACCGTTCAGTATGAGTGGTTATCAAATTAGAGAAATCAACAAGAGAGGGTGCAATCACATCACTTTTACTAATCATTCCGGTATCAGTGAGATAAGAATGGAGTCCGCTGAATTTCCTCATCGGGAAAACATGATCCTTTGGAATATCGGCAACATAACCGGGGCTGTAACTGACTCTCAAATGTGACCTAACTTAATTTAATTTTATGATTCCCATCATCCGCCCGCTTTCTTCTTTTTGTCTGCGGTACGAATAAAAACGTTCGTCGCTTATAGTACAATGTGTATCTAATTCAATTTTAGACTCCATCATTCCTTGTCCCAACAGCTGGTGCCGAATAAATTCCTTAAGGTCAACATGAGGCTTTTCGTAGTGCTCCCGGTCCACAAATTCATCAGAAAACTGAGTAGCAACTTCCTCCCCAACTTCAAAATTCTTCAAAGATATACACGGACTTATAAAGGCTTTTAAATTTTTAACTTCAGCACCGAGGGTTATCATTTTTTTAACAGTCTTCGGAATAATATTTTCTACTGCTCCTCTCCAGCCAGCGTGCGCGGCTCCGATCACTCTATTCCGATTATCAGCAAGCAAAACTGCTGCACAATCTGCCACTTGGATAGCGAGTGCCAAGTTAGTTTCTGTTGTTACAAAAGCATCCGTATTTGGATAGGTTCCTCCGTGTTTAACCACTTCGATATTAGTTTTATGGACCTGTATGGCATAGGCTATTTCGTGAACTTCTAATCCAATTTCAGCAAGAAGCAGCTTTCTATTTTGAAGGACGTTTTTTTCCTCTTCATGGGTATTCAGCCCAAGATTTAAGCCCGGAATATCTAGTTCAGGTTGAACCGATCCATGATTGCGTAAACTGAACCAACTCGAAATGGTTTCATCATTCAGCAACCCGGGTTTTAAGAAATTAATTTGGGAAGACATCATCAAGCTTCATTTTTATAAGTCCTAAGGGAAATTCTTGTCCGGTCCACATTTTGAAAGACTTTGCCCCCTGATGGATCAACATGTCAAGCCCTCCGATCGGTACTCCATCTACCTCCTCGCACTGTTTCAAGAATTTTGTTTGCTGTGGATTATAAACTACATCATAACAGATCTTCCCATTCAAAATTTCAACTTCATCATCTTTAATCGGCGATGCATCCGTATTTGGCACCATTCCTAATGGCGTAGCATTAATGATCAGTGCAGCATCTTCAGCATAAGCGGACCAGTTGTCATAAGTGCACATTAATGTATTATCTGAACCGTTATACTTCCCCGGTCTTCTTGAAACCATAACGATCTCCTCTACTCCCAGTTGGTGCAAGGCAAAGTTAATGGCTCTCGTGGCTCCACCGGTTCCGAAAATGATCGCCCGTTCTCCTGCTAATTCATCCTCAAATTCTTCAAGAGGAACCTTAAATCCAAAAGCATCTGTATTCTCACCCACAATTTTACCGTCTCTTTTGACAATAGTATTTATTGCACCGATCTGAGCGGCTTCGACACCAAGGGTATCCATGGCATCGTAAAGGGTTTCTTTGTAGGGAATGGTGATATTAGCACCCAAAAATTCTAACCTGTTGAAATGAGCAATGAGTGATGAGATCTCACTGTTGCGAACCGAAACTGCATGATATTCGGCTTTAAGGCCATGATGATCTAAAGCAGTATTATGCATTAACGGGGAAACACTATGACTGATAGGGCTACCAATGAGCAAATAATGTGGTTTTCTGCTCGACTCAGATTCCAAAAACTTGGTGAATTCCATGTATGCTTTAATTAAATGACAAAAAAAATGCGCATCCGTAAGATGCGCATTGAATATTCTAAATAAAGATTAAGCTACCTTATGCAGTAACTTCTTCTTCAGTCTCTTCTTTAGGCTCCAATGGAGTATCCTTGAAAGTTCCGGCTTCAGCTAGTTCTTTGAACTTTTTCAGATCCGTAACTAATTGCTCTGCAGAATTTTCAATGAATGTGGCTAACTCTTCTTCAGGTTCACCGAAAAATGTACGGTAGTCTAATGAGAATTCTACTCTTGTTCGCTCTCCATTATCAAGCGGGGTAAAACGAATGGTACCGGTTTGATTGAGATTACCATTAATAGTAATCCAAGCAAATCGGGTATTACGAAGATTATCAATTAAGTTTGTAGTCCATTGATACTCTTCTCCGCCAACATCGGTCTTATATTCAAAAGTTTGGGAGTTAATTCGCTCTACTTTGTCTATGCGTTCCAAAAACTTAGGGAATTCAACCGGATTGCTTAGAAGTTCGTAGGTTTTGGCAAGAGGTAGATCAATTTCGATTCTTTCGTGCGCCATAATTTAATACTTGCTAGTTATGATCGTTAGAATTGTATTCTTTTGATGAACTGGTTGTCATGGAAATAGGCAGGACTCATCCAGATTGTTCTAAATTTACGGATAAAATGATTAAGCCTCAATGATACAGGCATATAAAAAATAAAAAAACTTATTTCACGCTTCTATACATCTAATTCGACGGCAGAGAACAAACCAGATCTTATTTAAATACTAATCTGATAGTGTTTTAAAGGTTTGGATTTAGTATTTCTAAAATATCTTTATGAATAGCATCTATATCCTGTTCGGCATCAATGGTTTTAAAGCGGGATTCTGTTTTAGCCAAATGTTCAAATCCTGCAAAAACTTTTTCAAAAAAGCTCTCTCCTGCGCGCTCCATTCGGTCTTTTTCGAAATTCTTTGTTCTTTCTGAGGCTTCCGACAAACTAAGCCGGAGATAAAAAGTGAAATCCGGTGTCAAATCATGTGTTGCGGCTGCGTTTATCTGATGAATTTGATCGATGGGCATACTTTCTCGCCCATATCCCTGATAAGCCGTGGTAGAATCATAAAAGCGATCAAGGATCACAATCACATCTTTCTGTAGCAAAGGCAGAACTTTCTCAGCCACCAACTGAGATCTTGCCGAAGAGAAAAGTAATAATTCCGTAACCGGATCGATTTGCAGATCAGGATTCAATAACATACCACGAATCATCTCTGATACATCCGTTCCCCCGGGTTCTCTGAATACCTCAACCTCGTGTCCCCATTCCAAAAGCTGTTCTTTTAAGAGTGAGATCTGAGTTGATTTTCCACTACCGTCTATTCCTTCAAATGTTATAAGCATAGATAGAAGTTAAGGAGAAAGGGAATAAAAATGATCGATAAATTTAGTTTTGAGAGGTTGAGGCAAGCAAACGGTCAGACGGCTTTGAGCCGGCAGACTGTGAGATGTAAGAATACAACTTTGGACTCGATCTGACGGATTACCCGTCTGATCGATGGATTAGGGCTTAGGTGGCCGGATCAAACAAAGGGCCAGACCGGTTATCGGTCAGATCGTGAGGTGAAACAAGTTGTTTTAGCTAATCCGTCATTAAAGCACAAACACAGGCAGTATTTACAATATCCAGGGTAGAGCAGCCCCTGGATAGGTCCATCATAGGTCTGGCAAGCCCCTGAATGATGGGGCCTGTTGCGGTAGCGCCTGCCAATCGCTCAGTGATCTTATAGGCAATGTTTCCGGCATCAAGGTTAGGAAATATAAAAACGTTGGCCTGACCAGCTACTTCAGAATTAGGGGCTTTACGTTTTGCTATTTCAGGTATGATGGAAGCATCAAATTGCAATTCACCATCTACAGGGAAATTGAGTTTATGAGATTTAATTATCTCAAGTGCATCGCGAACTAACTGTATGCGTTCATGTTCAGCGCTACCTTTGGTTGAAAAGGAAAGCATTGCAACTTTTGGAGTTTCTCCCGTCACTTTCTCGTGCGTACGTGCAGAATCCATGGCAATCGTCGCTAATTGTTCCGAATTGGGATATGGAACCACCGCACAATCTCCGTATGTAAATACCCTTCCGTCGTCAAAACTCATCAAGAAAATACTGGAAACTACATTAGAACTCTCTTTTAATCCTATCGTTTGGATCGCGGCTCGTAACACCTCGCCTGTTGTTGACACTGAACCGGCAACGCATCCGTCAGCATCTCCTGCAGCAACCATAGCTGCTCCAAAAAAAAGAGGGTCCTTGGTAACTTTAATTGCTTCGGCTTCTGAGATCCCTTTATGCTTTCTTCGTTCATAAAATGATAAGGCATACTTTTTGAGCCTTTCATCTGAAACCGGATCAATAATGGGTAATTCTTTTGGAAGATCAGACGCTCCTTCGTTTTTTATCAAAACAGGATCAGCAAGATCTTGCTCAATAAGTATCTGGGCGGCCTCCACTACCCTCGGATCCGAAGAACGCGGAAGCACAATTCTTTTCTTTTGTGATTTAGCTCTGTCCCTGATTTCTTGAATAATGTCCATTATCCTAATAATAAAAAGATTGAAATTACTGCTATTCCTAAACCGGACCACTGCTTAACAGATGGGTGATCTTTCCAGACCCAAATACCAATGAGGGTGCCTAAAACAACCAGTGTTACATTCACAATTGGAAACACAATAGATCCTGGCATTAGTTTCAAGGCATAGATCAGAAAGATGGATGAATATAGATTCACCACACCGGTCGCTACACCATACCCTATTTCTTTGAAGGTAAAATGAATTTCACCCCGCTTTATAAGAATACTTCCACCCACTAAAAATGAAACGAAGAAAATTCCTGATACAAAAAGATCTTCTGACACCTGAGTTGAAAAAAGCTGCTCATACACTTTAAGGCCAGTGTCAGCAAATCCGGTCATTAAAAAAATAAGTAGCGGCAGCCATGCATCTGAGAACCCGGTAATACTTTTTGTTTTGATCTGGGGCACCATAAGTAACAGAGAACCTAGTGCTAGTATAATACCCAGGTATTTAACGCCGCCAATACTTTCTCCAAAGACAAATAAGCTAACTGCTATGGGAAAGACCAAAGACATACGCATAGCAGCAATACTTACTCCCATTCCAACACGATCTATAGAACGGCTGTATACCACCATATTTGCTATGAAAACTATGCCAAGCAGTCCTGCCAAAATGATGAGTAACGGATCTGCTTCAACTGTGAATTCCGGGAGTACTGAGAATTCACTGGAATTGAAAAAACTGATTAGAAAGCCCACCAGATAATTACAAACCAGTATGTGAAGTACCCGCATCTTTCGGTTTTCAGCTAGCTTTAAAATCTGGGCGATGGTAAGCGAACAGAAAACACTAAGGGTAATATAGAAAAGTCCCATCAGTTCAACAGGTGAAGCTGACGGTTTCCAAAGAATAATGGATTTTGTGGCCGGTCATAAATGCTTCGTGATGTAAATGGAACATGGCGTTCAAGGTGATTCATAATGTCATCCAGACTCATATTTTGCTCTTTAATAGCTTCTGCCAGATAGTATGTAAATATGCTGTGTCGGTTTTGAGGTCCATTGCTAGTGGTATAAATACCGGAGCGTTCATCAGGACTTGCACCAAATATAACTGCAGAACTGCTGTTATCTGATGTTATCACAGAAGCAAGTTCTTCCAGTGGCTGCACAGAACTATCTTCAATCTGGAAGTCAAGATCAGCAAAGATAATGAGGGAATTAAGATCCAGGTTAGTTAGGGCTCTGAAAAACTCATGAAGATTGATATACTGAATTTGACCTTCACTACTCATAGAAGTCCCAAGCATATATACTTTTCCTTCCCGTATCTCAGCATAACCACTCAGGTAAACGGTAAGATCTGTAGCACTTCCCTGTATTATATTTGCAAACCTTGAATAAGCTCGGTCGATCAATCGGTCTGAACTTACATTCGTTGCTTTTACTATGTTATTTCCTCGTATTCCAAAAGCCTGAATAAAATATTCTTCCATCAGTTTTGCATCCCTTTCTCCGTATGTACGCTCAGAAAGCTCTCCTTCGTAATGAAAATTTGACAACATAAAGGCAGAGGAATTCAGTGAACTCCTTCCTAGAACCGGAATGTTACGTTCCACATCAACAGAACCAAAAGGAACGTTGGGTACAGCAATTATAGAAAGACCGCTAGCAAATTCTGACGGTCGCCACATTACCTGAACATCGTTCGCTGAAACCCATGTTTCTGATATCCCATATAACACTTTGTACCAGTCCCCATCCTTTTCAACAAGCTTAAGCTGACTGCCCTCAGCAAGATCGGTCAGAATACTGCTGTTAGTATTGGAAGGTTCATTCCGGAGTGCCGTTATCTGAGCTTCTACAACTACAAATTGTTCAAAGATAGATGACACCGAAACTTCCTTAGAGTTTGTAAGTGTATCATAAGCTACTTCAATAAGAATATTCTCATCGGGATCATCACCGAACATACTTGAATTAATTTCTTCGGTAAGATTTACTGTTATTCTGCTTCCGTTGAATTCCCAATTGTTATTTTCAGTAATAACACTATCACCATATAAAATCCTTATTGATGGTGTATCGGTATTATATGGAATAGCATCTACGGTGTCCGCATCTTGTACAGAACCGGTGCTGCGTAACAATCTGCTCTCTCCTGTTTTTGATGGTTCACCAACAGGTTTCATATTCAAAAATGAGAGTCCTGTTAATAATCCACCCGCACCAAGTAAAGCATACCGTTGTGGGTTTGTAGGTTCCGTCAATAACTGGTCAGAATATGCTGCATAAGTTGATAGTCCGGCTCCTGCAATCCCTAATAATACAAATCCAAGTCGAGGACGATACCGCTGAATATACCGCTCTGTTTTTACCCTTTGTGCATACTCATAGGTATTTATCGCTTTGATATCGAAGTGGATCAATGGCTGGTCGGGAGAAATACCGTTGGTGCTCTCCAGGTAAAATTCAGAAGAAATGATCTCAAAGTCGCTGTTGTCGGTAGCCTGCTCATCAACCACAACCCATGTGGTTGTAGAGCAAGACATCAGCAAAAAAGACGCTGCAAAAAATAAATAGGTAAAAGAGGTTTTTAAGCCCATGGCGTTTGTTTTGAAGCCGTAGCAATTTTAGCGGAATCTATTGCGATCACCAGTTCTTCATTGGTTGGGATAACGTGTACTTCAACTTTTGAATTATCTGTACTGATCAAAGTTTTATCTGAAAGTTCTTTGTTCTTTTGTTCATCTACTGCAATCCCAGCATATTCCATTCCGTTCAGAATTTTGGACCTAATAAGACCCGCATTCTCACCAATTCCGCCGGTAAATATAATAGCATCCACACCATTCATTGCGGCGATATAAGATCCGATATATTTTTTTACTCTGTAACAAAATACGTCAATAGCTTCAGTGCACCTGCGATCGCCACTTTCAGCTTCTTCTATGAGGTCTCGCATATCGGCTGCATAACCGCTGAGGCCTAAAAGACCGCTATGTTTATTTAACGATGCGTGTACATTAGAGAGGGATAATTCCTCTTTTTCGATCAGATAAAACACTATAGAAGGATCAATATCTCCGCTTCTTGTTCCCATTACTAATCCCTCAAGGGGTGAAAATCCCATACTGGTGTCGTAAGATTTCCCATCCTGAATAGCTGTTACGGAGCACCCATTCCCCAAATGACACGTGATTATTTTTGAGCCTTCTTTTGGCTTACCGGTGACATCATGATATTTCCTGCTTACGTAATAATGCGAAGTCCCATGAAACCCATACTTCCTGATCTTATATCGGCGATAAAGGCGATTTGGAATCCCATAGAGAAAAGCATGTTTTGGAATAGAGTGATGAAATGCCGTATCAAAAACAGCCACATGAGGTACATCAGGAAGATGTTTTTTTGCAGCGCGTATGCCATCCAGATTTGGAGGATTATGTAAGGGAGCAATATCAAACGCCTGCTGAATAGCTTCCTCCACATCTTCATCTATCAGTACGGAATCTTTGAACGTTTCTCCGCCATGAACTACGCGGTGACCAACAGCTTCTATCTCATCTAAATCTCTTAAATAATCGTTATCCGCTTCAAGCAGTAACTCCATAATAATTTTTAAAGCAGCGGCATGATTTTCAATCACCATGGTCTTCTTCACCGGCTTTTCACCCTTGAATTCCTGTTTTATGATAGAAGTGACTGCTCCAATTCGTTCAACTAAACCCTTACACAAGCGCTCTTGTTTCTCTGTGTTTATCAGTTGGTATTTAATGGAAGAACTGCCGCAGTTTATGACGAGAATTTTCATAAGTGAGTTAAAGTGAGATTACTGCTCCAATTCCGATCAAATTACGGTATTTGAAGTTATTTTGATTTCCTAAAGGATCTGATAACCAAAAAGGTACTTCGTAACGGATAGCAAATCCTCTGTCCTTCCCTAGATAATCAGGGATGTTAATTGAAAATTGGATCCCCAGTCCTGCATCTGCCAACAAATTTGGACCAGCTTGAAAACCGAGAGCACTATTTATGTTTTCATCAAATGTTTTACCCAGATCAAAAAATATATATGATCTTAAGTGCAAAAAATCTCCGACTATTGATTTGTCAAGCCGGCTATCTAATAAATTTGGGAATTCAAATTCAGTGTTTAATGCTGCAATAGATCGATATTGGGGAGATCCTCCGCTTTCAAGTGCTGAGAAGTCATGTCTTGTATAACCTCTTAAATTCGCCCCACCAGATATATTGAACAGCCCATCATTTAACCAGCTTTCGGGAAGTGTCCCTTTTGCTCTTGAGACACCATTATTCAACCACTTTACCGGCTGCCGGTAACTGTAGGCAAACAGATATTCCGGAGCTGTATTATCGGAAGCGTATCCGCCGAATCCCCGAATACGAAGTCTAAATGATTCTGAAAGATGAATTTGTTCTTTAACCTCAACCGTACCTACTGTAAAAGCATCGGAGTTAGTACCTACATTTTGTGAAAGATCAACTTTAAGATCGAGCTCGCTTCTATCCTGATCTTCACTCAGCCAAAAAGTCATCCCTACCACTGATTTCCATTGATCTTGCCATAATTGTGGATATGGACGGTATTGAGATTCAAAAAGTTTCTCCTGACTAAAGCTAACCGAGAGTTCTTTAAAATCTAGCTCATTAAAACCACGCTGCCATCGTTTATTGAAATATAAAGCGTGCTGAGTGTATCCTGTCCTTATACTGCTTTCAACTTGGATATTACCTTCACTTCCCAATGAGGAAATAGATGGAATGGGCTCCGTAAACGACAAATAGTAAGAAACAGGTTGATCAGGAAAAGCTGTTGCAAGCCAAATGCCTGCTTCAAGCCGGTGGGGACCATCCTGAAATGTGCCTTCCATTTCACCTAAAACCCTTATTCCTAGACGCACACCATCAACTTCGTTGTACCAGGCATCCGGAGCAAAATCAAATCTATAGCTATCTGATTGAGCAAATAAAACGCCCGGTATTAGCAAAAAAAGAAAGGTGAATATTAAAGTTCTATTTCCCATTCGGGGAGTATTTGAAGAAATTCGTCTGTCATAATATTATACGTTAGCTTCATCAAACGCATTTGTTCCGGCCACTTAATATAAGGCTGAATTCCTTCGATACTGATCCACTTGTATTCAGTATGCTCATTATCAAGGATGATCTCAGCTTCATAATCCAGTTCTGCTGCAAAGGCAGGAATCAAATGAATGGTATCGGACTTTGCTTCATAAAATTGATTGACTGAAGGAATGGTCCAAAGCTTGACGGGTGATAATCCGGTCTCCTCCTTTAACTCCCTCAGGGCGGCCTCCCAATGCTGTTCATCTTCTTTAACCTTTCCACCTACCATACGCCATTGATTTGCGTAGATCTTATCCGATGACCTTTTAAAGATCAAAAAATGCGGATAGCCATGCTTTTGACGATAAGGATAAACATCGATGAGTTTTTTCATTTACTAAGTTTCCGGGGTTAAACTTCGATGTTCTTCACTTCCAGTTCTAATTCTCCGGCTGGGACGTCAACATTTACAGTCTCACCAATTTCACGCCCCATCAGCGCCTTACCGATCGGGGAGTCAACTGAGATCTTTCCTGCAGCAAAATCAGCTTCGTTGGCAGAAACCAGGGTGTACTTCATTTCTTTCCCAACATTTTTATTCAGGATAGTAACGGTGGTTAATACTCTTACCTTAGAAAGGTCAAGATCTTTCGTATCCAAAACCCGGGCATTTGCCAAAGCATCTTCAAGCTTGGTAATACGATCTTCAAGATGACCCTGTGCCTCTTTTGCGGCATCATACTCAGCATTTTCACTTAGATCGCCTTTCGCTCTAGCTTCAGAAATATCATTAGCGATCTCTCTTCTTCCCCTTGATTTGAGATCTTTCAATTCTGCATCCAATTTGTCGTAACCTTCTTGTGTCAGGTATTGAACTTTACTCATAATCTTTATTTAACTTGGGTTTCTACAAATAAAAAAAGCAATCTACCCTTGGCAGATGGCTTTTACTTTCACTTTTGAAATATACCTAAAAATAAGGGGTTATTGTGTGTTTTTCCATCACTGTTTTTATATAACTATTCAGAATAAACTGATCTGGATCCGGGTATCAAAAAAAGGAAACATAGATGTACTTCTCTTTTCTCACATTAGAGAATGAAATGATCCGGTAACAATGATATTTTAGACATTAAACTTTAATCCTTACCACAGAGCTTAAACTTTTGAATAAACTGACCACCAAAGAGATCCTGGAGGAAAACCTCTCCCGTATAACACCTGGAAAGCTAAGCTCATTAAAAATTCTGGTCCCTAATATTCGGAGTTTACATAATGTCGGGTCCATCTTTCGTTCTGCCGATGCCTTTGGAATTTCTGAAGTCATTCTCGCAGGGTATACGCCAACTCCTCCCCGACCTGAGATTAATAAAACGGCAATAGGCGCAGAAGAATTTGTGGACTGGAGATATGTAAAGGATGCTACCGAAGCTTTGTATGAGCTTAAAAAAGACGGCTATTATATCATAGGACTTGAGCAGACTACAAATAGTACCGAACTTCCTGATTTTGAGACATCAGCCCATGAGAAGATCTGCATCATTTTAGGGAGCGAAGTTTCAGGTATCGAAGACGAACTTCTTACTTTGGTGGATGAGTTTGTGGCCATTCCCCAGTATGGAAGAAAACATTCTCTTAATGTTTCGGTAGCAGCCGGGGTGATTTTATATGCGATGCTGGAGAAATTGTGGGATCGTTGATCATGTATTTGGTAACTTAAACTGACATTACTTTTACGAAATAATGAATAACCATTAGCGAAATGTCCAACCCACAAGAACTTATCGAAAAGGCTGAGCGCTTTCTCAAGCAACAGCAGGAAATGTATGGGAATTTTTCTGTTAAATTGCAGACCACAGAGCAAAATTCAGCTTCTCAAGAGCCGGAAAGTGGTGAAAATAATCGTACTTCTTTGGCTGAAGATCCATCAGAATCATATACAGCTACCGATGAGGATCAAGAATCGGTTCAACCCGAGCCTAAAAAGGAACTTTCTAAAGCGGAGAAAATTGCTAATTGCCAGTCTTTGAATGAGTTAAAAGTGCTGTGTGAAGAAACTGAAGATCTAAAAACCGATCTTGAGGGGACCAATTTAGTGTTTGGCGTTGGCAATCCTGATGCTGACATCATGGTGATCGGCGAAGCGCCCGGATTCAATGAGGATAAGCAGGGTGAACCATTTGTCGGAGAAGCCGGTCAGCTCCTGGATAAGATCATGGCTGCCATAAATTTCAGCCGAGATGAAATTTATATAGCTAATATCCTCAAACATCGTCCACCCAATAACCGCGATCCTAAGGCGGAAGAATCCGCGAGCAGTTTACCCTATTTATTAAGACAAATTGAACTGGTCGATCCTAAACTAATTCTTTGTGTGGGAAAAATTTCAGCTACTACTTTACTCAATGAGGATACTTCCTTAGGCCGGTTGAGGAATAATTTCCATAAATTTCACGGAAGAGAGTTATTGGCCACCTACCACCCTGCAGCTCTGCTAAGATATCCCAAGTACAAGCGTCCAACCTGGGAAGATGTTCAGATGTTGAGAAAAAGATATGATGAGTTGGTCAGTTGATCCAGGTAAAAGCTTTTACAGATAAGGACTGTTTCCTGAAACGCTGTACCACCTATATTCTGTTGAGAGCCTAAATCAAATCCAACCTAACAAAGTATCTTTGTCTAAATTACC
>Ga0136591_1000440_pt1 | contig 17124 bp, 14 predicted proteins | sample AntRauMFilla3767_FD_104929 | JGI IMG/M metagenome (GOLD analysis project Ga0136591, IMG submission 104929) | Saline lake microbial communities from Rauer Islands, Antarctica - Metagenome Filla 3 #767 | ecosystem: Environmental > Aquatic > Non-marine Saline and Alkaline > Saline | place...
CGAAGTGACTTCCGAAGTCCATGCCCGCCTCCGGGAAATCAACGCTACTTTTAGCTTCTAACAGGTTAATTACCCTTGACTTCCGAAGTCATTTTAATATGCGGTTTACCCAATTTGAAACTCTTATGCTTCGGGACGGCGACTTCTGAAGTCTTTTGATCGTTAATATGTTATTCCCAAAAGACATCGGAAGTCATGGTAAACAACGTTTTCATGCTTCATTTTTCAGCTTTGTGCGTTTCGAAGTGACTTCCGAAGTCCATGCCCGCCTCCGGGAAATCAACGTTACTTTTAGCTCCTAACAGGTTAATCACCCTTGACTTCCGAAGTCATTTTAATATGCGGTTTACCCAGATTTTTGTGTGATGTTTTTATATCCAATCCATCCTGAGCGCGAGCCCTCAAGCGAGCAGTCGAAGGGTTGCTTGGGTAAGCCAAAGTATCGCAATTATTTAACTCATAAACCTTGGCTCACTATGTCCCGTCATGGTTCGATGGACTCACCATGGATGCTTGACTCTCCAACTTTTTCTGAAACATCCACCAGAAAAAACCGATTGCGATTAAAATCACGCTGAAACCCGCAATGACTTCACTCAGCCAGTCGGCGTTTAATTCCAAAATGGATGAAGCCAGAAATACAGAAAAAGATTGGCTGAGCGTGTAATACAGCCATTCTGAGCTAAAAACCCTTCCCCGAAATTCATCTGCAGCCCGTTCCTGAAGCAGCACTGTGCTCATTACCCAGTTAAATCCCGATGCACAATGAGCGGCAAAAACTAAAAACAACAGTAGCGGAAGCCAGGTTGTCAGACTCACAAAAAAGTAGCCTACTCCGCCAAACATCATTCCCAAACCAATCATTTTCAGCCACTGGGTTTTATCTGAAAAGAATCTGCGGCCTATAATCGGACCAATTCCCGTTCCAATTCCCCGGGCTGAGTAAAGTAACCCCAGACCGATACTTCCCATCATGAGCACATTCTCCGCGAGAAGAATCAGCATATACACCAATCCACCAAAAAACAGTGTAAACGTGCCTTTTGCAAGGGCGGGATAAAGAACATTGTGATTATTTCTAAGATAGCTGAGTCCGTCCAAAATTCCCTTCAACGGTTTATCTAAAGCAGCACGAGACTCATTTCTGGTATCAGGAAACCGGGCAATGGCGATTAAAATTCCGGATATCACATATGAGATGATATTTACGATGAACACCACATCTGTTCCCAAAAACTCAGTCGCGATTCCACCTATTCCCATTCCGGTAGCAAAAATGATGCTCCATGACAGACTTGTAATAATATTAGCCATCACGAGATTTTCGCCCTTTGTGATGTTGGGAAGAATGGCCGATTTGGAGGGCTCAAACAGCGCGCTGAACATCATCTGAAGTGCCATGAGCGGATAGATAAGCCACAAAAGATCTTCACTTCTGATGAACAAAAAACCGACAACGATGAGAGCGCGGGCAACATCGCTTATCACCATCACATTCTGACGGTTGAATTTGTCGGTGAGATAACCCGCATAGGGAGAAGCCACAGCCCAGCTCATCATTTTCACGATAATCACGAGTCCGAGCAGCATGGCTGAGCCCGAATAGTTCAAAATCAGCTCATAGACAGCCAGAATCCCAAACCAGTCGCCAAAATTGGATACAATCTGACTATACCAGAGGCGCCTGAACGGACGGTTTGATTTGATGAGATTCAGATAAGCGGAAAATCCGTAGCCTGATTGTTGTTTTGCTTGTGCCAATGAAAATAGATGTTAGAAAAATAGAAAGTGTACGATCATTAAATGACTGCAAGCCAAAATCGTTCAAAGATTCTCAGTTTGAAAATAAAATTCTGGGTGGGGAAGTGAATTTGGAGAAGTTCTTCTGTACTTAATAGTTTTTCGGCGTTATTTGAAACGTAAGAAAGTCGGGTAAGCCCATCGGATGGCTAAGGCTTCACATCTAACCAAGCAAAATTAAATCTTTCCTGCAATCGACATTTCGAAAAACTCAATGTAGATTGCCTGCCTCCGTCTTTATCTCAGCCTCAACCCCTTCCGGTGCTTCCGAAACCGCCATCACCGCGTTCAGTCTCATCGAGTTTATCAACTTCAACTACGGGCATTTGCACTACCGGTGCTATGATTAGTTGGGCCAGACGCTCTCCTCTTTCAATTTTAAAATTGTGTTGACCGTGATTAATAGCGATCAGCTTTACTTCTCCTCTGTAATCGGCATCAATGGTTCCGGGTGAGTTTAGCATCGTTATTCCGTGCTTGATGGCTAAACCGCTTCTGGGACGAACCTGTATTTCGTATCCTCTTGGGATTGCAAATTGGAGTCCCGTGGGAATTAATGCCCGTTCGCCGGGTTTTAGCAAAATGGGTTCGTCGAGTGCGGCACGAATATCCATTCCAGCGGCATCACTGGATTTATACGAGGGCAAGTCAATGCCTTCGGCGTGAGGTAAGCGTTTAATTTCTATTTTTGCCTCTGACATAAATTCTCTTCTGATTAAATCCCTTTGCTAAATTAGCGTATGCGCTCGTATGAGGTTAACTTCACTTTCACAGAACCTATCCACACCTTGGCGTGAGCTTCGAGTGGAATTCTGAGCGAATCGGCTCCAAACCACGCTTTAAAACTGCCGCTGAATCCAAAAGGTCCTTCAAAGGGAGCGTCACCATCCATGTAGTAAGTGGGGATCTCTTCATCAAAAGCATCGTATTTTTTCATTTTAACTTTATTCTGAAAATTCAGCGTAACTCTGTGATATTCCTCAGCCACATAGATTGGAGAATTTAATGTGGTGTCTGATCCCGCAAACAAGCGCGCGTACATATAGATATCGGGACCTAAAAGCGAAGGTTCTGTCACTTCCAGCGTATCAATCATCTCTCCCTCCACCTCAAACGTGACTTCAGTGTAATCGGGATTCGTTTCATAGATCAATTCGTTTGGAATGTCTTTGTGATAATTATCACTCCAGAATTTGAGTCCGTAGAAAATTGAATCGTTTTTGGCTGTAATTGAGTGAAAATGCTCCTCCTTTCTGCCAATAAAAAACAGATCGGGATTCGACTTCATCACACTCTTATAGTATATCGAAGGTTTACCATGATAGGTTGTGTCTCTGAACCGGGTGACTTCCACATACCCGAGCATCAAAAATCCGTAATAGACTTTATACTTTAGCTCCTCCCGAATATCATACAATTCATAAACGGTTGGCTGATCTGATTCACTGAACTCCCCCTCAAATTGAGCAAAAAGCGGAGTTCCAAAACATAGGATTATAAAAAAACCGAAAAAAATGTGTTTCAGCGTCTCTCTTGGAATAACTGTTAAAGCAAAAATATTATTCATCTTCATCCGCGAAGAAATGTTCAAAAGCTTCCTCATCAAATCCTACCATAACCGACTCTCCCATCTCTACAAGAGGCCGCTTAATCATCGTCTGATTATCAAGCAATGCTTCAAAAAGATCATCTTCCGTAAGGTCTTCCTTTTTGGCCAATCCCAGCTTTCTCCACGTCATTCCACGTTTGTTCAGGAGTGTTTCTATACCCATGTAGTGGACAAATCGCTCGAGTTCTTCCTCCGACAATGGATTTTCCTTAACGCTTCTGAATTCGTACTCCACCTCATGTTCATCGAGCCAGGTGAAGGCTTTTTTCATGGTGTCACAATTTTTTATACCGTAGATCGTGGTCATATTCTGTTGATTTTATTCCACCTGCAAATTCGATAATGTGAATCTCAGCTCGCAGATTTAATTATCATTTTTTTGATGATGAATATACAGGGGATTTACTCAAAAATCAGTTCAAAAGTCCTTATTTTAAACGCATGCAAAAACGAAACCTTTTCACACTTTTATTTATCAGCGTTTTCATCATTTTTTCCTGTGGTGAAAATCCCGATCAAACTGAGTTTGAAAAAGAAGCGCACGCACAACCAAGCGGTTATTCCCAAACGGACGACCGTGGAAATATTGTTAATGATGATCCCGACGATTGGCGCATAGCTCCGCGTTTTTCCGGGGATATTGAATTCTCCCTGCCTCCCTACCCCAATCCCAGCGTTACTCAAACCATTCGCTTTGAAATGTTGATTGGCGGATTGAACAGCATCTACGGAGCAAGCATTTACGTGCGAAGAACAAACGGAACATATAAAATTTTACGAAGTAATCGTCAGGCACCTCTGCCAACGGGGCTTATCCAATTCAATATAGATCCCCTTGAGCTGAGTCAGGATTTTGAGTTGTATCAGATTGATAATCTTTACCGAATCTTTATTTACGATAATAATGAGAATCTGATAACTTACGGTGATATTAAAATAGGTCAAGTTGAATGAAGAAAATTGAAGCATCGAAACGAAAAATTATTGAATCACTTCTCTACCCGGAGAGTTTTGATACCATATTAGAGGAAACAGAGCTCCATCGTGGAGAAATTCGTGACGATTTGATGCAAATGCTCAACTCCGGATTCATAAAAGCAATGGTTGAAGGAAAAGAGCATCATAATAACATCACATCTTTCTTTGATAGTGATAACCTGGAAGATTACACTTTTCAGGCTACAAAACGTGGATTAAAAGCATTAATGGTGGCTAAAACATGAAATTTAACGTAAGCATTGACGAAAACAGCACAGATGTTGATCTCAATGATGATCTCACTGTAGCAACGTTAAACGAAAACGGACACGATCTTGAAATAATAGATCACAGCTCTGAGCGCATTATTGTCCGTCTCAATAACACATTACACACAGTTACAGATTACAGTGTAAGTGGATTGGATGTTCGTTTTAAGCTCAATGGCAATACCTACACCTATACGGTAAAAACCGAGCAGGAAGTTATGCTCGAAGCGATGGGTTTTTCAACTCACGTTGATACCGGCGAAGGAATATTAAACGCTCCGATGCCCGGTAAAATTTTATCTATTCTGGTGGAGGAAGGTCAGGAAGTAGAACTTGGTCAGCCTATCGCCATTTTGGAAGCCATGAAAATGGAAAATGAGCTAAAAGCTCCCGTTGCCGGAAAAATTGCTGTTATCCACGTTAGCGAAGAACAGAATGTGGAAAAAAATGAACCACTAATTGAAATAGAAGATCTTGGATAAATTTATCATTCAAGGCCCGACCGCACTCAATGGAGAAATTTCTGTGAGCGGGTCAAAAAACGCGGCACTGCCTCTGATGGCAGCCGCAATGTTAGGGAATGGAACGTCTGTAATTCGCAATTTACCGCGACTGAAAGACATTCTCACCTTCAACAATGTAATCAGAGTTACCGGAACGCGTGTCGATCACGATGTAGAGAACGCCACGTTGCACATCAATCCTGACAACGCAACTTACTTTGAAGCCCCGTATGAACTGGTTCGCAAAATGCGCGCATCATTTTATATGCTGGGTGCTTTACTTGGAAAATTTGGCTACGCACGGGTTTCACTTCCCGGCGGTTGTGCCTGGGGTCCCCGGCCGGTTGATCTTCACATCGAAGCGCTTAAAGCTATCGGAGCGGAGATTACCATGGACAAAGGCTACGTAATTGCTAAAGCTCCTGAAAACGGTTTACCCGGCGGCGAATATACATTCAACCCGAGTAGCGTTGGAGCAACTGTTAATGCTCTGCTGGGTTCGGTGTTGGCAAACGGAACATCTGTGTTTCACAATGTTGCCCGCGAACCCGATGTCATCCAGCTGTGCAACACACTCACAAGCATGGGAGCAAAAATAAAAGGCGTTGGAACATCAACACTTACGGTTCATGGTGTAAAATATCTTGAACCAATGGACGCAACCAACGATCCCGATCGCATCGAAGCCGGAACGTATATGCTGGCCGCAATAATGCACCCCGATTCAGACGTTACACTAACCAATTGCAACCCCGATCAACTGGGGCACTTTTTGGAGATGTTTGATCAAACCGGTGCTGAAGTTGAGGTTAATCGCGATGCCCAGACTATTCGGGTAAAAGCGCCTCAGGTTATTCATCCCGTTTCTATCACAACCGATGTCTATCCCGGATTTCCAACCGATTTACAAGCACAGTGGGCCACGGTTATGACACAGGCTAACGGGACTTCTGTAATCACAGATACGGTTTATACCGACCGTTTCAGCTATGTGCCTGAACTCAAACGTTTAGGCGCCGATCTGCACATTCAAAAAAACAGTGTGCACGTAAAAGGAAAAACGAAATTGTCAGGAACCTCTGTAATGAGTACCGATCTCAGAGCAAGTGTAAGCCTGATTATGGCCGCAATGGTGGCCGAAGAAACCTCCGAAGTTCTGCGTGTTTATCATCTCGACCGTGGTTATGAACAACTGGAGAATAAATTCAACAAAGTTGGCGGAAATATTACCCGCTCAGACGATCAAAATGGCTAACTTCTGAATCATCTCAATCCTTGAGCCGCTGTACATGTTTTTTTTAAACGCCCGACAGAAAATGGTCTGAAAAGCGTTTAAAGATCAGAATTTAAAATCATCGCTTATTCATGTAGATTTGCCCACGGTTTTGAATTTATTATTGTTCAGAATTATCCACTTTTAAAGGAGCAAGGTGCTCGCGGGCGGAAGCCTGAATGTTCGAAATTGATTAACAAAAATTTTAAAATAGAACCGTTAGTAAAACATCACCTGTTCAACCAATTTTACTAACAGCTTTTAGCTGAAGACTATCATGATTTTTTCACGTTTTACATTACGAATAAATGGGTCTGTAACTGACGGTTCTAAAACGTCATTCATAAATGAAAAATCAAATTGTAATACACGGAACCGGAAAACAAACTCGGATTGCCCTTCTTGAAAACGGAGAATTAGCTCAACTTTTTATTGAAGCGCCTGAAAATCAACGGACTGTAGGCGATATTTATGTAGCTCAGGTGCACAAAGTGATGTCCGGTATTCGTGCCGCGTTCATCGATATGGGCACACCCAAAGATGCTTTCTTACACTTTTCTGATGTAGGAGATAATCTCGAAGATTACATCGAAATGCTTAACGGTAAAGGAACCGTTGAGAAAGCTGAGGCGCATAACAAACGCCTGAACAGACGCTACGGAAACCAGAAAAACAGAAGGGACAACAACCTCTCCCCCGGCGTTCAAAAACAGATGCGTGCCGGTGATGTACTCGTTCCCGGTCAGAAACTTCTCGTACAAATTGTTAAAGAACCAATTGGATCGAAAGGCCCGCGTGTATCAACAGATATTACGCTTGCAGGACGTTTTGTGGTACTTATTCCCAAAGGCGATTACGTTGCCGTTTCAAAACGCATCAGAAGCTATAAAGAGCGCCGACGACTCAAAAATCTGGTCAGTGATGAACTCCCTGAAGGTTTTGGCGTAATTGTAAGAACCGTAGCAAAAGGCCAACCCGATGAAGCCCTGAAACAGGATATTAAAGAGGTGCTTACCAAGTGGAAAAAGGTGCTGGAAGATCTCAAAACAGCCAAGCCGCCGCAGCTTCTTTATCGCGATATGGATATGACCGACAGTCTTATTCGCGATCTTTTTGCCAAAGATTATAATAATGTGCTTATAGATGACCCAAAAATCCATAAGCAGATTAAAACCTATATCGGAAAAGTAGCTCCACAAATGGCTCCGTCCATTAAGCTTTATAAGGGCAAAGAGCACATTTTCGAACACATGAATATTTCACAGGATGTGGAATCGGTTTTTAGTCCCCGCGTGAAAATGCCAAGCGGAGGTTATCTCATTTTCGAGCAAACTGAGGCCATGTATGTGGTTGATGTAAACTCGGGACGCTACGCGGCAAAACGCCATCAGGAAGAAAATTCTCTTAAAACAAACCTTGAGGCCGCGCGAGGAGTAGCTAAACAGTTGCGCCTCAGAGATATTGGGGGCATCATCGTGGTCGATTTTATCGACCTCAAGAGCGATACCAACCGTAAGAAAGTGTATGATGAACTCAAAAAAGAGTTCAAAAAGGACAAAGCTAAGACCAATGTCCTTCCGATGAGTGATTTCGGACTCGTTCAGATTACACGTCAGCGTATTCGTCCGAGCGTTGTCAATTCAGTTTCAAGGGTTTGTCCTATGTGCGGCGGCTCTGGTAACGTGGTTTCCAGCAACACAATAATTGCCGATATCGAGGCATGGTTGTCCAAATTCGCGCACTCTCACAAACAGTATCGTCAACTCGACCTGTATATCAATCCATTCCTGCGCTCCTATCTCACTCGCGGACTTTTCAGTCAGCGCATGAAATGGATGTTCAAGTACAAACTGCGCCTGAATGTGATTGCAGAGGATACTGTTTCCATGAACGATTATAAGTTCACAATTACAGGAAACGACGCTGATATCACCGAAGCGGTACTTCACGACAAGCCTATTGAAACTATTCTCAAGGAAAACGAAGAGGAGATTTCAAGGCTCGAAAGCACCACTAAAGTGGACAGTAAAGATCTCGATGTTGAGAAACGTCCGCGTAAATCTTCGCCTACGAAGAATAATGATAACGGTAATGGAAATCGCAGATCAAAAGATAATCTCCCGGATGCTTTTGATGTAGCCAAAAACTACGCGCTGAAGCATCACATCGATATAAAACCTGTAAAACACTCTGATGATGATCAGGATGTATATGAAGATGAGGACGATGACAAGTCTAAAAACGGTAATCAATCTTCTCAGAAAGATTCCAAAGACCAGAAAGTCTCTGCCCTCTCTATAGCTAAGAAATACGCGAATAGAAACGATATAGATCCCGATGAAAACCTCATTGATTCGGATTCGGATTCGGACTCGGATTCAGAGTCTGACGATCAGGATGATTCAGATGAGAATCAGCAAAAGGACGATTCAGACAAAGCTAAGCAACAGCAGAAAAGTGAAAAGTCTGATTCAAATAAAAACGATGAGGAACAAAAGCAGGATAAAAAAGAGACACGTGCCGGTGCATTTGATGTAGCCAAATCTTACGCCAATTCGCACGATATCGATCCTGACGAGATGCTCAAGCTTTATCGTGAAAAACAAGCCCAGCCTGACGATCACGATGATGATCCCGAAGCTGAGGAAGCGGTGAATGATGAGACAGATTCAGCTAACCAAGATTCAGAACCTCAAGCTGACGAACAGAAGAAAGATGAGCCATCTGATTCAGTGGAACAGCAAGAAACAGATTCTCATGAAGATTCTTCAACAGATGAGAAAAAAGCTGATGTTGCCCCTGCTCAAACCGAAGATGGAAAGCCAAAAGTAAACGATATCAAGGCAGAAACATTTACATCGAAAACGCACGTGGTTGAGGGTGAAGAACCTCAAAATATGCACGGTGCTGACGAAACTGCTTCTGAAACAGCTCAATCAGATGAAGATGACCAATCACCGGTCGCTACACAGGATCACGATGCTGATACTGAATCGGACGAAGAAACAGTTGCCAAAACAACTGAATCAGAAGTTCCGGATGATGCAGACGATAAAAATGAATCGGAATCTAAGGAAGAGGAAGATTCTGCTGAAGTGCCTGATGAAGTCAAATCTGATGATGCTGCAAAAACTTCAGAAGAACAATCATCCGAAGAATCTGATGACGATGATGATTATCTGATCAGCGTGGAGAGCAATATTGAATTCGAGGAAACTGAAACACCTCAGGTCATTGAAATTGAGGTTCATGAATCCAGTTTTTCCATTCTGAAAAGCAAACTTGAAGCTAAAACTCCGAAACAAGAGAATTCCCCTGAGGAATCTCCGGAATCAGATGAAAAAGAAAAGGGCAATAACGGACCTGCAATCAGAGTTTCGACTACTAAAAAGAAGAAATCGAAGGATAACTGATAGCTGGTTTTCCTTCTCAATTTTTGATATAGATTTTATTTCAACATGAGCTCATTTAATTTAAAAGCAACCACAGTGGTTGGAATCCGCCATAACGGCAAACTTGCCATCGGTGGCGATGGTCAGGCTACCATGGATAAAACTGTGATGAAAGCCAACGTGACCAAAATACGTAAACTTCAAAACGGCAAAGTTTTAGCGGGATTTGCCGGCTCAACGGCAGATGCTTTCACCCTCTTCGAGAAATTTGAAGAGAAACTGGGTGAATACAACGGAAAACTCGAAAGAGCAGCGGTTGAATTAGCCAAAGAGTGGCGCAAAGATCGTTATCTGCGCAAACTTGAAGCACTTCTGATTGTGATGAATAATGAAAACCTGCTGTTGATTTCAGGATCAGGTGACGTTATTGAACCCGACGACGACATACTCACCATCGGAAGCGGGGGCTCTTATGCCCTGGCCGCGGCACGCGCTTTGAAAGAACATGCACCCAAACTCACCGCTAAAGAAATGGTCGAAAAATCTCTCCATATCGCGGCCGACATTTGTATTTACACCAACCACAATATCAAGACGTTAGAGTTTGATGAAGGATAAAACACTTACATTACCCATTGAAAACCTGACTCCCCGACAAATTGTTGAAGAACTTGATCGATTCATAGTTGGCCAGAAAGACGCCAAACGCTCGGTCGCAATTGCGCTTAGAAACCGCTGGCGCAGAATGAATGCCGATGAAGAAATTCGCGACGAAATTCTTCCCAATAACATTATTCTAATCGGACCAACCGGAGTTGGTAAAACTGAAATCGCCCGGCGACTCGCTAAACTTGCCCGTGCACCATTTATCAAAGTGGAAGCCTCAAAGTTTACTGAAGTCGGTTATGTAGGACGAGATGTTGAGTCGATGATTCGGGATCTAACCGATATCGCCATTACAATGGTGAAAACTGAGATGCAGGAACGCGTCACCTCCAAGGCCAAAGAGATGGTCGAAGAACGCATTTTGGATGTGCTCATCCCTCCTGTTAAAAAGCCATCCACAGGATTTAAAAGTTCATCATCATCATCAGATTCATTTGATCCCGAAAAAGCATCTGACGCCGAATTAAACGAGCGAACACGAGAAAAATTCAGAGGAAAACTGAGAAAAGGCGATCTGGATGAGCGAAAAATTGAGCTTGATCTCAGGCAAAACAGCTCAAAAAATTTCCAGGTATTCGGTCCTCAGGGAATGGAAGAGCTGGGAATGAACCTTCAGGAGATGCTCGGAAATCTTTCCGGTGGCAAAACCAAAAAACGAAAAGTTACCGTAGCTGAGGCCAAAGAGATACTCCTCCAGGAAGAAGCCGAGAAATTGATTGATCAGGATGCGGCTGTTCAGGAAGCTCTCAATCGCGTTCAAAGCAACGGAATTGTGTTTATTGATGAAATTGACAAAGTAGCAAGTTCATCAAATGAAGGCGGTCGTAGCAGCGCTGATGTTAGCAGACAAGGCGTACAGCGCGATATGCTCCCCATAGTGGAAGGTTCTAATGTTTCCACCAAATATGGAATGGTCAAAACAGATCACGTTCTGTTTATCGCATCCGGAGCATTTCACGTTTCTAAACCATCCGATTTGATTCCCGAGCTTCAAGGACGTTTCCCTATTCGCGTGGAGATGGATTCATTGAATGAAGATGATTTCTATAAGATTCTGACCGCTCCGCAAAACGCACTAAGCAAGCAATATATAGCAATGTTGGCTTCAGAAGGAATCACGCTGAATTTCTCAGACGATGCCATCAAAGAGATCGCCCGCGTGGCCGCTCAGGTCAACAGCACAGTGGAGAATATTGGAGCCCGACGCCTTCACACTATTCTCTCATCCGTTCTCGAAGAATTACTCTTTGTAGTCCCTGACGACATAAGCGAAGGCACTATCGACATCGACAAAGCCTACGTGCAAAAAATGCTCGAAAAGATTGTAACCGATCAGGATCTGAGTCACTACATTTTATAGATCAGTTTCAGTTCCATGGCATATTTAATACTCAAAAGCTCTCATACGAGGGCTTTTGTTGTTTTAAGAAGTGAAGAAAAACAGCAAGAATTTATATTTCAATTTAAATCAAAGCCAAATAGAGCCATCGGCTCGAACTATATTCTAAGCCGGAATTCATTCCGGCATTTAAAATAACACACCTGGTAATTTAGTGCTGTAAGCACGATTTCATTTAACTAATGTCCACTACTTGTTATTAAATACTTTGAAAATCATACTGGACCAAGTATGTTTCGTTAACTCAATCATATATAAAGATTTAAGTTAAATTGAAATCCATATCCAAAGAAACGTACGAGACTTATCGTGATAAGGGATCAAAATTCCACAGTTTCCTCTTCCCCGCTCAGTCAAAAGAGGATTTTGAGCAACGGCTCGAAGGACTAAAATCAAAATATCCCGATGCTACTCACCACTGCACCGCATATCGTGTGAATCCGCTGCAGATTGAGGAATTTTCTAATGATGATGGTGAACCATCGGGCTCGGCGGGACTTCCCATCCTAAACGCACTCAAAAGAAACGAATTGGTAAATGCGGCAGCGGTTGTGGTTCGTTATTACGGCGGGACAAAACTCGGTAAGTCAGGTTTGATTGAAGCGTACGAAACAAGTACGGAATTGTGCATCGAATCTGCTTCTCTGCAAGAATTAAAGAAAGTTGTCAGAATGACCGTTCGATTTCAATACGATCAACAGGGAACGATTGAACAGATTGTGCATCAGTTTGAGGGGCGTCACGCCGACAGCAGCTACGGGGCTGATGTGGAACTTACATTAGAATTTGACGCTGAATACGCCGATGCTGTTTACGGAAAATTTCAAAGCATTGAATATACAGGAATCGACCTGAGTGATCCGGAATTTTTATATTTGTCATCCTGAAACCAACTTTAGCCCAGTCAAGAAAAATCTGCGCAAAGCAGGTTATCTCACTACCTTATCACACATTGATTTCCCCACAGTTTTAGCATAAGAATCGTCTCTATGAACATTTTAGTGACCGGCGGCGCCGGATTTATCGGATCTCACCTAACTGAATCTCTTGTCAAAGATGGTCACAGCGTAACTGTTTTAGACAACTTTGACCCGTTTTACGATCCGGAAATCAAGCACAGGAATATCTCTTCTATTTTTGAAAAAATTACTCTTTTAGAGATGGATATTTGTGACCGGGAATTGATTTTAAGCCTGGCAGAAACTCATGATTTTGATGTCATCGTCCATCTTGCAGCTAAAGCAGGGGTTCGCCCATCCATTGAAAATCCCACAGATTACATTCAAACAAATGTTCAAGGCACGTTAAATTTGCTTGATCTGGCCATCAAAATGAATGTAAATCAGTTTGTGCTGGCATCCTCATCTTCTGTTTACGGGAAGAACAAAAAAGTACCATTCAGCGAGGAAGATCCGCTACACAACGTCATCTCACCGTACGCGGCAAGCAAAGTGGCGGCAGAAAATCTGGCGCACACCTATTCATCCGTTCACAAACTGCCCGTTGTCGCACTTCGGTTTTTCACCGTCTATGGACCTCGTCAGCGCCCGGATCTTGCCATCCATAAATTTTGTCGGAAAATCTTACATAACGAGCCGATTCAAAAATATGGAAAAGGAAATACAAGTAGAGATTACACTTATATCGATGATATTGTCCACGGGATTCGTCAGGCTTTAAACTACGACGAACAGCTTTTCTCCATTTTCAATCTTGGAGAGCATAAAACGATTCGATTATCAGAGCTGATTGCCGCTATAGAAAATGCGCTGGATAAAAAAGCCACTATAGAACAACTTCCGGAACAACCTGGTGATGTGCCCCATACCTTCGCCGAAATCAATAAAGCTAAAACTTTCCTGGGATATACACCCGAAACGGATATCCATACCGGTTTAAAAGCTTTTGTAAAATGGCTGAAAGAAGAATGAGGATTTTGACCTGTGAAAAGAAGACATCGGAAGTCATGGTCAACAACGTTTCAATTCTCATTTCCCACACTCTAACGTTCCGAAGTGACTTCCGATGTCAAATGCTAAATCCATCTTCTGGGTGAAGGTTGGAGACAATGCTCTCCTGGCAACCAATTTACCGATGCACAAAATCCCCATCAGGAGAGCTGGGTCCGTCGCCTGTTTTTTACTAATGCCCATACTCCTGATCGGCGGAGTCTGAGAGAAAAAAGACAGAACTTTATAACCAAAACAACCCCGGAGGGATGCAACACACGGTAGCGTAGTTTAAGCCCCGCACCAGTAAACGTTCCGGAGTAGCATAATGAAGACACGTGTTGCTGAGAATGTGTTTAAATCCGAAGATATCCATTGCGCCCTTCCAGGGCTTACACGCGCTGGTGAGTTGTGTTCATGCTACCGTATGTTTTGGTTGCTCTGCAACTTATTTTTACTGAGTTGGAAGTTAGGCTCATAATGAAAAAAAATCCATAGCTGTCTTTATCTGAATTAACATTTCCATCCCGCCCTCTCAGTCTTCGCCGATTTGATAATCTGCCAAATTCAATCCACTCCCGGCGAAGCCAGCTCTCCCTGATTTAGTTGGTAAACCTGTTTTTAAATCTCGGGCGGGAAAGTATTGGGGAAACACTTATCCGTATATTTACTTCTGACTTCCGAAGTCATTTCAACAGCATTTTAGCCAAATAAAAACAACTTAAACTCGCTCACGGCAACTTCTTAAGTCTTTAGGTGGAAGCCTCAACATTGTCTTTCTAAGCCAGCGCTGTCTTTCTGTAAATCCCAATTCCCGATAGGACTGAACTTATCAGAACCATTACAATCACACCATGAAAAATCAGGTTGAGATCGATATTGGGAACTTCCAACAAATAGCCCATCAGAAACGGGGCGGCGGCGGTGCTTAAAATCATTAACGTGGCAGCTAAACTTTTAACTGCTCCAAGCTTGGCAACACCATACAATTCTGCCCACATCGCGGATTTAATACTCCCACCCGCTCCGGCTGAAACTCCTAATAAAAATAAATAGATCGGAGCCAACACGGCATTATTTCCCGTGGTCAACAGAAAAACTCCTGCCACGAGCGGAATCAAATAGAATGGAAATAAGATCCGGGCTGAAAAACGATCAACTAAGAGTCCGGAGGTAAGTGAGAAAATTATTCGTGCTACTGCAAATCCGATAAACGAAGTGGCGATCCACTCAGCCGTCCATCCTTTCATCTCCGCCATCGGAACCTGATAAAGCAACAAGGCTGTAAGAAGAAACGGTGCCATCAATACAGCCCAGATCACCATTAAAAATGTCGGATCTTTGAAAAGAGAAAGTTGTGTGACCTGATCAACATCAGATTCATCTTTTTCAGCTTTATAACGTGCTTTGTGATCCGCTTTAACAGCATCTCGCGATAAAAACAGCACAAACGGAATCAGTGCAAACAATATGAACAAACTTGAAGCACCCCACGACCAGCGCCAGCCAATGGTGCCAATCAACGCTGTGACAATGATTGGAAGAAACGCTTCACCCAATGGATATCCTATCATGGCAATGCTCAGTGCCTTTCCTCTTCCCACATCAAACGAACGGGCCATCGTGGTTTGGGCGATTAAACTGAGTAAACCCTGACCAAAAAGCCGAAGTCCTGCTAAACTTATAAATAGCATGACCAAACCATGAGCAACCGAGATCAGAAAAGTGGCAGCTATTAATCCAAAAGCCGTGAACAAGGTAAATGCCCTGAGCGGACGTTGGTCGATCTGTTTTCCAACAAATACGATAGTAAATCCGCTAAAAACCGTTGCCAGAGAATAAATTGATCCGAATGAAGATTTGGTCAGATCAAATTTTTCAAGAATATCGGGGACGTAGAGGGAGACTAAAAAAGTTTGACCAAAACTGGAAAAAAAGGTCAAAATGAGTCCGAATGCGAGAACTGAGCGTTTCTCGATCAAGAATTTCAGAATTGTCATGGAGATGAATTTCTATCTGTAAAATCATGGCTGAATAATCGACCAAAGGTACGGATGATCTCCCTGTTTTGAAATCTTACATCTGCTGTTCTATTGACTACGCAAATCGCGCGATTAATTCATCAGCTTTTTCGAGAGAAATCCCAACCTCAATAGCCGCTGACTGTAGTCTCAATCGCAATTCATCCTCCCCCGGCACCTCTTCTTCAGAGATGTATGCATTTTTAATCAACCACTCTTCCAGTTCATCAATATTGTCGGTACGAAATCGTTTTAACTTTCCATCTCTGAGCGCGGCAACAAATTTTTCGGGATTATGACTCACCGACTCCAACAACTCTGTGGCGTCATCTATAAAGTTGCCGGAAACGTATTCTGATTCTAATAAATGTGTTCGATTTATGGGCCTGTGTTTTCCTTTCGTAATAAACTCAACATACTTTTCAGCAAATACAGCTTTTTTTATGATTGACTCTGCTACAGATGCATCAATTTCGCCCGGAAGTGTTTCTATATCATAGAGATAACGAAACGCTCCATAGGTATTTATTCCGGCATTTAATAACTGATAAAGCATTGAAGAATCCTCCGACAGATACCATAAATGAAGCTCCGATACAGCATCAGAAAGCGGATTAAACTTTGGCAAATTCAGGCTTTCCACGTAATCATGATAAGACTCGCCTTTTGTGGGAGGCCTCACAGTCACATCTTTTAACGCCGGAATAGTCGGAATTTCACCCGATTGTATTTTTTTAGAAGTATGATGTCTCCCGTTAATGCTTAATCTGTAAAAGTGCGCATTCGTGTGATGTTCACCTTGTTCAAGTGCCTGTTTCCATTTGGCGACTTCATCATCCTGAGCGGTGAAATAGAAAATCTGTCGGCCATCATCAGAAATTTTCCGCAAAGCATCGATAATTTTAGACGCTCGCTCTTCATCACTATTAGCCAAAAGTTCATCCGCTAACAGTGGGAGTTTTAGTGATTTTTCCTGTGTTTCAATGAACGCCAGTCGCACCGACAGCAGCAATTGAACCCGCGTTCCTGTTGAAAGCTTATCCAGAGATTTCGGTTCACCCAGCACAGAATCCAATGTATAAAATCCCGAATCTGTTCCCGTGCCCGTTTGAAGCTGATATCTCCCCGCGGTAATGGTGGCAAACAACTTTGCTGCCCGGTTAAACATTTCCGATTGATTATTAAACTGAAGCTCGTTCGCTAATTCCCGGGTAATGGCATCTCCAGCAACGCTTCGCATATTCTCTTCATACCTGCCCCGGAGC
>Ga0136591_1000443_pt1 | contig 17009 bp, 14 predicted proteins | sample AntRauMFilla3767_FD_104929 | JGI IMG/M metagenome (GOLD analysis project Ga0136591, IMG submission 104929) | Saline lake microbial communities from Rauer Islands, Antarctica - Metagenome Filla 3 #767 | ecosystem: Environmental > Aquatic > Non-marine Saline and Alkaline > Saline | place...
AAAAGAACAGAGAACAAAAACAACTTTTATAGTAGCTAACAATAAGGTAGTAGAAAGAGAAAAGGGAGCCCAAAGAGAAGCGGTTAATAAGATATTAAAATCAGACCATTACAAAGAGTACAAAGAAAGACTCCTAAGCACAATGGAAAAATAAATAAAGATGGAAAAGCAACCTTGGGGAGAGTTTACTTTAGGAGAACTAAGAGGACTACTAGCTAGTATACCAACTTCGTTTGATAAAACTAAAGTTTATTTAGTAAGTAAAAAGGGAACACAAGATGTACTTTCGGTAGGTCTAAGTTCTAAAAAAGGGCGAGTTGACTATGATAAACCAAAAGGAGACGAAGTATTTTACATTACTCCTTATAGAAGCAAAGAAGGAAAGTAAAGATAGTTTTAAAGTGAATTTAATTAAGTCCAGAAGTTGTCGCTTCTGGATTTTTCAATTTAACATTTTTTGTAGATTCAGCTATATTATGTATTTTTGTGAAAAATATAGTAAATGAATCAATTTCTTAAAGACTTTAGGAAAAAGAATGTATCTAAGTCTGAGGACTATTTTAAGTATATAAAAGATAATGACTGGTCCAAAGCAGAGGTTGAAAGAGATGTCGACAACAAGATATCTTACTGTAAGTTTTACTTTATAAAGGACAATAAGAGCAAGAAGTGGGAAGGAAAAGAAGGAGAGTACAAAATACAGACTAAACTTGTATCTGCACTTTTAGATAGGCTTACATATTTTTGTTCTAAAGTTTCTGAGGATATAGGTAGAAAACCCTCTGTTGATAATATCATTAAAAAGATGAGGGTTCCTATTGACCACCATTTAAAAAGAATAGATAATTTTACATCTAGGTCTGAGGAGTTTAGTGTCAATGAGGAAGATATACCAGACGAAGAAGAGGAACTAGACGAGAAGACCTTTAAAAGCCAGGAGATAGAGTTTGACAGCTTACTGTATAAAGATCAAAACTCTATACAAGATAAAATATATAAATTAGACTTAGATAGAGAAAACCAAGAAGGTATACTAGAGCTTTGGGATAATCAAAAAGCAACCCTGGCTATAAGAAACTTAGTAGAAAGAGAGTATCCAAAAATCAAAGAGATTATGGATGCTATGAATCTAGACTTTAAATCCACTCCAAAAAATGAAATGCTCATTCACATGGAAAATCCACCAGAGTGGAATCCAGAAAAACATTATTTTGAACAAGATAAAAAAACATTACAGTTTTATATTGATGAATATAAGAAAATTAGGGACGGTATCACCATTGATGGAGTATTTATATCCCCTTGGATGTATACTCACTTAAATGTATTTAAATCAGATATACCTCAAGTTTACATAAACCCAAATACATTAGAAAAAGAATCTAAAGACGTTTTGATGCACCCACCACTCAGAGACAACGAGTGGTTTGTTATTCAAGACGAATACGAAAAAGCTAAGAGAAGAGAAGATGGCTATATCTTATTTTTGTGCGCAACAAGAAGAGCAGCAAAAACAACAGATATTGCATCCCATTTACAGACAGTAGCTTTACAAGGAGGAAAAGAATTAATAGTTGCTGGGGGTAGTTCTAAAGATTTAGGACAAATAGAAAAAAACTTTAAAAAGACAATGACTAATGCCGACCCAGCATTTAAGATACCTAATCCTAGTTCTGACTGGTCCAAGAAAGTAACACTAGGCATAAAAACCAAAAATCAAAAAACCCTTGCTTCTTGCGTATTAGAGATTGTAAACTTAGATTCAGGAAAGAAAAAAAAGTCTGAGATACTAGCTGGGTATACACCAGATGCTTTTGTGCTTGATGAGTGTATGAAGATATCTTTTCTAGAACAGCTTAATGCAGCAAAGCCGAGTTTTGATGCAACAGGTGGTAAAAGATGTGTACCAATACTATCAGGAACAGGAAACGCAAATGAAGAACTTGTAGAAGATGCGTTAAAAGTGTTAGCTTCACCAAACACTTACGGTATATCACAGATGAATTTTGATAACTTAGAAAGAGGTATTCCGAAAGAGCTTATAACTTGGACCAGAAGAAAATTTGGAACCTATTTACCAGGTCAAATGAGTGCCAAAGAAGGGCTTATAAAAGTAGAAAAAACCTTATCAGAATATTTAGGAGTACCCTCCACACCAAATTTAGATAAAATAAAGATATTAGTTACAGATTGGAAAGTAGCTTTAGATATAATCACAAAAGACAGAGAGTTAAAGTCAGGGGATAAAGATGAACTAATTAAAGAAAAAGTGTACTACCCAATAGATATAGAAGAAATATTTTTGTCGGGGAAAGAAAACCCTTTTCCAAAAGAAGAGCTTTTAAATTACAAGCAAAGAATAATAGAGGAAGGAGATATAGGTAAAAAAGTAGTATTTTCCTATGATAAAAACGGAGACGTAACCTATGACTTATCAAATAAAGAGTATGCACCTTTTCCTTATAATGGGGGTAATCACGATGCACCTTGTACAATATTTGAAGACCCTATGGATGGAAATACCTTTGGCTTTTATGTTGTAGGACTTGATGATTACAAACAAGACAAAGCTGATTCAGATTCGGTTGGATCTTTTGTACTTGTAAATAGATTTACTGGAAATGTAGCAGCAACCTACCATTCAAGACCAGACTCACACCCACACTTCCACGAACAGGGCCTTATGATGATGGAGTTTTTTAAAGCTCCTGTATTTATGGAGAACGAAGACATGGGATTTAAAGTACATACAGATCAGTTAGAGTTGACAGATGAGTATATAATAGAATCCTTCAATCTAACAGGAAGGTTTGAATTGAATAGGAATGATAACAGAAGATTTGGGTGGGCCCCAACAGTTAAAAATAAGTCTTCACTTATGGGGTATTTCATAAATGTAATGAAGAAAAAAGAAAAGTATGAGGATGAACAGGGAAGAATAAGAACTAGATGGGGTTTTGAAAAAATAAAAGATATAAGACTTCTAGAGGAAATGATTAAGTTTAAATTCGGAGGAAACCATGATGGTATAACGGCTGCAATGTCTGCATACTTCTATGACTACTTTTTACAAGTTACTTATGGAGCACCCAAACCGCCTTTGACCCAAGAGGAGGAAAGAATAAAAAGAGAAAAAATAAAAAACAACAGATTAGCAAGAGCTAGTCGCCAAAAGAACCCTTACCCTAATACAAACAGAGCAGGGAAGTATTGGTAGCTTTAACAAATTTGTAACGGAGCGTTAAGATACGTATCTTTGCAAAACACAAAATATAGAAATGTCAAAGGATTCAGCTAATTTATATACCCACGTATTTCAAGGATTAGGTTCACCAAATCAGGTGTCCTCAGCCTTACCTCCACAAGCAATACCATCTTATAAAAAAAATAAGAAGTGGGGAGAAGATACAATGGACAGACTAGAAGAAATAGGACAAAGGCAGATAACTAAAAATCTTGTTTTTGATGAGTACTATAGGATGGTTGAGGGAGATTTAGCTTACACTGATTATGAGATGACCCCTGAAATATTGAAACATGTAGAGGGAATAAGAGACAAAGCAAATATACCTTCTAGTGTAAGACACTTCGACATAATAGGAGGAGTTGCTTATCACCTCGCAACAAAATATAACGAGACCAAAGCAAAATTCAGGGTAGACTTTTTTGATGAAATAGCTGTAAATGAATATGACAGGGAGTTAACAAATAGACTTTTTGATTTTTCAAGAGAATATTTTCAAGCTGAATTAAAAACAAGATTAGCAAGAAACGGGATATTTATTGAGCAGTTGGAGCAGCTTAAAACTGACGAGCAAAAACAGCAATATATCCAAATGCTTGAGCAAAAAAAGGCAGAACTAGCTACTCCACCAGAAATAAGCTCGGCAATGCAAACGGAGTGGAAACCTATTGCAGCTAAATGGGCCCGTATAACTTTAGAAAAAGATAGAGTAGTATTTAATCTAGATGAAATGGAGAGACAATTCTTTGTAGATAGATTTCTTACAGGGAGATACTTCAAGCATTATAGAATAGGTTACGATTATTATAATATAGAACGCTGGAATACAGTAGAGACATTTTTCTCGGAAGATGCAGATTTAAAATACCCACAAAAAGGAGAGTATGTTGGACATTTAACAGAGATGGGACCATTTAAGGTAGTTGACAATTTTGGCCATTTGATGAAAGAGGCTGATATTAAACTGATAATGAACCATTTTGATTACAATGGTGGAGGACAGGGAGAGAGAAATAGTAAGAAACCTGGGTTCCAAAAAATGTTAGAAAATAATCTAACAGAGGATGCAAAGATGTTACCACATGAAAACTATTATGACAGAAAATCCTCTTTAGAGCTTCAGTCAGCCTTACAAGTACCTTTAGGAAAAACTACTTTTTATGATGATGAAGGACAGCAACAAGAAGCTGCTGACTGGATACCAGATTATGATTTTGACAGCAACGTAGGTGTAAATAGTGTAACCAAATACCTTCGTAGGGATATAGATGTAAGAGAAGACACTATTAGAGTCACACAAGCTTATTGGAAGTCTTGGCAGAAAATCGGTCTACTATATTATGAAAATGATTTTGGTAGAGCAGTTACAGAGTGGGTAACAGATGAACTATTAGACGACTTTTTAAAAGAAAACGACATAAAGACTTTAAAATCTAAATCTCTTAAAGAGTTTGAGACTGAAATGGAGAAGGGAACATTAGAACCAAACTCTATTGTGTTTACCTATGCTCCAATAGCATACAAAGGCATCAAACTTTCAGGAAGGAACACAATATTAGGAAAAGACATATACTTAGATGTTGGTCCTATGGAAATCCAGATAAAAGGCAACTCAGAAATATACGACATAAGTTTACCAGTCACAGGAATTGTTACAAATTCCGAGGCTAAAAAGATGAGACCTTACCAAATAGAACACAACTACCAAATGAATCTCATGCACTCTTTGACAGAAAAAGAGATAGGCATATTTTGGTTGTTCGATATCTCCCTTTTACCATCCGACTTTGAGGGTATGGGCGATGCCAGAGAAACACTTCTTAATGTTTTAGACATGGCCAGAGACACAGGATTAGTGCCTATTGATATGTCTAAACAGAACATGAAAGATAGAGTAGGGCAACAGTTTAATTCTATGATGCCACAAGACATATCCTTTGTTCCACAGATACAACAGAAAATGGAATTAGCAAGGTATTACAAAAACTTAGCATTAGACAGTATAGGAATAACTGAACAGAATATGAAAACGCCTGACCAGTATTCCACTGCTGAAGGTATTAAAGTTGGACAGGTAAACTCAGTAGCTCAAATAGAGCATGTATTCGAAGAGATGGATCAAGCTAGACTAAAAGACTTAGAAGTAGGTTTAACGATAGCTCAGTTTTGCGAGGCAAACGATAAAGAGATATCCTTCTCTTATATGAGGAGTGATGAAGAGCAGTTTTTAATAAGACAAGTATTTAAAGATGAAGATTTCCATCTAAGAAAATTAGGATTACTACCAATAGCGGACTCTAAAAAAAGAAAACAGTTAGAGGAGTTTAAGCAGTATATTTTACAAACAAACACTTTGAGTAATGATTTACTAGACATATCTCAAATAATTGTAAGTGAAAGCTTTCAAACAATAAATAAAGTACTGAAAGAATCTAGAAGTGATATTGAAAAGCAAAGACAGCAAGAACAAGAACACGAACAGAACCTTTTGAATAGTAGACTAGAAGCAGAAGCAGAACAGAAAGAATTAGACAGAGTAGAAAAAAGAGAGACACAACAAAGAGAGTTAGATAACAATTTACAGACTTCACATATAGCTGCGGTATCTAGAGTTAAAGATAGAAATGAAGAAGATGGAGATGTAGAGGATGTTAACAAAGTAGCAGATAGATACTCTAAAGAAAGAATAGAAGGAGAGAAAAATAAGATAAAAAAAGAAGACAATAAATCAAAACAAGAGTTAGCTTTCGCTAAACTAAAGCTTCAAATGGAAGAGCTTAAAGTACAGAAAGAACAAAACCAAGTTCAAAGAGAGACCAACATGGCAAAAAGAACAGGAGACATATTAGAAGTCTAAGTTAAATAAAAATTAACAAGTATTATAGCCTATGTTAAATTTTAACATATTTTTAAAAACCAGAATAGTAACATATATTTGCAAAGCAGTATGAAAACCAAAGAAACAAATACAGAAGTAAAACAAGGAGCAGGAACTTATGATTTTAGTTCTATGCTTATTACAAGTGAAGAAGGCGAAGACACAAGTAAAAAACAGTCCTTTGAAGGATTTGAAGATGAAGAAGAGGAAGAAGAGGCAACACCTAAAGAAGGAAGTGAAGATACCAAAGAAGAGGTAGAGGTAGAAGAAACAAAGGACAAGAAAAGTTTAGCTACTGAAGAAGAAGAAGAAGAAGTCAAAAAAACTAAGGAACCTGGGGAAGTATCTCATCCTAGTAAAATGGCTAAAAAGTATATAGAGCAAGGTATTTGGGAAGACTATGTAATTGACTACAAAGGAGAAGAAACCCCAATATCAGAAATTGAAGATTTAGACGAAGACACTTTTTTTGAAATCATTAAAGCTCAAAAAGAGGAAAACGAAAAAGACATATCTAGTAACTACATTAATAAGTCAGAGCTAGATGAGATATCTTTAGAAGTAGTGGAGATTTCTAAAAACGGAGGGGATATTTCAAACGTCCTTAAAATTAAAGAGCAGTTCATAAATCCACTAGAAAGTTATGATCTAAATGAAGAAGACCACCAGGAGGAGCTAGTAAGACAGATGTACTCTATGGAAAACAAGGCTTTAAGCCCTAAACAAATTGATAGACTTATAGAGGCTGACAAAGTAGATTTAGAGTTAGAGAATAAAGCTACAAATTTTGCTAACAAACTCAAAGACTCTTTTAAAGAAACTCTAAGACAGCAAAAGCAAGCTGCTTATGATAATAAGCAAAAGCAAGAGGACGATACTAAAAAACTGAAGAAGGATTTAAGAGAAGAGTTTAAAAACTTAGGTTACGATAAAGCAGCTTTTACTTCTCCTTTAATTGATAAAGCAACATCAAAGGAAGGCTTTGACCAGGAGATTAAGTCTTTAAGAGAAGATCCTAAAATGCTTGCAGAGTTTTTAATTTGGAAGAGTAATCCAGAGGAATACAGAAAAAACATAGCAAGTAAAGAGATAAAAAAAGAACAAGTAGGAACAGCTAGAAAGCTAAATCTTTTAAGAAAAGAGTCAGGCAGTAGTTCTAAATCAAGTTCTAAAAAAGAACCAGCAAAGGAGGACAAAACAGAAGAAGAGTTTTTCAAAAGGTTAGAAAAGTAATAAATACAAATCACTAATAAATTTTAAAAACAATGAGTTTACAAACGAATATTCCTACTATTAATAATGGGAATCAAATGATTGCCTTTATGAAAGGGCAAGACGTTGGAAAGTATTTCAACGGTGGGTTCGACTCAGCGAGTCTAAATTCTTGGTATCAAGAAGATCCGCTAGAGAATCACATGGGTCTTATGACTATGTGGAACGACCAAAAAAGAGAGAAATCGCCAGCTTCTTTACTAACTGATCTCGTAGGAGAACGTTCTGTATTAGAAGTAAACGGTTTTGAAGGCGGCTTTACTTATTCCGTAGAAAACAAACAAAAAGGAGGTCTTTTTATTGAGGAGTCTTCTAGCCACCAAACATTCGCAGGAGTGGATAACGGTATTTTTTATGCGGTTCTTAACAAAGAATTATCACCAGGAACAGTAATTGGTTATGATGATTTTGACGGAATCCAAGCAGTAGTTTCTGACGAAGAAGATGTTGAGCCAACAGGAACTGGCTATAGGACACCACTACAACTTACAACCCAGAATAAAAGGGCAAGTTTTCCAGTAGAGAAGCTTAATAGAGGTGTAGAATTTTTCGTTGTATCTCACGGTGCCCCAGAATACGGAACTAAATTTGCTAAACTTGACATGCCAGATACACCTGGAAGTATGAAGTTTGAGTTCAGATTAGGTTCAGTAACTGGTGTCGAATCTTTCATTACAGCTAAAGCAGGTTCAGTAACTTTGAAAGAAGGAATTGCAACAGCAGGAACTAAGCAGTACATGGATAAGATCAAAGGTGAAATGGATGCTAAAGGCTATGGGGATGTTGCAGTCAGAATGGATGTGGACCCTAAAAGCGAGAAGCCAATCAAAGACTCTGCTAACCTTGGTTCTACAATGGAGCTTCTTACAATGAAATATCTTGATAAGATTACTTCTACAAAACTTTTATTCCAACAGTCTGGTGAAGTTAGAACAACTAACGGAGTTCTTAGATTCAATGACGGTCTTTGGAGACAAGCAATGAGAGGCAGAATTATTGAATATGGAAGAGAGATTACAAAACAGCACATCAGAAAAGCTGTAGAATATATTTTTAGCAAATCAGATTTAGAATTTGAATCAAGACGTATCAAATTCAAATGTGGTACTCAAGCATTTTACAATGTACTAGAGATTTTCAAAGAGGAAGTAAATCTTCAAATTGCACAACTTTCTCCACTATTCAACCAAGATGCACTTTTGAAAAAAGATGTCATCACAGGAAGTGACTTGCTTAATTTAAGTATGTTACCAGTAAGATTTACAAATGTATATCTTCCAATGATAGGTATGGTAGAAATCGAAAGAGATGTAAACTTAGATTATGGTCTAAGAGGAGATCGTTTTGAGACAGGAATGCACCCAGACGGAGCAGCACACACTACATATTCTATGATTATATGGGATGCTTCTAGTCAAGACTTTTCTAACAATGCAACATCAAATCTTCCAGCAGGAACAAACTTAGCTGAAGGTGGTAATGCAAATTCAAATATTTTCCTAGTAAAACCAGAGGGTCCAGTAATGTACTCAGGACGTAGCACAGGAAGATATGACTCTAGAAGATCTAGCGACATTATGTCTGCGGGTAAATATATGGCCGAAGAATATTTTGCTTATAATATCTCGGATGTATTTATTAAAGACCCTTCTAAGATTGTGATGATTCACAAATCTCCTAAGTTCAGAAGAGGATTTAACTAGAGTAATAAACGCTATTTTATTAAGATACCCACCCTGCTAATTGTAGAGGTGGGTATTTTTTATTTATAACTTTAAAAATAATTAATAATTAACAAAAATAACCACAATTAACAAATTTGTAATAACAAATCTATTTGCTTATTTTTGTATCCAGATAAACCAAACATCTAAACCATGACTAAAAGTTTAAAAAAAATAATTGATATTAAAGGGTATTCATTAGATTTATCAGAAGATGTCATTTACCAAGTAGTACCTAAGTACGATGCAGATGCACCAGATGGATTTAAAAACAGTAGGACTACAAAATACTTAGATGACCAAGTAGGAGTTAACACAGTAGAGGCAGTTTGGAATGAAGATGTAGGAATTTGGGACACGGGACTACATGAAGGAAGTCCAGTACTTTCAGATATGTCTTCTAAAGATAGGGATACTTTTATAGCTAAAGTAGAAGAGCTAGTTATAAAGCCTTTCGAAAAAAGATACGGAGAAGGGAAACTAGACCCAAAGGATATTGAGAGTAAATTTTGGAATTTTGTTAACGACAGTTCTTTTCATGTTGACTTAAAAAACGGAAAACTTTTTAAAACGAGTGATCCTCAGCAAGTCCTTCAATTATTTATTTGTATTATAAACAGATCTTTAGCACCTAAAGATTTAGAAGACTTGCCAGAGTATAGGTCAGCGCAGTTTTGTATAGAGAACAGAGATAAAGCTAGAGATGTTGAACAAGAAAAAGATGCTTTACAAATAGACACTATTGGTAAATTCTACACACTTAAAAATAACCCAACAGTACTATATTTAATACTAAATTATATTGGATTAAAAGGTATTACAGCAGACACACCAGATGTTACAGTAAACCAAAGGTTCAAACAGTTCACAGAAAACAAGAGAGATGGGTATTCCAATCAAAAAAACTTTTTAGAAGCAGCAGAAATGTCTGAAAATAAAAAGGGAATGGTAGAACTAGGAGTATTTAAAGAACTACAAACCTTATCTAAAAAAGGTGTAGTAACAAAAGACAGAGATATTTTCGTAATAGGAGATATGCAATTAGGAGGTTCTTTAAAACAAGGAGCCAAATTAGCCTCACAAAAAGCTGCTGTCTTAACAGAAATAAATTCACATTTAGAGTAAAATAAATGACTCCAAACGATGTCTACGAAAGGTATTTAGTAAAAGCAGAGAAGAACTCTACGAACGATAACTTTTCTACTGATAGGGGTAAAGTGGCCTTACTGTATAACGAGTTGTCAGTTAGGCTAATCCAATTTTATTTACATAACAGGCAACTAGATGTAAAAAAAGATATTCAAGTCCTACTTATAGATGATATAGAATTAGGACTTGAAGAATCTAAAGAGAAATACAACCTGTTTAACCTACCCTCAGATTTTTTAAGTTGGTCTTCCGCAAGAGCCACAGGCTCAAAAGGAGCCTGCTCTAATGAACATATAGATTTATTCGAACTTAGAGACGAAGATAAATCAAACATAGTAACAAGTTCTTTTTTTTCACCTTCTTTTGACTATAGGGAAGCCCCATATAGTTATGCAGGAAACCAGATAAAGGTTTACAAAGAAGTGGGTATGGAGATTAATAAAACTTTCTTAACATATTACAAGTACCCAATTAAAATACAACTACAAGATCCTGACAATCCAGAAAGTACATTCCAAAATGTACAGATTGAACTACCAGAAAAAGTGGTAGACAGAATCGTTTCTGCAATGGTAGGAGACTTTAAGATCAACAATGCAGATCCAAGTTTCCAATTTGACAAGCAAAGACAGAACGAGAATATTTCGTAACACACAAATCACTATATTAATTAACATTAAATTTTAAAACAATGAGTTTACACAGAGGTTTTGCTAGGTTTTTACCTACATTAAACGGAAATGTAATGAAAGAAGGAGGCTCCTTTGATTTGGCTAAAGGTCAATTAGGAGTATTTGATGCTAGAAGTTCACAAAGAAACGGACTTAAGGCAATCTCTAATTTTTCAGGACTATCCAAAGACACCAGACTACAGGTTAAAGTAGGAGTTAATGAGTTAGACATTACTAGAACACAAGCTAACTTTGACAAAGGAACTAGGACTTTCAAATTAAGTGAAATTACAGGATTAGAGGTATTCGCTCCAAGTACTAACAAAAAAGTAGATGACTTTATTGTGGGGTACAACGGGAATGAAGACAGCAGTGCTTTAGATTTCTCTGATTTAGAAGTAGGAGAAGTAGAGACAATGCAAATCGAACTTTCTGGAGGAACTATATCTTTAATCGGATACAGTGGAGATTGTGTAACTGCGGAAGTATTTTTTGAAAAAGAAAGCGCAACACAGACCAATCAAGAGATTGTAGAGAAAGCTATTATTAATCTTAAAGAAGAGTACAAGCTTATTTCTGATATTTCTTTAAATGAGGTTTTAGAAGTTACTCCAGTTAACTCTGAAAGTGCCTCTCTATCAGGACAAACAGAACACACTTTTTATAATCTATCTTTGGTAGATGTAGGAGACAGTAATTCTTTAGCACAAGTTCAAGCACAGTTTGGAACTAAAGTAGAAAGAAGTGATAGAAAAGGTACAGTCTCTACCTATACTATCCTAATCCCTACTATAGCATCAGCAGGTTTACCAGACGCTTTTGTTAAGACAGTAGGTTCTGTAATTAAAGGTTGTGCAGATTGCCCAACAGGATTTACAGCAGATACAGGTGGAGTAATTTATTATGTATCTTTAGAAGATGACGGTGCAGATGAGTCTGTACAATTGACTCCAGATTCAGGTGCAAGTGTCGTTGGCCTTCCAGGTGTAATTACAGGCTCTGTAGTTAAGCAAGGTCAAGAAGGAGGTAAAGGTGTTTACGCTGTAGCTACCGATAATGATTTAACAGATGCTGAAATTGATGCGTTTGTTGCAGAGAACCCAACAGCAGAGATATCAAAAATTGGTGAGACAAAGGATATCTGTTCTAACGATTCAAAAACAACTGAAGCGTGGACAGCAGGAAGTACTGCAAATGCATTGACGGAAGATTATACTCTTATTTTACCAGATAATAAATGTGGAGAGAATATACTAGCAGAAGTAAGAGAAACTTACCCAGATCTAACTATAACAGCAGCAAGCTCAGTAGCATGCCAAACTGTATATTCTACAAGTGTTGTTACCAGCATAGTAGAGGAAGAGTGCGATCCAATTTTTAGAGATTTGTTTATTTCTGAATCGCCTTCCGCATTTGGTTTTACTGAATGGACTGAGGTAGATAAAGTTTATAGTGCAGATGCTAAAATGGGTATCAGACTTAGAGGTAGAGAAACCATAGTTAATCCAGGAGAATTTTTAAGAGATGGTGTGCCGTTTATAGACACTTCTACAAGAATTTCTGTAGTAGGTGGATATAGAGCTAACGTATTCTACTCTTTAATGGAAGGTAGTGGAGATAGATTTAGTGTTAAAGTTCTTTCAAGAGCAGAAGATCTTTCTAACTTAGGAGGACACCTTTATGCTTTAGAGGATAGAGATCACAACTATTTTACAGGAGTTCAGAGACATAGACATGCTGATGGCCACCAAAATGAGTTTGTAAAAGCTTTACTTGGAGAAGAGTCAGTACTTATAGCAGATGCACAATATGTAACATACAAATTGAAAGTATCTCCTGAATCTAGTTCTCAGAGTATGGGTCAAAGAATCCAAGAACACTTTGTTTATATGGTTTCTGCTGAAGTCGGTAAACATAAAGATGTAGAGGAACTACTTAATAGCCTTGTCGCTACAGTAGGACTACCTACAGTAAAAGCTTACGGGGCATAATAACTTTAAATACAGGGGGATGAAATATGCCCCCTATATTTATTAATTAATAATCACTACTATAATTAATTATGTCTTTAAAGCTTTTCCTAGAAAAATTAACAAACTTAGACCCAGATATATGGGAATATATAACATATTTAACTTACGCTGCCTTTGCATATTTGAGCTTAGATATTGATATCGTAAGAATATTAATGTGGCTTATGATTATAGACACTTTTTTTGGTGCAATAAAAGCAGTAAGAGTTGCAAAAATAAAATTCAGTTTAAAAACAATGCTTTGGGGTATTCTAACTAAAGCAACAATACTAACAATACCTATGATATTGGCACTAGTCGCATTAGGACTAGGATATGACTTTATATGGCTGATAGACATAGTAATTAAAATACTAGTTTTGCATGAAGGTATATCAATTATAACAAATATGATATCTATAAGGCAAAATAAAAACATAATCAATGCTGACATAATAAGCGTAATGCTTTTAAAAATAAGAGAGGTATTTACAGACCTAGTAAAAAAATTAACAGGAGACATATCTAAAGACGAGGAAAAATGAAAATACTGATTGACAGATATAGCCCAGAGAAAAATCAAATTATAGGTAAACTATACTTGCTAGACAACAACAACTCCGTTATTGATAGTTGGGACTCTTTAGAGCTTCCTTGGTTGGACAATCAGAAGTATATAAGTTGTATTCCAAAAGGGAGTTACAAGGCCAAAAAGCACAATTCTCCAAAATTCGGGGAATGCTTATGGATTCAAGATGTACCTGGCAGAAGTGAGATATTAATACACAAAGGGAACTATTACACAGATATTTTAGGTTGTGTTTTAATCGGTACAGGATTAGGCTATATTAATAAAGACGGTATAGTAGATGTAACTAATTCAAAGGTAGCAGTAGGAGAACTGTTATCTTATCTAAAAGAAGTAGACGGTATAATGATAGAAATTAAGTAAACAAAAAGCTTTGAGCATACTTCGTAAAAATTGGGTGACAATATTTTTCTTTATACTAGCCTTACTTATAGGTTGGTATTTAGCTAATAAATTTTCAGATAACCAAATAAAAAGTTTACAGAAGGAAGTAAAAAGCATGGTGTTAAAAAATGACAGTCTTGTACTAATAGAAAAAGGTCTTTACTCAAAACTAGTAGCAGATACAGCTAAAGCAAAACAGCTTAGAATAAAAGTAGAGGAGTTACAATTAGAATTAAAAAATCCAAATCTAGTTATTGAAAAAGAAGTATCGTTCGATACAATAATTACAACAGTAGAAGTGGTAGAAGAATCGGAAGGTAGTTTTGAATTTAATGACTACTATCCAACAAAAGAAAATTACTATATAAAATATAGTGCAAAAGTAGATACTAAAAATAAAACAGGAGAAGGCGAGTTTGTATTAAAGCCTTTATCTTTCTCATTAGGAATAGAAGAACAACCTAAAGGCATGTATAGAATAAATGCCAAAGTTCCAGATTTTGCAAAAGTATCTAAACTAGATGCAATATCAATACCCTATAAAGAGAAATATAAAAAAGACACTTTTGGTTTTATTTTTGGAGCAGGATACGGAAAATCATTTGAAACAAATTCAGAGTTTTTACAGATGAACACAGGTATTAGAATTAATAAGACATATTTATTTATAAACGCAGGGACAAACCAAACGGTAGGTGCCTCATTAATGGTAGAATTTTAGCATGGCAGAATCAATAAAAGAAATACCTAAGATATCAAATATAGGTAAAATAAGACTAGACTTTCAAATCTTAGATTCTGGGGACCCAAGGGTTATTCTTGTATCTGATTTTTCAGAATGGTTAGTAATTGAAGGCATGCCAGCATATCTGTATATTACACCACCCAATCAAGAAGAAGCGATAGTAAGGGTGTATAACAAAAATGCAACAAATGGACTTAACAGTTTAAATTTAGGTCTGAGTTGTGGCAACGAGTTGGAGAATTTGACAGACGGAGTATGGAATATAGAAGTACGTGGAGGAAAAAATGGAGAAAGAACTGTTGAGAAGTACTATTTAAAAAAAGATGAACTACAAATAGAGCTAGATAAGGCTTGGATAAAGCTAGGGATAGAGTATGATATTTTTGATAAAGAAGTTAGAGACTACCTATTATATGTTGTAGGATTTTTAGAAGCATCTTCTTCTGCAATAAGACAGGGGGATGTTCCCAAAGCAAAGGAGTTTTTTAAACTTGCTCAGAATAAGATGGAAGCCTTTAAGGAATGTAAAAACTGTATTTAAAATGCCACTAAGCAATCAAATAAAAAATTTAGCAATAGTATCTTTAGAGGTAGAAAAGTGCCTTGTGAACTATACAACAAAAGAGAATTTAAAGAAAAGGTTTGGGATAGGGAGCCCCGTTGAAAAAGATAGATTTTTACACACCTTAATGATTCATAAAATATTGTCAAAACCCTCATGTGAGATTAAGAACTTCACTGAGAAAGTAATATTAGAAGGAAATGAAGATTGCAAAGAACAGTACAACAAACTTAAAATTAAAACTGTATACGTAAACAAAGACACATCAGATAATGTAGATGAAGTGTGTAATGTAAATTGTGTATCAAAAATAGAATGGTAATATGAGCGAACTAAAAAAGTTTTTTGTTTTAGGATTACCACAAAAAGAAGATAGGTGCCCTAACGCTCTTTACATAGTTAAAACGGGAGAAGAGACAGTAGAACTATTTTTTACTGACAGACTTAAAAATGTGCTAAAACCTGAGATTAGTGAGGAGGTGGAAGCAAATATAAACTCACAAGCTGGAACTATAGAAGTAGTTAATGTAGGTGGAAATATAAATGTAGAAGTAGCACAGTACATATTAGATGCAATAGCTATTGAAGTTGTATACACACAACCCTCTTCAACTTTAACTTTAGGGACAAATTTAGTAGAAGCTGGAGCTAATATAAATAGAACAATAACCTCTACCTTTACTCAAAATGATGCGGGACCTGTAAATAGACAAAGAATAAGCAGGGGAAATACCACACTACTAGATAGTTTTTCTACAGGCTCAGTAAGAACAGTACAAGAGAATGTAACTGCAATTAGAGGCAGCATAGAGTATTCTTCTACTATAGATTATGATATAGGACCTATAAAAGTAGATAATCTAGGACGACCAGATGATGCTAATAGGATACCTAGATCGAGTATATCAAAAAGTAATTCTATAATAGGGGAACTAAAAATATTCTATAAGGTGTCTAATAGTTTTGAAACAGATGGAGCACAACTAAGACAAACAGCAACAGGAAGTGTTTTTGAAAGTTCAAATTCTTTTTCATTCTATGTTGATGGGACTCATACTAGTATAGCTATACCTGATGATGTAGATGTATCATCAATAGCAATAACAACATCTAATGATGAGGATGTGACTACAAATTTTACAGATACAGAGACTAATATAAGTATCCCAGATGCAGGATCAAATGCACAATCTTATATAATTTACAATTTTTCTTCTGGGGTACCTCTCGAAGCAACACTAACAATCACTTTATCATAAAATATGAACAGTTTTAATCTTTTTAATAAAGTAAAAGTAACTACTCCACATGCAAATGCTGATTTTTACTATGGAACATATACATCATTAGCCAAAGCTAAAGAGGGTGTACCTGTAGCAGTAAGGGAGATAGGCAGAACTGTGGGTATAGTAACTACAATCAATGGTGTTTCAGAGGTAGAAGAATATTGGTGGAAGCATAACACTACTGATGAAGGTTTGGTACTAAAAGTAGCTTTAAAAGAAGATGTAACAACAACAATAGAAGTAGGAGCGTCTGAGGCTAACTCATTAATACCTTTAGGCACTAGTTTTACGGACTACATAAAGCTAATACATCAGAAAGTATTTAACCCCACTTTTGTAAATCCTAGTTTTAGTTTAGGTAAAAGTGTAAACAGTCTACAAGTAATTAACAACAATATAACTTTTAATTTAACATTTAGTTTTGATAGAGGACAAATTAGAGGTGATATAGTCGGGGGTATTTGGAATCCCAATACTGTTCAAGATAACAGAG
>Ga0136591_1000445_pt1 | contig 16990 bp, 21 predicted proteins | sample AntRauMFilla3767_FD_104929 | JGI IMG/M metagenome (GOLD analysis project Ga0136591, IMG submission 104929) | Saline lake microbial communities from Rauer Islands, Antarctica - Metagenome Filla 3 #767 | ecosystem: Environmental > Aquatic > Non-marine Saline and Alkaline > Saline | place...
AACCTCGGTCAACTCGCCGTCGTATCCCATCTCTTTGAGAACATTGGCTGCACCCCGGATGCGATCCATTGTGCGACCGGCGAAGCTCTCGATGTTTGTCTTCGCGTCGTGAATCGTTCCATCCAGCTTCTCCTTCAACTGTTCGAGCAGGAAGGGTAGGTTACTGCTGACCTCTTGCTTCGTGGCCTTGATAGCCCTGACCAACTCGATGCGATCATTCTTGCTAAGGTAGCCACCACTGGCTTCCCCCTCCTCGTCTAATAGGGTGTCCTCAGCCTCTGAGAGCAGTGTGGTGAGGATCTCTCCCACTCCGTCAACACTGGCCTGCAATTCGGCATGAAACGTCTCACGTTGCTTGCTAGGCGGGCAGTCGTCCATCATTTCACCTCCCCTGCTCACAATAGTGGCCGGTACTCCACCGCCGATACCCACTGAGGACAAGAGGCGGGCGAATTGGGCCTCGCTCATGTATACCTCATACAGGCACTTGCGGGGATAAGCCTTGTCCTCGTTAAGGCCACGCTCCTTCACGGCACCGTACAGCCGGATGGCTAGCCTGTGCGGGTGTTTGACCTCACTCATGAAGAGATCGGCCTTCCCGCCTGAAACACGGGTGACCTGCATGATTCCGAATGATTCGTGTTCTTCTCGCTCGGTGTCCCAAGACGTACTCATACTTCCTCCAACATCTATCCAAGGGTAGTGTGTTTGATCGAGACGCCGCCGACTGCGTCGATGAACTCCTCAACCGAGACACTGATCTCGTGTCGAACTTCTCTCTGATAACTCACTTTCTCCCTCTTCTTCTCAAGTGCCATTTCCAACTCCAGTTACTCAGCCCTTAGAAAATCAGTGAATTTGTCCACCAGTGCTTGCGATACTTCACCCTTGTCGGAGTGGGTCGTGTCGTAGAACTTCACATCCATGTCGATACCCTTACGAAGTAGGTACAGGACGTGATCCATGTTCTGAGTCTTAGAAGCAAGGGTGCACATCGTCGAGGTGTAGATCTCTTGCAACGACTCCAGATATCCGACACAAGCGGCGGCACCGATATCAGAGCCGACCATATTCTCCATCAGGTCTTGATACTCTGCGCCTTCTGAGCACCAGCGTTCTGTCACACGTCGAAAGGCTTCCGCTGGGTGACACGTCAGACACATCACAAGCAGCTTGTCGACACCCTCGGTGAACAGTGGTAGGCCCCGCTCCATGATGTCCATAGCGTTGTTGTGAAAGACGTTGATATATCTGCCGTCCTGATACTGGTTGAGGCCGTCTTCATCAAGCTTGTACCCTTGATAAATGGCGGTAGACAGGAACGCTCGGTCGAACACCGTGACACCCTCTTTTGGAATGTCTTCGAGCGCCTTCCGGAAGTCCTCCAGGTGGAACTCGGTACGGTCGTGGCTCGACATGTCTTCAGGTGGATACTCGGTGGGGAACTTGACGTAGCGAACGTTGTCTTCACCCCACCAGTTCTGAAGCATCTTGACCAGTCCTTTGGTCGCGCTCGTCTTGCCGGTGCCGTCCGCTCCTTCTACGATGATTCGCACATTGGGCGGGTCTAAATTAGCGGGTGAGTCCATTTGGAAATTCGCCTGATAGTAGTACAGAAACTCATCGGTGTGAACATCTCCTCTAATCCCTCTCATCGAATACCTCCTTGCACTGTCTACGCTTCTCTCTCAAAGCGTTTAAATGGTTCATACGTTGTTGGGCAAGCTTGCGCATCTCTTCTTCCTGCTGGGTCTCACGGCGGTCCTGTCGCCATGTCCACCCGGTCCAGCACAAGTAACCTAGTATGATGAGCGTTGCGATTCCCAATATCCACATCCACATCACGAGTCCCTAAACTTGATTTTACCATAGGCGCCTGGGACACGGATGACACCTTCGTCATCGTCGGCCACGAGGTCTACCTCATTGAGATCGACTTCATCCTCGAAGTGCGCCCTACAGTCCAACAGCATGCCCTCGAAGATGTTGGTGATACGCCTGTTCAAGAAGTAGATGGCCCGCTCCTCATACTGCTGAAGGATCCTCAAGAACTCTTGAGTCACCTCTTCAAGCGCTGCCGTATCAGTGACGACCGGCTCGGAGAACTCCATGGTCAGTATGTTCTCACCATCGATAGGCTTATACTCGATGTATGCCTCGAACTCACCAATCCGATCAATCCGTTCAGGTGTGTTTCTGAATACCATTTCCTGATACATCTCTACTCCTTGAACCTAAGTTCACGCCACGTTAGAAAGACGCACAGCCTTCTCACCGTTGACCCAGCCCTCTTGGTAGTCAGCCTTCGGGAGATCGGGCTGCTCTACCAGGGTTGCGAAGTCGCTCACCTGATTCCAATTCATGTTGCCCTCGGCCCAATCACTAATCTCAGACTCGTCATCCATGAACAGTGGAATGGTGTCCATCCTGAGTGACTTGGCCAGTGAGCCACCGAACTCCCCCATGTAGCGCATGGCCCGGTCAATGGCGATCACCTTGACAGGGACGGACCAGATCGTGCCATCAGGCATCTCAATCTCGTAGACTACACTGCAAACGAATTCCAACATCTTTGCGAATACATCTTCTTTTGCTTCCGACATCTTCTTACTCCGTACCTGTAGAACCGAAACCACCACGGCCTTCTTCGGCCAACTGCTCGAACAAAATCTTCGTGACGCTCACGTTACTGAAGGGTATGAACAACATCTGTGCGAACCTCTCGCCCTTCTTGTAGACCAACGGGTCTGCATTGTGTCCCTTGTGGTCTACCCATGCGCCTAAGAACTCGACATGAATCAAGTCGGTATCGTCTTCATCACGACGGATGACTGTCGAGGTGTACTCCCCGTTCACACTTGCCTCGCCCGCCCGAACACGATTCCTCATCATGTTAACAGCGCGGTTCCTCGCGGAACCCTCTTGACGAACAGTCAGTTGCGTGTCGGACTTGACACGCACGTTCCCCTTTGCTTTTGGAAGTGAATTGATGTTGACCGTCTCGCGATGCAGATGGAACACTGCGGGGAGTTGGCGCTCAAGATAGACCTGGATGGTGTCACCTTGACCACTGTAGTCAGGGTCGATAATACCAACCGTGTTGGAAATCTTGAGGCCGTTTTTCGCGCACGATGAGCGCGGAACAAGCAAGCTGAACAACGGGTACATGGCAGGGCTTTTGACCCTCACAGTCAGACCAGTGTCCACCTTGGCTTGTGCGCCGTCAGGTAGGTAAATATCTTCAGGGGTGTGGATGTCGATGCCAGCCGCCCCACGGCTTTGCTTCATGGGGACAAACTCATCACCGAACTCAGAATAGATTTCGATACTGTTCACAATTTGATGCGCCATTGATACATCTCCTTAGACTACGGCGACATGGTTGTCGCCAACTTTAATTGTCCATAATCCTTCTTTACGCTGGTGAACTTGAGTCATCATCAACTCGAAGTCCTCCCAACTCATGTCACTGTACTTGACCTTGTTTCTGAAGGCTTTGTGCAGCTTCCTTTTGGAGCAGGCGTGAAGGTGTCCACCCACTCCAAGGTACACGATGAACCGAACAACATCCGGAACACATCGCTTGACCTCGTGCTCGTAAAACTTGCCGGTTGTCCTAGACTTCCTCATGAGGTCTCGTGGTCGTGATTGAACTTAACTTCAAAACCTTCTGTCAGTTGGTTTACCATCTTGCTGTGTCGCAACTTCCTCCGTCTACCACCGTCTACATAGATTGCTTCTGTGTAGTACTCATAGCGACCCTCGTATTTATCCCGCTCACTGAAGTCTCCAACCTTCATGAGCACTCCAGATTCTCCAAAAACTTGGAACATCTGAGTCGGCTCAAGCTTCCCTGCTTTCGTGTAGACCTTGTTCTCCTTACAGGGTTTAATCTCGATTACGACGGGCGAAGTCTCGATTGCCATTTCATTCCTCTGTGAAAAAGACGGCCAACAAAGTGATAACGAGTAATACCATCGCTACGAACAGGTCCATGGAGCGGAGCATAATGGCAATGACTGCCACGATGCTCGCCGCCAGGACTAAATACTCACTGTGCCACTGCATCCAATCTATGATTCTCTTGAGCTTACTCATGCTGCCCTCGGTAGTAGAATCTTCGGTCCAATCACTTCGATATCATTCGAGCCGCCCACATCCATCATCACAAACTGAGGAGGACACGCCTTGCCCAGCTTCTCAAGGTTGTAGCGGTCGTCACCACAGACGCTCGGATTCTTGAAGCCAAAGAAGTTGTACCCGGCTTGCAACTCGAACGTGTGCCAGTGACCCATGCCGACGATGTACCGTCTGGCTTCTGGGTAGCCATGTAGCTGGATGAAGTTTGAGAAGTCTTTGTGACTGCTGAGTCCCTTCTTGTGGCCGTGAACTGTGATCAGGTTGACCTTGCCGGGCAACATCACACTCACGATGTAAGACCCGAAGCTCACGTCTACGTTGTCATCGTGGCGGAAGTGCTCAGCAATCCCGTCCGCAAGCTGGAACGCCAGCAACTCTTCGGAGTCAGCCGACTTGTCCTCGACGTACCTATCGTGGTTGCCACCTTGAATAATCGAGCGAACCGGGCAATCGAACGCCTGTGCCGCCGTCTTAATCAACGAGATATACCCGTCTTTGACTGCGGCGTACTGCTGTATTCCCCATTCGTCGGCACCCATGAACTGAAACTGGCGCATGTTCAAGAGCAGTGCCTCGAAGTAGTCACCCAGTCCAGCGATGTGCACCCTGTCATAATTGCGACCAAAGAGGTCAGCCGTATTGCGAATGCGCTCGCCAATCATCTCCATGCGCTCCCAGAAGACATCCTGGTTGAAGATATTCTGAGGCTTGCTCAAGGGCTTGTTGCCCACGAGTTTGCCATTGTGGAGATCGGATATGAAGATAAGGCGCGTGCGCAAGGAGTTGGAGTCCCACCCATCGTACTTGAGGTCTCGAACCTCAGACTCATAGAGATTAGCCTCGTCGAGCATCTTCACGTCTTCAACAGTCTGCCTGAGCTTCTTGCGAAGGTTCCTGTTGTCCGTTCGGTAGCGCCTAAGCATGTCGGCCTGGGCTTCCTCCTTCATCAACCCGTCGACACGGTTGTACGACGCCCTGATAAGCGCTTCCTTACTGCCGAACGCCCGATGGGGAGGGATAGGCGACATCCGCTTGACGAACCCGATCTTTTTGAACATCCAGTCAACGAACTTCTCAGTCACCCACATCTTGCCACGCGAGTGGTAGACCTGAGCAATCTCACCGGCAGACATCCCCATACCGGGGTGGACATCGGAGCGAAGCACCACCATCTCGTCCATCATATCGAAGGGGACTTTGTACATCGCCTTACGATAGGTGAACATGTGGCACTTGTTCTTCTTCTCCATGTCCCAGTCTTCAACAACTTCTGGCTCAACATAGTGTGGCTCAGTGTCATCCTTGTCCGTGTCTACGATGTCAGCCAGTGTTCTGATCCGAGGCTTGCTAATCTCTTCCACAAGCTTCGGTGGATAGGCGTCCTCCCCGCCGTTTTGAGATAGATAGTCAGACGGTACATTGTACCCATGCCGCTTGAACGCCTTGCCCAGCATGTCACTGGTGATATCTTCATCATGCTTGTTCGACAAGGTGAATAAAGCTTCTTTGACCGTTGTACACTCCGTTAGGGTGTCCGCCGCGTCTTCCAATATGGTTCCTGTCCACTTCATATTTCAACCCTTCACTAAATACTTCGTCAGATAATCGGTACCCTTCTCGCCGAAGGTGTTGACGTAGAGGATGGAATCCCACCCCTCGTCAAACGACGGCCAAACGATACCCTCATGTTGCTTCTTCAGAAAAACTCTCATCTCTTCGTCAGGCATGTCGAGACGCTGCGCTGCCATGTTACGGGCAATGATAGCGTCAATCGGGCCGTCAAATACTACGACAGCCTTTCGACCCACTAGATCCCCCATCATCTGTCGATACAACGTTCGACTTCGGGGAAGGCGGTTCCAACCCTCAGTGATGATCTGGTGCTTCTCACGAGCGAGTAGCTCGGGGAATAGATCTTTCTCGAACTTGTCAATCTTGTTGTAATACTTATCGACCCGGCGACCGTCTGGAAACATCATGTCCCAGATTTGGTCCCTGTTCCACTTCGTCATTGTCCATCCCGGTCGACCTCCATAGGCATTGACCAGGGTTGACTTACCAGTACAACTCAGCCCCATCACCACAACCAATCGAAAGTGCTTCAAGATATGGCTGGCGAAGGATTTCACCTTGGCCGGGGTGTCAGGCATATTGAATGCCTTGCTGTGCTCTCTTGGTTCAAATGTCTCAGTCATCATCTTCGTCACCTTCTGTCCAGTCGGAGCATACATCGTAGGTACTGACCAATCCGAAGAGGTCGTTACCGTAATCCGGATGGTCTTCCATCTTTATACCGCTCCTCTCGCCTTCGGTTTCGATGCCATGAGTCAAAGTGTACTCAAGTTCATTTTCTAGTTCGTACCCTCGTTCACACTCTCCCCAGCATCCCGACCGGTCTTCTTTTGTACGTCTGAAAAACTTACAGTTGCCGCAGTTCTTAGGCTTGTCCAGCCCGCCGAGGTCGACAACTCTACCCTGTCGCAACTCGGTCAGGCATGCGTAACACTTCTTGTACTTGTGAGGGCGCTTGTACTCTTCAAGTACGTGCTCCTCCCAAGCCGTGCCACAATCGGGGCACGTATGGTGATACGTGAAACGTCTCATCGGTGGCGTCCCGTAATGGCATAATTAGTGATGACGCTGTAGCGAAGTGAGTTCAGGCCACGTCCAAAATGCTTGTACAGCCTCAAGTCATCACGGTCATAGACATTCGCGTTGCTTCGATACACCCCGGCGTCATCCACAGGGTCAAACTTCAGATACCGAACCACGTCGTCAACCATCTCACCATCGTGCTTGAAGATGAGAAAGATTTTGCCGCCGCGATTTGTAATCAGTGGTAAGATTTCAAACAGCTTCAAAAACTCCGTCTGGTCAAACCAGCGGTGGACAGACTCATCCAGCTTGTCCACGTATTCCTCATCCATGAAGTTGGGCACGTTGAAGAACCACAATGTGTCCTCATCGGTGTACTTCATGTTCCTATAGCAGAACGCCTCCCATGGAAGATCGCTCATCACCACGTCTTCAAGCTTGGCTTGGTACTGAGACATCTCTCTTGGAGTCAGGCTGATAATCACCGACTCTCCACCCCAGTTATTCGAGAAGCGTCTGTCGTCGTCGAGAACGAGTCCAGGCTTGTGGTCGCAGGTCTTGAGCAGGACGTAGAACAGTGAGCCGATACGAATCATCTCATCGACTGAGCAGTACCCTCGAATTGTGCCGCGCCCTTGGCCGTCCAGCACACGCCAGAAGGTACGGTTGAAATTGTTCCTGACTTTCTCATAGTCGTACTGGTTCTCGACGACCATGCCGTCGACCATCTCAATGAACTCACGAGGGTACTCGCGGATCACATAGTACATCGCCGTATAAGGGGCGTATGAGTTGTTGAAAGCTCCAGAAGGGATACCGCTAACCCAGAACGGGTCAGCGGTTTGAGCGAAGGGCATCATTATCTTGTCAACAAGGGGGCTGAGTCGCCCGTTGCGCGCCTCCATCGGAAGACACTCAATAATCTCCTTGCGGACTGGTGAAACGGCGTGACGGTCATTGTAGAGTGTCTGCTGTGCAGCATCCAGATACCCGCCGTCAATCATCTTGAACAGGTCTTGCCCGTACTGCGGGTTCTCAAAGTGTCCGTCTTCGCCTCGGTTCTCCTCTTCGGAATAAAAGGAACTCATATAGTCTCTTATGTATGTCACAGTCATTCGTACTACCCCGGTGGGTAAACTAATATGATTGATTCAGTGTGTTAGGACGCGGGATAGCCAGACTGCCAAGTGGGAACTGGGCAGCACTACAGGTGGGTAGTTACAGCATGTTCAGCAACGTCCCGCAGACAATAACAAAAATGTAAAATATCATCAAGCCGATCAAGCAGAATTATTGAAGAATTCTACCTGTGCTGTAATTAATTTGCTATGCAAGACCTATGCCAGCTACTCGCCTGGAGGTGGCTCGCCGTCACTCCTCCTTGGTTCCTCGTCCTTTTTCCATTTGTGTAAGAGTTTTTCACGGACTTCTTTCTCTGTCTTGACGCTCTCTGGTTTATCACTCATTGTTTATTCCTTTATGAACTTAGGTTCAATAGTAGGATAGCCCCAGCATTACGCCGGGGCTATCCATTTTCACGTTGCAGACACCATCGGTTACGGTGTCGTGGCCTCTGTCAGAAGGGAAGTGATCAGTACCGACGTACTATACTCTATGGCCTCCGCATCTCCGTAATCCATTATGTCCACCATGGCGCGAATTTGACCACCAGCGGTGGGATTGACGCGCACCCTTCTCCAAGCGATGGAGCAAAACTCCGAGTTGATGCTACCTGTTGGGTCTCCAAGTGTCTCATAGATATAGGTACCGGCGATGACAGCGCCATCGAGTTCCAGCCACGCTCTAAACTCGGACAACTCATTGACGGTGACGAAGCTGGACTGCATGTCAAACAAGACAGGTGCATCCATTTGACACTCGTAAATACCATTGGTCGGCATAGTGAAAATGCCTTGTGGATTCGAGCTAATGGTGTCAACGGCTAGAACTTGTGTTCCACTTATCTGCTGAGCCGCCGAACTGTGAGCCTCGAACACCGCAATCTCGTGGTCATGCGTGTGGCTTGGTATTGAAGCTGAGATGTCGTATTGGATGGCGTCAGGGGAAGGGTTTGACCCCACGATTGAGATATTGTTTCCAGCCTGAAAGTTGACCCTTGTTCCAGTCCCTACGAGAACAGTATCGTCGTAATACTCCATCTCAGATATGAACCCGGCATTATTATTCAGAGAGCCGGTGTCTATCTGAGACTGGTCGATACCCATCACTACATCTGCCACGCCTGGACCAGTGTCCGCAATGGAGAGAGTCCCCGGCGAAGAAGCGCTGAAGTTTATCCGATCAGCATCGGCGACAACCAGTCCTGATACACCCCCTACGTCTAACCCTGTTATGAACCCGGCGTCGTTGTTCAGGGTTGAGGTATTGAGAGTCGACGGGTCTACGTCGTACTCAATATCCATCTGAGTACTATTGGGCGTCACCGCAAGTGTAGTGTATGTACCCGTTATGAAATCAAAAGACTTAGCGTTCCCGATAGGGGAGCCATCCTTATAGAATCCATGACTATGGTCGCCGTCTACGAAACCCGCGTCATTGTTAATTGCTGACGTGTTGATGGCGGACTGGATGACATCTGCCCAGATAGTGGGAGCACCAGTGTCACCAGCGTATGTATTACGATCAAATGCGACCGTGGGCGAGTCAATAAAATCACCACGAGTAGGCGTGTCCAACGCGAAGCGGATGTTGGAGTAGTAAATAGTCTTCGCGTTCGTTGAATCGGCGTGGTTATTCAGCCAGATCAACTTGATGGACGCTGTGCCGGGGGCGAACTTATTCTGATCTCGGCTACCATCTAGCTGAATACCACCGATTGTACCCTCGATCTTCTCCCAATCCGAGGTCGTATAGTGCGAGCCACCCGAAGCCGTATACTTGTACGTTACACCTGAGCCCCCCTGTGAGATGGCGTGTCCCGCAGGCCATGCTCCACCGGGATCATCGGGGTTACCCATCGAAGATGGGAGCGGCTTATTCAACGTGATGGTGTTATTGACGTAATCAATCGCACCCACATTATAGTCCCATATGTCATCCTCCCATATTCGAGAGTACGTGTAGTCAGGATAGGTGTACCCGTATGAGTTCTTGTACCCCCAGATAATGATCTGGCGATCGAAGACCCGAGAACCATCCGTCCAGTTGGTCAGGTCATTGAAGTAAATGACCGTATCGCCGGGAGTGAGGGATTGAGCCAGTACCGTATCTGTACCCGACTGACGTCTATGGTCCTGAGCGCGGATTTGGAGATCGTCGGCGTCATACTCTATAAGCCCAGCATAAAGCTTTGCCTGAGCGCCACCATCTTTTACATACATAGACAGACGGTAGGTCTGACTCGCGTCGACGGCGATGAACTCATCGGTGTCCTGCCTCCCTCTGTATACGTCATCAAAGACATGGGAGCCGTTGGCCGAGTACGCTTCTGCGGGATCAAACCGTGTGAAGTCGGTGAAGTTGGTCTGGTCCATCATCATACCAGTACCATTGGTAATCAGGTTGAGGCCACGCGACTGCACAAAGGTCTCAGTGGCGATACCGATGTTGTCATTCAGGTCACTCACAGGCACCGAACCTGTGTTAAGTGTCGCAGCGAACGTCCCAACGCTGTCAAGATAGCTGAGGTCGATGTAGGTCGTATTGGTTAGCATCCCACCCACAACATCCTGCGTTGACTCGGTGAAATCAGTGATGTCGCCTGTGGTGTGCGTGTGGCCACCGGGTGCTAGGAGACCGTCCACACTCTCCAATACAGCTTGAAGATTGCTACCAGTCAGTGTACTCAAGGTTGTTGTGTCGACTCCAACCTTGGTAGAACCAGCGGGATGATACCCGTACACACTTCCGGTCGAGATCGTGGAGGCTGGTGCCGAATCAAGTTGGACCCAGGACTGGCTGGAGTCACTCACCTGTATGACGGTGTAATAACCATCCGCAGAACCACCTGAACTTGTAATCCAGATGGTGTCACCCACCTCAAGTCCGGTATGAGTGATGGAATCGATACTGAGATAGAGGTATCCATTGGTGTCAAAGCTATCAACCCCAATGGGCCAAGTCGCCTTCGGCACCAGTGTGTCGGCATTTCCGGCAGCTAATTCTGGCTCTGTTACAAGATCAAGATCCTTTATCTGCGACGCTTTGATCGGCATCCTTGACCTCCTCTTCGTTCTCTGCGTTGCCTACCCTCTTGAAGACAGCAGGCATATCTCTTTGTGGAGGGAGTTGCAGGTTGAAGCCATCGTCTGGCACTCCATACTTCTTAGCCACCTCCTCTACAGCATCCTGAGTGGACGCATCGTGACGATCAATCTCTTTGGCAATGGACCTCCCTCTCAGGAAAGAGCGATAAAGGAAGTCACTGAGTTCTTTGTGGGATTCGAGCAATTGATCCTGACAAGAGTAAATATCTTGCAGATCTTCAGGGTCGACTTTCACATGGTCAATGACTTCCTTCTCAGGGATCTCCATCTCATTCTCATGAGGTTCAACAACCTCGTTCTCAGGAATCTCCATCTCATTCTCTTGAGGTTCTCCGACCGTGCACTCGGCGGCACCACTGTCAGAATTGGACTTAGGTTCATTCTTATCGAAAAACTTCTTAAACGTGCGGAACATAGAAACTCCTTATTGTGTGTTTACGCTTTGTCGAAATCAATTACCATCCAGTCGTCAGCAGCGGGCGGATCTTGAAGTGTGATTTGATTGGAACCAGTGACGTTGTACTCATTCACCGCAGTAGTCAGGACACCCTTGCGAAGACGAACTCCGTTAAGGTATACAGCTTCAGTTCCGGCTACAAAGTTAGCACTAGTTGTGAATACTTCGGTTACTCCGTCCATGCCTGTGAGGGATTCGCCCTTCACACGGTCTGAACTCTTCAGGAACGAGGGGTCAAGCGTGAGGTTACCAAGCTCATCCAGCTCACCATCTCCACTAAGGGTCTGATAGGCTGGAGTAGCACCAGCGCCCGACGCACCGACAATAATCTGGCCTGCCGCCCCATTCGCAAGAGCCACGCCATTAGCATCAGAAGTAATGAGAGCAGCGGTGTTAATCTTGACAGCAACATTGTCACTGCCGTCAATCTTGGTTGTACTTCCGTCCACGTTGACGTTCAACGTTTGACCAGACTTGCTAAGTCCGCTTCCGGCGTCAATTCCGGCCACTGAAGAGATCATGGAGAACGTAAGACTGGTCGTACCCACTGTAATGGGATCATCAGTCGTCAACGCATAAAGCTTGTCTGCATTGGAAGTCCCCTCTTCGATGTACGTGGTGAGGCCCGCTGAAACTTCAGCGTCCTCATCAGCGTCCAACGATCTCGACCAAGAGCCGTTACTACCGGTACCCACCGAGCCAACCGTATAGATACCATTGTTAGAGGGTGTCAAGTGATCCTTCAGAAGCACCCGATCGTCGACCGCAAGTGAAACCCCGTCCACTGTGGCTGGCGCGCTGGTCGCAGGATCATATGACACACCTGCTACAGATGAAGTTGCAACGCGGCAAGACTCTTTGTAGTCGACCCCTTGTCTGGCGGCATCAACGTATCGCTTGTTTGCTGCGTCCGTGGCCTCGTATGGGTCGGCAACCCCTTCGATTCTGAAACCACCTAGGTAAAGTGCAGCCGCAGTAGGGTCACCCATTTCAGTAGGGTGAGTGCCACTACTGTCGAAATAGATAGACTCAAACATCCGAATCACAGAGTTGACATCCTGCTCTGTGCCGACCGGTGAGACTGAGAGGCGTAAATACCTCCCATCTGCATAATTGCGGTTCATCCCGTCGCCGCCGTCAACCGGGTCACCGACATTCAAAACCTGATTGCCACCCATGTCCAGGTCGCCGGTCATCGCATCGCCAACAGTATCCAGCTTGCCTGCTAGTCCAGTGTCGACGTAGTTCATGGTAGCCGCATCCGACGGGTTGGTCGGCTCGGCCATGTTTACAATCTTGTACTTCGTGCTGGCTGACCCCATGTACAGGTCGCCAGTAAGTTCCATAGTGCTCCCGGCTGTTAGCTCAAGGAACACTCCGTCATTGTTGATTTGGGTTGATGCTCTAACTCCAAGTCCCATCTTTGTTCTCCTTCATATACCATTGTTCATATCCTTTGATATGCCTCATTGCCGCCTCGTTTTATTATAGATAGTACTCTATGAATACCTCATCATACTGCCTTACATCGTGCGTCACCGTGACTTGCTGTCCACTGTCTGACCAGTAACCGGGTGGCAGAATGATACCATTCAGAGCCACCCGGTAGACTCCCGCAGGCATCTGAGGTAGTGTAAACACATTGTCGCTTGAATCAGCTACAGTGAAAGTCTCCGGATACAACGTATACTGTGTTCCATCCGAAACATCTCCCGAACCGTAAGCCTTCCAAGGGAAAAGAAGTTGACCATTGCCTCCACTCATGATGCCTCCTAAGAGCTACAGACGACTTTAATTAACCGCAGCCCGAAGCGCCACAAGACTTACAGACATAACAACCTTCCTCAAAGACAATGCTATCTTGCCCGCATTGGTCACACCCCTTATCAGCCTTTGTGCCATCCTTCACAGCCAATTTAAGGAACTTCCTCACTGCGGTGAGAGTCGTAGCAATATAGTCACCTTCAATACCCTCTAAGGCAGTCACAATGGCTGGGATGCCCACGTTATGACGCAGCGCCATACTCACCATCTTACCGAGTCTGACGTGGTGTGCATCTGAGAACACCTTCTCCATCTGGTCTGCCACAAGCCGGGGGTTCACACCCAGTTTGACCAGTAGTGACGCCACGCTTTTGACAGCGCGGTTCATAGTCACCCACTCCTTGTCTTCCATGTTGTTGCTGTGAATCCACAGTGCAACAGGGAACTCCTTGGTAGTGTCAGACGGGAGATAGCTCAGGTTCAGGTAGAACTTACCACCCTCACGTTTCACGATCTTGGTATCGCCATTGATGTAGTTGTCGGGAAGGTGAACTCCATCAATAAGCGCACCATCTTCACTCAGGTAAGCTTCAAGCGAACTCTCTCGCTCAATGCATCCCTCTTCGTCCAGTGCATCCAGAAGAGAAGTGAACTCAGGTTCAACAGAACCCTCATCACTTTCTACCAGGACTCCAGACCGACAACCGTCAACATACACGGTCACACCCTTCAACCCTTTCTCCCATGCCCGCTGGTACAGCGCACCAACCACTTCAGGCTTGGTCTCTTTGGGGAGGTTGATTGTCGAAGAGATCGCATGGTCGATGTACTTTTGCTGCACACCTTGGATATCAATCCGGCGTTCCCAATCGATTTGATCGCTCGTGACAAAATAGTCTGGAAGCTCAGGTTCAACAAGTGTCTCACCAAGTGAACCATATGCGTGATCAATATACTCGCGCACGTTATGGTGGAACACTTCGTAGTTCTTCCAGCGATCACCAGTGCCGTCCACAAAGTCCGGCTCTACATCCGTCTCGTTGTGCGACAGCTTGCGTCGGCGGATCATTTTGTTTCGCCAAACAGGTTCAATCCCCGAACTGGTCTGTGACTCGATAGAGACACTCCCAGTCGGAGCACAGGTAAGACACGCAATGTTACGCCGCCCCACCTCCTTCATCTTCTCAAGTAGTGCATCCGGAAGACGCTGGATAAAGGGTTGGTCTACTTCTTTACCCCAGTCAAACTCAGGGAATGCCCCTCGTTCCTCAGCAAGAGCAATGCTCTCCCCATAGGCTGCGTTCCGGAAGCATTCGTAAATCTGGTCGACCATCTCCAATGCCTCATCGGAGTCATACCTTAAGCCAAGGCGGGCCAGGCAATCGGCCAGGCCATGCGTACCAAGGCCAGTTCGTCGGCCTCGTCTTGCACGGTCGTACAGCTTTTGCCACAGTCGCACCTCATCCGGTGTGTCACAGCCGTCGATGATCGTTTCCAGCTTCTCAAGCTCAAGGTCCACAAGGTCATCATTTAGGCGCATCGCCTTCCTGACAACTCTACAGAAATGAGACGTGTCGAAATAAGCACCACCATCGAACGGTCTACATACGAAGTTCTTCAGGTTGACCGAAATCAGTCGGCACGAATCGTATGCACTCAGTGGAATCTCGGAGCATGGATTTGTACAGACTGTCTTGAATCCTGCATCGGCATAAGCCTCCGAAGGAAGCTCCCTTAGAACCGTGTCCCAAAACAGCAGACCCGGTTCAGCCGTGTTAGTCGCGCTCTCTACAATCAGGTTCCACACCTTCAGTGCGTCAACCTCACGTTTGAACTCAGGTTCAGGGTCGTCGAGCGGCCATTGTTGCGTGTACTTCTCACCCTTGACCACCGCTTCCATGAAGTCATCTGTCAGTCGAATCGAGACATTCGCCCCGGTGACTTTGGATAAGTCCTGCTTCATCTTGGTGAACTGCTCAATGTCAGGGTGTCTCACATCGAGCGTCACCATCAGTGCCCCGCGACGGCCATTCTGACCAACCATGCGGGTAACGTAAGAGTAGTAATCGGCGAACGACCAAGCCCCACTGGTTGTACCAGCGCTGTTGTTCACCGACATCCCCTCTGGGCGAAGCTTTGAAATGTCCAACCCGACGCCGCAGCGCCGCTTGAACAGGTTCGCCAGTGAGCGGCCACGGTTGGCAATGGACGACATGTTGTCATCCGGACCATCCACAACCACGCAATTTGACAACGACACATCAACGTGGTCATTGCCGATACCGTACATGGGTGAACCTTGCGGCACCACGTAACGGAAGTCTTTCAGTAAGTTGTAAATCTCCTGCTTGCCCATTGCCCGCTCGCCACCATGCTTGGCCTCGATGCGTGCGAACTCGTGAGCAATTCGTTTGTGCATATCATCCGGCGTCTTCTCAACATAGTCGCCGTCGTTGTTGCGAAGGGCGTACTTGGTCATGAAGACATTCGTCGCTAAATCGTCTCCATTGAAGTACTCCAGTGTTGATTCTTCTACTTCAGTACTCTCATAAGTCACCTCAGTCATCTCTGTTCCTGCCTCTTCTTGTACTTCTGATTTATCCCATTGGCTGCGTTGTGAATGAGAAACGCTGAACCCCCTTTCGTTCGCACGCGTCTCTGAACTTCTGCTTGGCCTCGGACAGACTCTCGCCTTGGACCTCTGGGCCTCCTTGCCAGTTTGCTTTCACAGTGTAGCCTTCTTCTGTTTTCTTCACTTCACCTTCATAGTGCATCTTCATAGGTAAACCTCTTTTGTCTCTTCAAGTAGTTCTTGCAGCTTCTTGTATCCCTTTGGGTGCATCATGTCTTCCACGCATTCAAGCGAATGTTCAATAACCCTCATCTTCTGGTCGACATATATCTTCGCTTTCGTACGCTTCCATGGCTCAAACCCCAGTTCAAATCCTGGGATAACCTGCTGGGCAGCGCGCTCGAACCTGTACCACCCAATATAGCCTGAAAACCCCATGTCAAAATTGACCATGGGGCGGTAAGCTTCTTCAAGATTCTTGTCAATCAGGTGGATGTTTGGCGCCGGAATGAGCCACCGACAGGATTCGGTTATGTTCCTGTGTATCCTGTCCAGTTGTGCTCGCGGAGTCAGCCTCTTCAAGTTCCGGAGGGCGCCGCCAATCTGGTTGAACAACCCTGTGCCTACCAACATCGCCTGCTCATACATCTTGGTCTCGGTCTCAACCGAGAGCATCCCGATGTCCAACATCAGCATGTCATCCGCCTTGCGCTTAGCCGACTGTTGAACCATACACCCGTAAAGGTGGTCGACCATCCTTATGAACTTAGGTTCAAGAGGTTCGTTGCCGATCTCAACACGCACGCTCACCCTGTTCTCCAGATATTCAAACAGGTTCGTCCACTCCCATCCGTTATAGAGATCTTCTGGAAGGAAGCGGACATCGTACCTCTCTTCGGGTACAGCCCCAAAGAACAAGGCACGCGGGTGGTGGTAATCTTCCTGCTCATCTGGCGGAACCACCTCTTCTGGGTGTCCGCCGAAACACCGGTCTGCAACTTCCTCGAAAAGCACTTTCTCATCAATCGTCAACATCTCTTTCTCTCCAGTCCTGAAGCTTCTTGGCGTAGCCGTTACTCTTCTTACAGAACAGCCTCACTCTCTTTGCCACTGCCGGTTTGCACATCCGCATTGTGAAGATGGCTTTCAGCAGTCTCATCAGCAGCTTGAATTCGTCAATCTTCTCCAGACACTCCACACAGGGTGTGTCCTCATCGCAAGCCATGTTGTTGCACG
>Ga0136591_1000452_pt1 | contig 16810 bp, 20 predicted proteins | sample AntRauMFilla3767_FD_104929 | JGI IMG/M metagenome (GOLD analysis project Ga0136591, IMG submission 104929) | Saline lake microbial communities from Rauer Islands, Antarctica - Metagenome Filla 3 #767 | ecosystem: Environmental > Aquatic > Non-marine Saline and Alkaline > Saline | place...
AGCAAAGGCCCGGATTCACTGGTTGTGCAGGTAAAACAATGCACGCGAAGCAAAGGCCAGCCCTGTACTCTTGCAGCCAAGGCTCCGGCCCGTATACGCCTGAACTGGTACTCACCCGAACCCCTGCCGCAAGCCGGAGAAACCTGGCAACTGCAAGCCAGAGTTCGCCCCATCCATTCGCTGAAAAATTTCAACGCCCCCAGCTTTACTGCCAGTCAGCTGGCACGTGGGCTGGTTTCCCGCGGCTATATCGGACGTTCAGCTGAAACCCGCAAACTAACAGCTGCCCAGGGGCTGGATCAACTGCGTAGCGGTTGGGTGCAAAATCTCAACCAGGCCGAGATGAGTGAAGCGGGACGGCGTTTTTTTATGGCTCTGGCTCTTGGGGAACGTCAGGCCTTGCTGCCTGAAGACTGGGACATTCTGGAGCGCACCGGCACCATTCATCTCTGGGTTATTTCCGGCCTGCATCTGGGCATGCTCGCGGGCCTGGTGCTTTGGCTGGCCCGGCACCTGCGTCTGCCCTGGATTCCTGCTTTGCTTCTGTCACTGGCTGTCGCCTGGAGTTATGCGCAGCTATCAGGCTGGGGAGTGGCCGCCCAAAGAGCATCAATCATGCTGGGGTTGACCGCTTTACTCCTCAGTGGCTGGCGAAGATTAAGCCCCTGGACCATTTTCAGCCTGGCGCTTTCCCTGGTGCTTTTATTCAACCCTTTGCTGGTTCTGGGTCGTGGCCTGTGGCTGTCTTTTGGTGCCGTGGCCTTGCTGCTTGTTGCTCTACGCGGACTCAAACCGGTATCGGCCTGGCGCAACCTTCTGCGGGTCCAAGGGGTCATCGCTCTGGGCCTGACGCCACTTCTGCTCTGGCAGAATGCCTATTTCAGCCTCTGGGCACCCCTGGTCAATCTGATTGCCGTGCCCCTGATTGGCCTTTTGTTACTGCCATTGAGTTTTTTCAGCCTGGCGGTACTGGCTCTAACCGGTGGCACCTGGCCAGCAGAAATCACAGCCTGGATGCTGGGCAAAGCGGTTGAGCTTCTGTCACAAGTGGCGGCCTGGCCGACCTGGGAAATCCAGCATCCAACCTGGTTATGGCTGGGCCTGCTTGGACTGATGCCCCCCGGCTTTCCGGGTCGGCTTTTGGCGCCCCTGGGATTGATCCTGGCTTTTTTGCCCCAACCACCTGCAGAGTTCGACCCTCTGGACAAGGGCTGGCAGATCAAGGTGCTGGATGTCGGGCAGGGCACCGCCATTCTGGTGGAAAGCCAGGGTCAAAAACTGCTCTATGATACCGGCAGCGGCTATCCCTCTGGCTGGGCACCGGTCATTGCAGCACTTCAACCCCAGGTGCGTGGTTTGGATCTGCAACACCTAGTCATCAGTCATGATGATAATGATCACTCAGGAGGTTTGCCCAAACTGCTGGACAACGGATCAGCCGAAAAAATCTGGATGCCGCGGCCCTATGATAATCTCTGCTATGCGGGACAAAACTGGCAACTGGGTGCCCTGGATATTCTCGCCCTCTGGCCACCCAGGCCTGTTAATGATCGGGTTAACAATGACGACTCCTGCGTTCTGCTTATCCGCGGCAAGGCACACAGCCTGCTGCTTACCGGCGATGCCACCACTGCTGAAGAAGCCTTCTTCAGCCAGGCTTTACCCTCGCTGCTTGACCACCAGCCGCTCACTTTACTGATCACCGGTCATCACGGCAGCCAAACCTCCACAGGCACCCCTCTGCTGGAAGCTACGCAACCCCGTTTGGCCGTTCACACCGCAGGCTGGCGCAATCGCTACGACCATCCAGATATCAGCGTAGTCAAACGCCTGCTTGCCTCAGGGATAAAACAAATCAACACCGGTCACCAAGGTGCTGTCTTTATTGACCTCCAGCCTGGTCAAAAACCGCAAATACAAACCTGGAGTCAAGATCACCAGCCGCTATGGGACTGGATCAGTCACAAACCCAATTGATTGGAGATGCAATACCGCTCTATCGCTCGCGGAGCGAGCTCCCACAAAATAGAAAGTCTGTAGGAGCGCATTCCATGCGCGATTTGTTTAGAACCTCGCAATATTTCTCTGATATCGCGCATAGAATGCGCTCCTACAATTCCTGTAGAATGCCGTTATCTGGATAACAGCCTGCCAGTTCATTTTCAGGAGTCATATTCAAGTGTTGGATTTATTATTTGCTGGCGGTTGGATCATGCTGCCCCTGGTGCTCAGCTCTATTCTGGCTCTGGCCATCATCCTTGAGCGCCTCTGGTCCTTGCAGAAAAAGCAGATTCTGCCCCCAGGCTTGTTGGAAAAAACTCTAAGCCGACCTGCCGATCTAGATACCCGGCAGATCAAAAAGTCCCCTCTGGGAAGAGTCCTGGCTGCCGGTCTGGCCCGCAAAGAACAAGGTGAAGGCCGAATCCGTGAGGCTCTGCAAACCATCGGTTCCCATGAAGTGCACCTGCTGGAAAAATACCTGAGTCCACTGGGCTCCATCGCTGCTATCACGCCACTCCTGGGGTTACTTGGCACTGTCGTTGGTATGATTGATGTCTTCCAGCAACTGGATCTCTCCGCAGGCAATGCCCAGCAGCTGGCCGGGGGCATCTCCATGGCCCTGATCACCACCGCAGCGGGTCTGACCATTGCCATTCCGGCCCTGGTCATGCACCGTTTTTTTCTGCGCCGTGTTGCGGATCTGGTTGTCGAGCTGGAAGAAGCCTCCCAGCAACTGCTGGATGCCCTGACCCCCAACCAGCCTGAACCCCTGCACCTGCATGGTGATACCGACCTCAATACCGACTCCAGTGAAACCAACACCAGCACCTGGAATTAACCATTTAAAATGCCTTTGTTTACGTTATGAGCGCAGGTCAGGCAAGGCAAAATTGATCGAAAAAGCGGAGTTTACAGACAGGTAAATGAGCATTTTGAGAGAAGTTTTAACGCAGCATCACCAAGCGGAATAGTTAACAGAGGCATTTTATGCAGTTTCGCCGACAGAGCTCCGACCCCGTCCAGGTCAACATGACCCCACTGATCGATGTGGTCTTTCTGCTATTGATCTTCTTTATGGTCACCACCAGCTTTCCCAATCAACAGCTCAACCTGCAACTGCCCACGGCGGGCACCTCTGAGCCCCAGGAACAGCAAAAAGACAATATTTTTAGCCTGGCCCTATACGCTGACGGCCGTATCCAACTGGATGATCGGGAAATTCGGGATGCAGAAGAACTCAAAGCCCAACTGCAGCAACTGCTCGAAAACCACCCCCAGCCCGCCCTGTTAATTCGTGCTGAACAACAAACCCCCCACCAGCAACTCGTCATGGCCCTGGACACAGCCCGCCAACTGGGTATCCAACAACTCAGAATCGCTACCCGTCCCCCTCAAGAGGAGAGGTGATATACTTGCTTGATGAAACTGCAAAACTGGATTGAAAGCCACTGGTATGCCAGCGACCCCGGCCCACTAAAGCGCCTGTTATCGCTGGAAAAGTTTTACCTGAAACAGGTGGAAAAGCGCCACCAGGCCTATGCCAGTGGCAAGAAAGCCAGCTATCGTGCACCGGTTCCCGTGATTGTGGTGGGCAATATCAGCGTCGGGGGCAGTGGCAAATCTCCCGTGGTCGCCAGCCTGGCGCGTTACCTGCAACGTCAGGGTTATCAACCGGGCATCATCAGTCGTGGCTACGGCAGCAAAGCCAAAAACTATCCTTTTCGGGTGGAAAAAGACAGCAACCCCAAAGAGGCCGGGGATGAACCCTTGATGCTGGCGCGACAAACCAATCTGCCGGTCGCCATCGATCCCAAACGCCCTCGTGCAGCCCAACTGCTGATTGAAGAAGGCTGCGACCTGCTTATTGCCGATGATGGCCTGCAACACCTAGCCCTGCAAAGAGACATAGAACTGGTTGTCGTGGATGGTGCCCGTGGGCTGGGTAATGGTCACTGCCTGCCCGTTGGCCCCCTGCGTGAACCCCCGCAACGCCTGCAAAGTGTAGACTGGGTACTCTGCCAGGGCGAACTGCAACAACCCCTGGAGATTGAACCCCTTCACTACCACCTGGAACAAACCGGCTGGCGGCGGGGCGACGGCCTCTGGCAAAGTGCCTCGCCTTTTGAGCAGGGTCAGCCCGTGCATGCCCTGGCCGGAATCGGCAACCCCCAGCGCTTTTTTGATCAACTCAGCGGACAGGGGCTTAAAATCACACCCCATGCCTTGCCTGACCACGCCAAAATGAATGCCCAAACCCTTGATCTACCCGGTAATGAACCCATCATCATGACCGCCAAGGATGCTGTTAAACTCCAACCCTGGCTCAATGAACGCCACTGGGTCGTGGAAGTCGAAGCCAGGTTGCCGGAAGACTTCCTACAAGCCCTGAGCCAAAAACTCAAATAAACACAAGCGCGCAGGGACTGTGCTCCTACAGTGGGAGCACACTCTTGTTTGTGGGAGCGCACTCCGTGCGCGATATTTCTAAAGCCGATATTTTCGTGGGAGCGCACTCCGTGCGCGATTATCAAAGCATCGCTTTCGGAGAAAGCTCCCACAGGAATCTCCAACAAAGCTTATATCCAGGCTGCATCCCAAAAGCTGTAGCTTCTTACTGAGCTTATCAGCCCGGCCCTGATCGGGTTGGCAATGACGTATCGGGCCATGGCCTTAAGGTCATCTTCTTTTCTCAACTGGCGGTCATGGAAACCTGCCTGCCAGATCTCCAGTGAAGAGTTGCTGAGTTTACGAACTCTCCTGGTTGCTGAGCTTTTTACAAAACGCACCTGGTCAGAAAGGCTTACCTCTTCCCCCAACTGAACCAGCCAGTGAAAGTGATCAGGCATGATAACGTAAGCCCAAGTATAGGCATGAGACGCAGTGTCTCTTAAACTCCCTACCAGGGCGTGAGCAGTATAAAAATCAAAAAAGAGAGGGCTTCGATTATGCGTAACACAGGTGACCAAGTAAACTTGATGGGATTGAGAAAAGCGACCGATACGAAGGCGATGAGACGAAGGCATAAAAACTCCCTTTAATAATGACCTGCAATCCAGAATAAACATAGAACAAAATTGCTCAAGGTGCCAACCTTCCACTAATTTATCGCTCGCGGAGCGAGCTCCCACTGGGGGAGAGCAGTCCCTGCGCGATTATCGAAGCATCGCTTTCGGAGAAAGCTCCTGCTGGGGTTATGGAAGTTGTAGGAGCGCACTCCGTGCGCGATAGTGGGGCAGTCACTGCACGATTATTTCGCTCGCCAAATGGAACCCTAAAGGTTACAATGCTGAAATGATCAAGAGCTTTCTACACAAAGGACTGCAAAAGTTCTATCACACTGGAAGCACTGCAGGTATTCAAAAGAAGCATGAAAAGAGACTTCGCCTGATTCTGACTAACCTGGAGCAGGCAGAAAAACCTGACGATATGGATTTGCCCGGCTTGTTCATGCACCCGTTAAAAGGGAGCCGCAAAGATATTTGGTCAGTCCGGGTCAGTGGTAACTGGCGAGTGACCTACCGGTTTGATAGAACAAATGTGGAAATCGTTAATTACGAGGATTATCACTGATGGCTATGTTCAATCCTGCTCACCCTGGAGAAATCCTTAAAGAGCTGATCATTGAAGCTCTGGAGCTAACAGTCACCGATGTGGCTGAACACCTGGGTGTCAGCCGTAAAACACTGTCCAAGATATTGAATGCCAGAGGTGCAATCACTCCTGAAATGGCAGTGCGACTGGAGTTGGTGTTTGGAAAGCCTTCAGCGGATCACTGGTTGCGCCTGCAAAATGCCTATGATCTCTGGCAAACTCGCCAGCACCAAAAGAACCTTGATGTTTCTCCTTATAACCCTCAAACAGCATAATTTAAGGCATTAGCAATGGACAAAAAACTTCTAGCCCTGCTGGTTTGCCCCGTATCCCACGCAGCACTTGAATACGACAAAGAAGCCCAGGAACTCGTTTGCACCGCATCCGGTCTGGCTTATCCGATCCGTGATGGCCTTCCAGTAATGCTGGAAGAAGAAGCCCGCACCCTGACCGCTGATGAACGTCTGCACAAGAACAAAAAGACAGCACAATAAGTTGTTCCTCTTCGGAGTTTAATTATGTTCTGCAACCGCTTTCGGCGGGAAGTTCAGGTGACGCGGCATGCGCGGGAACGACTTGCCCAAAGATCAATCACGGAAAATGAACTATTGGAATTATTGGAAACTGGTGAAATCAAGGAAAAAGATGTCAGTCGCCTTTGGGTTGCCAGGCACTTTGAAGAGCGACAAGATAATCTTGTTTGTGCGGCAGTTGTTCTTGAAGACAAGCTGATCGTAAAAACAGTGATGCATTATTTTTCGTGGGAGTAATAGTATGAGAACAACTTACGATGAAGCCGATGATATTCTGGTTCTGCATCTTTGCGAAAAGCCGATCAGTAAAGAAGTATCTCAGGACTGGAACACACATATCAGCTATGCAGAAGATGGTTCCATTGTGGAAGTCGTGATCCTTGAAGCTTCCAAACAAGGTGCCTGGCCTTTACTGAAAAGTCAGGCTGCCTGAACCCTTATGGAGACCAACCCATCAATGCCTCAACCTGATTTCACTGTCGTCATTCCGGCCCGGTATGCTTCTTCGCGCCTGCCGGGCAAGCCCCTGCTGCCCATGGCCGGCAAGCCCATGATCCAGCATGTCTGGGAACAGGCCTGTAAAAGCCGGGCAGGGCAGGTGGTGATTGCCACGGATGACCCGCGAATTGGCGAAGCGGCTGAAAATTTTGGTGCCCAGGTCTGCATGACACGCAGTGACCACCCCAGCGGAACCGATCGTCTTCAGGAAGTGGCTCAGCAACTCAAGCTGGATGACCAGGCGATTATCGTCAACGTCCAGGGCGACGAACCCCTGATTCCACCAGCCCTGATCAATCAGGTGGCGGATAACCTGGCTGGCCAGCCCCAGGCCAGCATTGCCACCCTCAGCGAACCCATCACCGAAATTGCTGCTGTCTTTAATCCGAATATCGTCAAGGTTGTTACTGATTACCAGGGTCTGGCGCTGTATTTCAGCCGCAGCCCGCAGCCCTGGGCGCGCGACCACTTCATCGACAAGGGTAGGGGACACCACCAGCCCGATGCCCTGCCACCGGGTATTCACTACCAACGCCACATCGGCCTCTATGCCTACTATGCCAGCTTTCTCAACCAATACGTCACCTGGCCACCGGCTCCTATAGAAGAAGCCGAACACCTGGAACAACTGCGCGCCCTCTGGAACGGCCACCGCATCCATGTTGCCCAGGCCTGCGAACACCACCCCCACGGTGTGGACACTGATAATGACTATATGCGAGTAAAGGCTCATCTGGAAAAATGACCATTCAAGCCCCTGAAATCCCGGAAATTGATGCTTTCCTGCTGTGTAAAACCCCGCAAGCGTGGGTCGAAAAAGCTCTGGACAACCTGGATATCCTGCTGATCGACCATGCCCAGTGTGAAAAAAAGGCGGCAGCCACCGCCATGAGCCTGATGCACCGGCATGTCGAACGCACCGAGTTGCTGAAAAAAATGTCCCAGCTGGCGCGGGAAGAACTGCTGCATTTTGAGCAGGTGGTTAACCTCCTACAGGAAAGAGGTATTGCCTACCAGAACCTGAGTCCGGCCCGCTATGCTGAAGGTCTGCGCAAAGTAATGCGTACTGACGAACACGGGCGCTTTATCGACCTCCTGATCATTGGCGGCATTATCGAAGCGCGCTCCTGCGAACGTTTTGCTGCCCTGATTCCACACCTGGATACCAACCTGGCCAAGTACTACCGTTCGCTGATTAAATCCGAAGCCCGGCATTTTGAAGACTACCTCTACCTGGCCGAACTCTACGAAACGGAAAAACCCGGCAAACAACCTCTGAAACAACGCATTCAAAAACTGCTGGAAGTGGAAAAAGAGCTGATCGAAAGCCCCGACCCACAATTCAGGTTTCATTCGGGTGTCCCTTCTCTTTTAAAGTTTTAAAGGTAAACTAGGAAACATAAAAAAATTACCGATGAATCAGGGATAAAAAAATGTTGATAAAACCGATCCTGAAGACTGCATTTGCCTTCTTTTTTATGATCACCCTCATAGGTTGTGCCTCCCACTCGAACCGAATGGAAGATGCCACCACATTAATGAAGCATGGTGAATATAAGGCTGCTGAAGAGCTGGCTGCAGCTGCTCTGGAAGGCGAAAGAAATCAACTGCTGCGCCTTATGGAAGTGGGAGTCCTCAAGCACCTGCAAGGAAGCTACTCAGAAAGTAATCAACTGCTCAGCCAGGCCGATCGTCTGGCCTATGAACTTTACACCACCAGCGTATCGGATCTGATGGCACGGGTCGGCACCAATGCGACACTGGTCACTTACCGCAGCAATATTTATGAACGCGTCTATATCCATTATTATAAAACACTGAACTACCTCTATCTGGCGGAAGAAGCCAAAAATTCCAGCGAGTTCCAAAAGCATCTGGATGCAGCACGTATTGAAGGTCGTCGTGCACAAATCCTCCTGGATGAAAATCTCTTCAAAGAAGGCAGCTACGAAGAAGCGGAAGAAGAAAACCAAAAGCTACTCACCCAAATGCTGGATCTCTTTGCTGCTTTAAACGGTGAAGTAATCAATCCCCGCGAGCTGATTTTCCGTGACAACGCCTTTACTCACTATCTGATTGGTACACTCTACGAGCGTTATGACGAACTGGATAATGCCCGCGTCAGCTATGAGCGCTCCGCCCGCACCTACGAAAACGGCTACATCAAACAATATGGCCTGGACCCAGGCATGGCCAGCCAAGCCTGGTTCGATACCGCACGCATACTGAAAACCCAGAGAGAAAACCGCTGGCAGCGGATTGCCCAGGAAAAACTGACCAGTCAACAACAGGATACCCTGCAAAACTGGAACCCCAGACAACAAGCACAACTGTTGGTTATCCAGGAAGTGGGAATGATGAGTCCCAGGGGAGAGTTGAACCTGTGGATGCGCTTGAACACCCACACCAACCAACTTGTTATCAGCCCGGTACTTACCGGCGATGAAAGCCAGAAAGCATACCAGCTGGCGTGGTTCCACTACCTCTATGCGGACAAAGGCCTGCTGGATGTGATCGAGCGTATAGCCGTCGATGACTACATCGGGTTGATTGGCGGCAGCCATGAAAAAACCATGCCGCTTGGGCCGCTGCGAAACAACCTCGACTCTCTGGGTTTAACTGAAATCCTGGCCAGTACAGGTGTGCGCCTGACTGTACCCATGTTTTACTACTTTGAACCGGAAATTAAACGCACCCGCTTGCAGCTGCAACCAGGGAAAGAGGTCAACTTACTGAATGCTGATAACCTGGCAGGCTTGGCAATGGCACAGCACCTGGTTGATGCCCAAAGTGAAATGAACCAGGCCATGGCGATTGAATCCCTCCGTCTTGTGCTTTGTGTACAAACAGGTATTCCAGCCCCCATGTGCTCCCTGACGGCAGCAGCCACAACCAGTGCAGACACCCGACTCTGGGTGACACTGCCCAACCGCATTCGTTTGACCCGCCACCTGTTGGAGCCGGGCGAATACACGCTTGAACTCATCAGTGAGGCGAACAACTTTGATGTACGTGAGCAACAAACGCTGAACCTTGAGGCCGGTGATTTGCACATTTGGCGTACCCGCCACTTTGCAGAAAACCCAACGGACAACCTGCCTACCCTAGTGCAGGAAGCCAGAGCGGCCCGAATGGCTAATGAAACCCTGGTTGACAAGCAGGCTGAAATTAAAGAAAAAATCGAAGAATAATCTGAATAACGAGGAGTTCATCATGAAAATGACAGGAAAAAAACTGAAAGCTCTCGCCCTGGTTGCCTTGATGACCAGCCCTTTACTGCTCACCGGTTGTGGTGGCACCAGTGTGAGCCGTGTCGATGCGGGCCAGGAAATTGCCCTGACAGACCGCTGGAATGCGACCGACTCGCGCCTGGTCTCGGAAGAAATGATTGATGACATGCTGTCCTTCCCCTGGGTGCAACGCTGGCGCCAGGAAAACCCGGATCGCGCCCGTCAACCGACCGTAATCGTACTGGGTGTTCGCAATCGTTCACATGAGCATATACAGGTTGATACCTTCGTTAATGATTTGCGCCGCGCTATGATTCGTTCCGGCAAGATTGACTTTGTTGCCGGGGGTGATGTGCGTGATGCCATCCGTGAAGAGCGCTCCGACCAGGAGTTCAACGCCCAGAGTGGAACTGCGGCAGAACTGGCCCAGGAAACCGGTGCCAACTTTGCACTATCCGGCTCGATTGATTCCTGGGTGGATCAGTTGGATGGCAAGCGAGTCACCAACTACCAGGTTGACCTCAAGCTGATTGACATTCAAACCAACCGTGAAGTCTGGGCAGGGCAAAAACGCCTGCAAAAATTCCAGGAACGCAGCAAATTTGGATTCTAAACATGATAAATATTCGACGACTTACCACTCTGACTGCACTTCTGGTCGTCGGGCTGGCTGGCTGCACCAGCCAGCCAACCCCGTCGGGCTCAAGCCAGAAACAGCCTGGCTGGATCAGCCAGCATCCACAACGCAGCGGTTATGTGTTTGGTGTGGCCAGCGCAGAAAACTACGGCTCCGAAGCCAATGCACTGGAAAGAGCCAAAGAACAAGCTCGTGTTGACCTGCTATCGCGCATTCGTGTGGAAGTCAGTGGTACAACAGAAACCAGCAACCGCATGGAAATGAACAACGGCCAGGTAACCAACATGAGTGAAGTGCTTACTCAGGAAGCCCGCAGCCGAGTCAATGAAATCGAATTGCCGGGTATGGAAGTGACGGAAACCTGGGTCAACCCGCAGGGAAAAGATGCTTGGGCACTGGCACAACTCAATCGGGCTGAAGCGGAGCGCCAACTGCTTAATGAACTGCAGCGCACCAATCAAAGGCTTCTTGAACGTGGACTGCCGCAACAGGGCAGCAAACTGGAAAAAGTTCGCCAAGTGATCCCCAGCCTTCCCGACCTTGCGCGACGCAACCAATTGCACCAGCAATTGACTTTTCTGTCGGCAACAGGCCGTGTTGATGCCACTCAACGCAAAGCTGTGGATGAACTGGATGCGCAAATACAAGCACTTTTATCCAGCCTGAGCTTCAGTGTGGAGGGGCAAAACAGTCTGGCAGAACGAATGCGCCCGGAACTGGCAGAACAACTGACTGCGATGGGCTTCAATATGGTCAACTCAGGAGCCGATTTGCAACTGCGCCTGAGCCTGTCCATGGATGAAGTACAGCGAGAGCGCCTGCACCACCGGGTTGCTCAAGCCTCTGGTCAGGTGGTAACACCTGAAGGACGCACCCTCTATGCGGTCAGTGAATCCGGTCGAGCCGCTTCCACCGACCCGAATGTAGCAACCCGCAAGGCAGTTAAAGCCATGGCAACCCTGCTGGCGCAAACCCTTGCAACAGGGCTGTACGACAACCTGTAAAACCATTAAACCCTGCAATTGCAGGGTTTTTCTGTTTGGACTGTTCAGTCTCTGTACCCATATGCTATAACTCGTGAAAATTGATTCAAAAGACATCATCTTGAGGTGAATATAATGAAACTCTCCCGTATTGCACTCGCTATGGCGGCCCTGAGCCTGCCTTTTGCTGCAGCTCAAGCCAACCAATCCCTGGTTTCTCCCGGTTACTCCTCCACCATCGGTGGTGTTTCCAATGAAGGCACGGTTCACTCCAGCAGCTTTAACCCGGCCAGTAATGGGATTCTGCTCAAAGAAAGTGAGCGTTTTCGTTTTGGTTACCTCAGTAACCTCGGCGGTTATATTGAAATTGGCGAATCCGATGACCTGGATAAAAAGGTGGATAATCTGGTAACCGATATCGAAGATGCTGAAGATGTTGCAGCAGATGGAAGCGGTGCCAGCCAGCATTTGATCGATCGCTATGGTAACCAGGATAGCCAGGCGGCTTATTTTGAAGCCATCGCCAAAGAAGCCAACGACAACCTGATACCGGACCTGGAAAAAGGCGGTCAGTTCCGCTCTGGCTTCCAAACCCAAGCGCCGCTGACTCCTTTCCTGTTTCGTAGCAATAGCACACGCGGCGTATTCAGTTTGAACGCTTCTGCCCAGGCGCAAATTGGAGTGGGCTTGCTGGGTGATACCCTCAGTACCAAGACCACACTATCCACTTCAGGTGGTGAAAACCTGGGTGCTCTGAATCTGGACCTGGAAAAAGTTGCCGATGCTTTTTCAGATGTTGAATCCATTCTGGATGACAACACCCTGACCGACCAGCAAAGAGCCGAGCAATTGATCAATGTGGTTAAAGACAGTGGTCTGGTAGAAGGGAACGAAGAAACCCTGAAAAATCTGGCTGATGAATATGGTGTGGATACCAGTCAGTACGACTTCCTGTCCGGTGCCAGTACCGCATCGGGAGCAAGTGTGAGCGGGGCTGCAACTGGCGACCTGGTGTCCGAAACTGACTTGGTAACCAACTCGGGTCTGGATATCCGCGCGGCTGCCATTGCTCACCTTGGCCTGGGTTACGGCACCCGTTTGAGCGACTGGATGCAGATGAATACTGAGTATGGTGAGCTGGAGCTGGGTGCACGTTTGAACCTCTATCAGGCAGAACTGGCTCGCAACTTTATCTCGCTGGAAGCTGAAGCCAACAATGCATCCGAAGATGGTGAAAACGACACCTTTGAAAATGCCACGGATGATTTCTTTGAAAATACCGAGCAATCCATGGGCATCGGTTTGGATCTGGGCTTGCTCTGGCATGCCAGAAATTATCAGGCAGGTCTTACCATTTACAATGTGAATGAACCTGAATTTGATTACCCGGATCTATCCGAATACCTGAATGCCGATGCCCTGAATGCCCTGCAAGGGCTGGAAAATGGCGGTAAAACCCAGGTGGCAGAAACCGTGACTCTGACACGCCATGCCGTACTGGAGGGTGCCTTCTACTCACCCAGCCGCAACTGGATGCTGCAGGGCTCCTATACTCTGGGTGAAGCCACCAACTTTGTGGGTGATGAATTCCAGACCATGGCAGTCTCCGCTGGTTACTTTCCCAAAGCCTGGTGGGCACCTGGCCTGCGTGCTGGCTACAGCCAGAACCTGGTCGGTGCTGAGCTGAGCAAAGTACACGCGGGTATGACACTCTTCGGTATACTGCATTTGGATGCCGCCGTGGCGATGGATACTTCTTCCTTTGATGACTCTGATGTTCCCCGTTATGCCTCCTTCAGCATGGGGCTGGAAGAAAAGTTCTAAGCAACTAGACTTACTGGTCTAACATCCTGAAATACCAGAAAAAGGGGCGTATATTACGCCCCTTTCTTATTGGTGGTCAGGGTCACAAATGCTACAATCCCACTCTTCCTAATTGATGCGATAAAGAGCCCCTATGACCACATCCCAGGAATCTTCAAACCAATCCGGTGTGCCTGCAACCCGCGATGCCCAGTTTCAACACTACCCTGATGATGAAATTTCCCTGATCGACCTGGCCAAAATACTGATTAAGCGCCGCTGGTGGGTTCTGGGTACAGGCAGCATCATACTGCTTCTGGCCTTCACTTTTGCCCTGCTGAATCGCAGTGAAGGCAAAATGTATGAATACACCAGCATCTATCAGCAGGCTGAAAAATCACCCGGTTCCACTTTGGTCAGCACCTCAAGCCTTCTCCAGCAAGTCAAAACCCTGCACTGGCCCAACTACCGTCGCCAGTATATGCAGGAACAGCAAATTGAGAATCCGGATGAATTGCCTTTTGACTTTGAAATAGACACCCCGGCTAACACAACCCTGGTAACTCTGACCAGCGAAGCACTGGAAGAAGACAAGCCTGAGGTAGATGTCTTGCATGAGGCCATGGTTAAAAATATCAATGACCATCAACAAACGGCCATCAAAAGAGAAACTGAAAAGCTTGAAAAACAAATAGAACGAACCCAGGGCCTACTGGCACAAGTGCAGGAAGCAGCGGCTCAAGCTGAAGATGCTGCTCAGGCACTCACTGCAACCGAACAAATCACCAGCTACACCGAACGACTCTTTACTTTACAGGACAAACTGGAAGACATTACCCCTGGTAATATTGTCCAATACACTGAGCAGGGCAAAAGAGTTCAGCCCGATAAAGTGAGCGGCAAGCTGATCGTTGCTTTGGGCATCGTACTGGGCGGCATCCTGGGCATTATGGCTGCCTTCTTTGTGGAATTTGCGGCCCGAGTCCGCCAAAGCCTGAAAGAAGAAGAAAGCTAATCGCGCAGAGGACTGCGCTCCAACATTAACATCATTCTGGCCCCGAGGTCTGGCCCAAAACCTCCGGGCGGTAGCGTGTCTAAAAGGTAAATCATGAAAGTAGCAGTTGCCGGTACCGGCTATGTCGGTCTTTCCAATGCCATGCTTTTGTCCCAAAATCATGAAGTTGTGGCCGTTGATATCCTTCCCGAAAAAGTCGATCTGCTGAACCAGAAAAAATCACCTATTGAAGACCAGGACATTGAAGATTTTTTGGCCCACAAGCCGCTGAACTTCAAAGCCACCCTGAACGCAGAAGAGGCCTACAAGGGTGCTGATTTTGTCATCATTGCCACCCCCACGGATTACGACCCGGAAACCAACTACTTCAACACCCAAAGCATTGAAGCCGTCATACAGCTGGTCAAACAGCACAACCCAGATGCCGTGATGGTCATCAAATCCACGGTACCGGTGGGCTACACCCAAAGCGCAAGAGAAGAATTCAATACCCAAAACCTGATTTTCTCACCGGAATTTCTGCGTGAAGGCAAGGCGCTGCATGACAATCTTTACCCATCACGCATTATTGTGGGTGAACGCTCAGCCAGGGCAGCAACCTTTGCCAACCTGCTGAAAGAAGGGGCTGTCAAAAAAGATGCCCCGGTACTTTTTACCGATGCCACTGAAGCTGAAGCCATCAAGCTGTTTGCCAATACCTATTTGGCGATGCGCGTCGCCTACTTCAATGAGCTGGATACCTACGCCCAGCATCATGATTTGAATAGCCGCCAGATCATTGGAGGGGTGGGGCTGGACCCTCGCATTGGCGACCACTACAACAACCCCAGCTTTGGTTACGGGGGCTATTGCCTGCCCAAAGACACCAAGCAGTTACTGGCCAACTACGAGCAGGTACCCAGCAACCTTATCAAAGCCATCGTGGATGCCAATACCACCCGCAAAGACTTTATTGCCGACTCCATCCTGGCAAAAAAACCCAAAATTGTGGGTGTCTACCGCCTGATCATGAAATCCGGATCAGATAATTTTCGCCAATCCGCCATGCAGGGTGTGATGAAACGCATCAAGGCCAAAGGCATTGAGGTGGTTGTTTACGAACCGGTTCTCGAAGAAAAAGAGTTCTTTGGCTCCAGAGTGATCAAGGATCTGGAAGAGTTCAAGCAAATCAGCGATGTCATCGTCGCCAACCGTCGTTCTGGAAGCCTGGAGGATGTCGAAGACAAGGTTTTCACCCGTGACCTATTTGGAAGTGACTGAATTCTGTTGGAACTCAACTCTGTGAGCAAAATAATTGACCTGGCCCAAAAGGCCGGCAAAGTCATCCTTGCCATCTACAATAAAGACTTTGCTGTCTACGACAAACCCGATGCCAGCCCGTTGACCGAAGCAGACTTGGCTGCTCACCAGTGTATTGTAGCTGGCCTCAAAGAACTAACCCCGGATATACCGGTGCTTTCTGAAGAATCAACTGAAGAAGACATTAAGTGGCGGATGGAGTGGAGCCGCTACTGGCTGATTGATCCACTGGATGGCACCAAAGAATTCATTAAAAAGAACGGTGAATTCACCGTCAACATCGCCCTAATTGAAAACCACCAGCCTGTATTTGGGGTTGTTTATGCTCCGGTACTGGAGACCACCTGGTGGGGCCAGCCAGGGCAGGGGGCTTTTAAAATCAACCCCGAAGGGCAGGAAACGCCCATTCAGGTTCGAACTCGCCCGGCAAACAAAACAGACTGGAAAATAGTGGGTAGCCGCTCACACCAATCCGATGACTTCAAAGCTTTTATACAACAATTTTCCGAAGCTGATGTCGTCTCCATAGGCAGCTCGCTTAAACTCTGCCTGGTGGCCGAAGGCAGTGCCGACCTTTACCCGAGGTTGGGCCCCACCAGCGAATGGGACACAGCCGCCGCCCAGGCAGTCGTTGAAGCGGCCGGTGGACAGGTATTAGCATATCCTGATTTAAATGCTTTACGCTACAATACTCGCACTGAGACGCTACTCAACCCCTATTTTCTTGTTTGCGAGCGTCCTTTATGACCAGAGCAGTCAACGTTCTTCCAGATGCAGCCCGGCAAACTCATTTAAAACAACTCGAAGCCGAGTCCATCCACATTATTCGGGAAGTAGTGGCCGAATTTGAAAACCCGGTGATGCTTTATTCCATCAGCAAGGACTCCTCAGACAAACTGCATCTGGCTGACTAGCTTATCTGGCTCCTGTAAACCCGCTTTGGACAAGGCCCTATACAAGCTGGGTTATCACACCATGTTGTTGGACGGTGATAATGTTCGTCACGGTCTCTGCAAAGACCTGGGTATGAATGACCAGGATCGAACAGAAAATATTCGCCGTGTGGCCGAAGTTGCCAAACTCATGACCGAAGCCGGCAGGGAAAACGCATGAAACCATCAGTAATGGCAAGGCATACAGGCAGATTTGAAATTTCCAATGTACACCGATTGGTATGATGTGATTTGATTAGCCTTTTGTAAAGGTCAATCATGAAAACA
>Ga0136591_1000454_pt1 | contig 16776 bp, 16 predicted proteins | sample AntRauMFilla3767_FD_104929 | JGI IMG/M metagenome (GOLD analysis project Ga0136591, IMG submission 104929) | Saline lake microbial communities from Rauer Islands, Antarctica - Metagenome Filla 3 #767 | ecosystem: Environmental > Aquatic > Non-marine Saline and Alkaline > Saline | place...
CCGGTCTCAAAAGTTTCTCCAAAGTGTATCCATTGCCCGCTTTCCTGCGACAATTTCCCGGTTGACTGGGATACTCCTGCGACAAGTGCTTGCTGTAATGATTCTGCGCTCTGAAAAGCAGAGCTTCACTCAGAAAGAGAGGAAATGATCATGAAAGCAAAAAACCGGACACTCAGCATGGCTGCCCTGGTGGTTGGTCTGTTGTTCATATCACCCGCCAGTTTGATGGCTGCTACCGAGGACAAGCGCTCATCGTCTCCATGTGCAGGCAAAATGGAACGCGGTGAACGCATGCAAGCCTACCGGGAAAAGCGTGAAAGTATTCAGTATACCGCAGAAGAAATTCAAAAAATGGCGGAAGCAGCGGCGTTAAGGCATTTGGGCTCAGGGGCGGCAGCTCGTGTGGAAAGCCTGGATAGCGGTTATCAGGTCACCCTGATTCAAGCCGATGGTGAAGAAGTTCTCAGCTATCCCCTGAATGCTGCTGGCTGGCCGGAACGAGATGGAAGAAGATGGGGGCATGATCAACGTTAATGCAGAAGACAGGAGGACCGCGGGCAATCTGTTGAGAACTTGATTACAATGGGGCTTTTCATTCAGGAAGTCCCTTCATGGCCCAGAAAGCCCGAGTCATCAAAGCCCAGCTGCAGATTGCCGATATGCTGCGCCACCATTATCAGGATTACAGCCTGACCCTGGCACAGCATCCTTCCGAAACCGATGAACGCCTGTTGGTGCGGGTACTGGCTTTCGCCCTTAATGCTTCCGACGATCTGGTGTTTGCCAGGGATCTGAGTGATGAAGGGGAGCCGGAGTTAGCAGAGTACAACCTGCACGGGGATATTGAATTATGGATTGCTTTTGGCCAGCTGGATGAAAAATGGTTGCGCAAGGCCAGCCAGAAGGCCGGGAAGGTCAAGGTTTATACCTATGGTGGCCGCAGTGTTCCCATCTGGTGGCAGCAGAATCAGAGTACCCTGCAACGCTTCAAAAACCTGCAGATCTGGGAAATCCCCGAAGCCAGTGTCCAGGAAATGGCCGGGTTGATGTCTCGCGGTATGCATTTGCAGTGCAATATCAGCGAGGATCAGGTGTATGTTTCCGATGGTCATCAGAGCCTGAGTCTTGAACCCAGGCTGCTCAAAGACTTTTCCTGATTCTTTATTTCACAGCATAAGCTTTCAGGTGTTCAATCCGAATCATCTGCAGGGTGTTCTCGTGGGTGCTTTCCAGTACGACGCAGGGTGCAACATCAGCCTGATAAGCTTCAACCCAGCGCAGCGCACACAAGCACCAGCGATCACCGGCCTTGAGTCCCGGAAAACCCCATTCCGGCCGAGGTGTGCTGAGGTCATTACCCTGTTTTTTGCTGAATTCCAGAAACTCATCCGTCATTTGGGCACAGACGGTATGCATGCCAATATCTTCCATGCAGGTGTGGCAGTAGCCATCACGAAAAAAGCCGGTTTGGGTATCGAAGCTGCAGGGTTGTAAAAGGCCACCCAGAACATTCTTGGTCAGTTCAGATTTCATGGTTGTCTCCTGCTTACTGGAACCTCCAGCCTAGGTGGTTTGCAGCCTGGTTGCCAATCAGTTTTGCTTGAAGCGGTCGGCAAAGCGTCGGCTAACCGTGAAAGGTTGCTTAATTCCATGCATTTTGACTTCCAGTTGGCCTGTAAAACTGCGGGTTACCCGGTCTATCTGGCTGACCTGAACCAGGGTGCGACGATGAATACGCCAGAAAAGATCCGGGTTTAACGCCTGTTCCAGTTGTTTGAGTGAGGTACGAATCAGGTGGTCGCCTTCCGGTGTGATCAGGGTGGTGTACTTGTCTTCGGCCTGAAAGACCAGGATCTGTTCTACATCCAGCACCTGCAGAACCTCACCTTTTTGCACTTTCAGCCATTTGAGGTACTGTTCGGGAGGGGGGTGGTCTGCCGGAGAAGCTCCCTGGCCAGCCAGCAACTGCTGCAGTTGCTGTAAATCGGCAAAACGGGGCTGTTGTTGCTGCAGTTGCTGGCGCAGACGCTCCAGGGTTTTTTCCAGACGTTTTTCATCGACCGGTTTGAGCAGATAGTCCAGGGCTTCGCGCTCGAATGCCTCCAAAGCATGCTGATCATAAGCGGTCAGGAAAACCAGCTGGCAGTTGCGGCTCAGTCCAGCTTCCTGCATTTTCCGGGCGACTTCCAGGCCGTTCAGCCCAGGCATCCTGATATCCAGAAAAACCACCTGGGGGCGGGCTTCCTGAATCAGGGTCCAGGCTTCATCACCATTGGCTGCCGTTATAATGGCGTCCAGTTCCGGCCAGAGTTCTTCCAGTAAACGCTGTAAATGAAAGCGCAGTACTGGTTCATCATCAGCCAGCAGGCAGGTGAGTGGCATGAGCTGCTTCTCCAGGTTGGGTCAGTGGGAGGCGGAGTTCAACACGGGTTCCGCCTGTTTCCGGTTGAGTGATTTGCAACTGGGCCTGATCCCCATAAAGCAGTTGCAAACGTTTGCGTAGATTGCTCAGTCCCAGACCCTGACCTGCGCCGGTGTTCTGATAAGTGAAGCCCCGTCCGGTGTCAATCAGCAGGATTTGCACTTGTTGATCCTTTGGTTGAATCACCAGATGTAGCTCACCTCCCTGGGGCAGGGGTTCCAGGCCGTGCTTGATGGCATTTTCAGCCAGGGGTTGTAAGAGCAAGGGCGCAACAGGCTGGGCCAATAACTGCTCGGGACATTCTAGAGTCCAGTGTAGGCGGCTTCCCATGCGTATTTGTTGAATATCCAGATAAGCTGTGACCAGATTAAGCTCCTGGCCCAGACTACTGGAATCCGAACGCACCTGGGCGAGGTTGCTTCTCAGCAGAGCGGTTAGGGCCTGAATCATTTGTTTGGCCTTGTCAGGATCGTCATCGATCAGACCCTGAATATTGGCCAGAGTATTAAACAGAAAGTGGGGCTCCATCTGGCTTTGTAATACCCTGAGTTGCTCAAGAACCAGGCTTTTCTCTTTTTCAGCCTGCTGAGTACGCAGCCTTTGTGTCTGGTAATGAGTATAAAAAAAGTAGCAGACGGTTGTGCTGAAAATCAGGCCAATGATGAGGTTGCCCAGAAGCTGCAGAGGCTGTTCCTGGAAAGCCAGGGCAAAGGAACCATGAATTTCCAGAATCATCACGCTGGTACCCAGCAATAGGCCCAGAAGCGTTCCACTGCCGGCCGTCAGCCAGACCGGTTGATGGGGCCACCAGGCCATAAAAAGATGGAGCAGGAGGGTGATGCTCAGACCATAGCTGAAGGAAATCCTGAAAGAAGCCAACAAAGGAAGCGGGCTTAAAAGAGTCATTAAAACTGTGATCATCAGACAGGCAAGGCTGGTGAAGAGCAGATTTTTCAGCAGCTCTTTTAAAAGTGGTTTTTTTGATGCTGGGTTCACTGAGTGCATAAATTAGTTTCTAATTGAGCTGGCCTGCAGTGGTGTAGGTCAGGCGCAGATTGATTTCCCGGTCAAGCTGGGTGGCACCAGGCAGACCTTCTGGATGATAGCTGAAATACATGAGCTCCAGTTGGGCTGAAGAGTTCAGCTGATACTCAACCCCCAGTTCGTAAACCTGCAAGGGCTCTTGTAATTCCTGGTGGTTGAAACCAGCCACCCAGGTCCAGTCATTGGGGTTCCAGGTCAAACGCAGCAGAGCAGCATCGGTGTCACCCCAAAAGTATTCAGCACGAAGCTCCAAGCCCTGGGCAGTGGCCCAGGTCATGCCTGCCAGAGCCTCCAGGGCTTTTTCCTCCTGTTCCTTCCAGCTTGCCGAAGCATAGCTGGCCACAGCCGGGGTGAGAGTCCAGGCCAGCCCCAGGCCTGCTAACCAGTTTTTTTGATAACCAGCCAGCAGTTGCCATTCCCCTTTGCCCACAAAGCCCTGGCTACGCAGCAGGCAAAGGTCTTCATATTTTTGCGTTTCTTCAGCAGTTTCGACCCAGGCGCAGGCTGATTGAAAAACGGTCATTCCCTGATAGGTTTCAGCCAGGATCAGGGGGTCAGCCTGGTGACGGGTTGTGCTGCGGGCATTATCCGGACCCAGCCAGTTCAGGGGCAAAGCCAGAAAACCATAATCCCAGTGCAGACTTTTTTCACCCAAAGTCATTTCCACAGTTGTGTCTTCACCATCAAGCGCAAAGTCATAATAAAGCTCATCCACTTCAGGGTGCCAGCTTTGATCCCCGTCTTGCGGGTTTCTGTTACTGGTCAGCCAGAAATCAGCAAACCAGCCCGAATGGCTGAGGCTGGTACGGAGGTAACCCGCCTGCTGACGCTTTTCAGGTTGTTGAGCCTCCGGGAGTTGGCTGCTTCCCCAGTGATAGTAATGGCTGCTGATTTGGCTTTCCAGACGCCAATCCAGACTTTTTTCGCTGGCTTCAAGGGATGGGGCCAATACCCAAAGCAATGTGAAGATCAAGCCTTGCACGCGCATACAAACCTCCTGCAGATATTTTGCACTGAGGCTAATCCGGTTGGGTGCCAGCTGCAGGTGGGTGCGATAAACGGCGGCTGATGCTGATCAGCGGTAACCGTTTACCTCTCAATATGACCGTTTGTCGCTTACTTCTGACAAGGGAGCCAGCCGCTTTTATCTTTTACCTGCATTCATTCGTAGAAGGAGGTGCCAAGATGAAGCCCCCGATGATTTTCTTGTTGTTACTGATTTTGCCTCTGGGAGCCAGTGGTAAACAGGTTGCTGATGAATACCGGTCAGCTTATGAGTCCTACCAGGCTGCAGTGGTTGAGGAGGACTCGGCCGGGCGTGTTGCCGCGACCTGGAAAGACCTGCATCAATCGCAACCGGATGACCCTCTTGCTTTGCTTTTATTGGGAGCCAGTCAGGTGCTCCAGGGGCGGGATGCCTGGATGCCCTGGAATAAGCTGCGTTATACGGAGGAAGGTATGGAGCAGATGAGCGCTGCCCTGAAGCTGTTAAGCACTGAAGACGAGCAGCGCTACCTGGATGGCTTGCCGGTCAGTGTTTTACTGCCCGCTTTGGCAGGTATCACCTTTATCGAGGTTCCTGACTTTTTTGGGCGTTTTGAGCAGGGTTACCAACTGCTCCAGACAGCCAGCGGTAGTTCCCTGCTGAAGGACATTCCTGCAGAAAATCAGGCTTTTATTCACCAGTACCTGTATCAGGCTGCTTCTGAAGTGGACGAATCCAGCGTCAAAGAAATTGCTCTTCAGCGTCTGCAGGCACTGGATATCGAAGAGGTGGCACCATGAGTTTGATTACCCTGCAGCAGTTGCATAAAAGCTACCGGGTAGGAAAACAGCAGCAGACTGTTCTGACCGGAATCGACCTGCAGCTCCATCAAGGCGAAATGATTGGCCTGATTGGCCCTTCCGGTAGTGGTAAAAGCACCCTGTTGAACATTTGTGGCCTGATAGATCATCCGGACGAAGGGGAAATGTGGTGGCAGGGCCAACCTGTCGATTTTTCCTCTCTCACCAAGCTGACTGAACTGCGCCGCAACCATATTGGCTTTGTTTTTCAAAGCTTTAATCTGATTCCCGTGATGAGTGCAGCGGACAATGTGGCTTATCCCCTGTGGTTGCGGGGTGATTCCCGGGCAGAGATCAAAAAAGCTGTGCAGAAAGTGTTGGAAGAAGTGGAAGTGGCTGAGTTTGCCGACCAACTCCCGGATGCCTTGTCGGGTGGTCAACGCCAAAGGGTGGCCATTGCCCGGGCACTGGTTAAAAAACCCCAGCTACTGGTTGCCGATGAACCCACTGCCAGTCTGGATGAAGAAACCGCTTTGGTTGTGGCTGATTTAATGAAGAAGCTGGGCCGGGAGTATGGCTGTGCACTGGTAATCGCCACCCATGATGATCGTCTGAAGCCCTGGTGTGATTGCATTTATCAATTGCATCAAGGTGTTTTGCAAGGAGGTGCGGCATGAAATGGCTTTATCTGGCCTGGAAAAACCTGGGGCGTAATCGGCGGCGGACTCTGGCCACCCTGTTGCTGACGGCTGTAGCCGTTCTGGGCATTATGGCCTTGAGTGGTTTTGCCCTGTATACCTATGAATCCCTGAAAGAAGCCAGTATGCGTAAAGAGGGGCAGGTGATTTTGAGCCACCCTGAGTATTTTCAGCGTGAGGAAAACGCTCCCATGGAACTGGGTCTGGACCGTGTACAACAGCTGCAACAAGCGTTGCAGGCTGATCCGGGAATCGATACCACTCTGGCCCAAATCAATTTTGATGGCCTGGTCAGCAATGGTGAGAAATCCACCATCTTTATGGGGCAGGGTGTGGAGCCAGAAAGTTTTCGGCGTCAGGGACCCGGAGTCGACTTGAAACAGGGGCGCTGGCTGACCCCTGAATTAAGTCCGCAAGCCCTTCCGGAAGTTCTTTTGGGGCAAAGGCTGGCGGCCTCCCTGAAAGTTCAGCCGGGGGATGGTCTGACGCTGCTGGGGACTACAACAGACGGCGTGCTTAATGCGCTGGATGTCAGTGTTCGCGGGATTATCAGTACCGGTATCCCGGAACTGGATGCTCGCCTTCTCAAGGTTCACCTGCAGTCTGCCCAGGAATTGCTGGCTACGGATCAAGTCAGTCAGTTGGGTGTGTATCTGCAGCACCCGCACCAGGATGAAAGCTATTACCAAAAAATCCGTGACCAGTACCCTGAGCTGGGGGTCACCCCCTGGCATGAAAGGGCGACCTTCTACCAAAGTGTCCGTAATCTTTATAACCGTATCTTTGGGGTGATGGGGGTGATTCTGTTGGTCATGGTTGGTTTTGCCATTTTCAACACCGCCTCCATGAGTGTGATGGAGCGCACCCGGGAGCTTGGTACTTTGGCTGCTTTGGGAACCCGGCGGAGAGAGATTCTGGGACTTTTTGTGCAGGAAGCGTTGCTGATTGGGTTGCTGGGCAGTCTGCTGGGGCTGTTGCTGGCTGGTGGGTTGAGTCTCGGGCTTTATTGGGTGGATGTGCAAATGCCGCCACCTCCAGGTCAAACAGAGGGCTATCCGCTGTATATCTACTGGTCACCCTGGATGGCCGGAATAACCAGCCTGGCGGTTGTTCTTTTTGCTGTTCTGGCTGCGGGTCTGGCCACTCTCAAGGGAATTAACAAACCCATCGTGGAGGCACTCAATCATGTATAGGCAAACAGCATTACTGGTTTTTTTTCTGGGCTTTTGCTCTGTTCTGCAGGCCCATCCCGCTTTGGAAGTCATGGATAAACTGCGACTGGGTACTCATGATGAGGAAGTGAAGGTGATGACCGAAATTCGCCTCTACAAAAAAGGTGAACTGGAGTCCCAGCGGGATTATGAAGTTTATGTAGGGTCAAACCGTCGCTCTCTGGTGCTGTTTCGCAGCCAGGCTGAAGCTGGCCAAAAGATGCTGATGCTGGATGACCAGTATTGGTTATTCATGCCTTCCAGCAGGCGGCCACTGCGTATTACCCCTATGCAGAAGTTGCTGGGTGAAGCATCCAGTGGTGACCTGTCTTCTTTGCGCTGGGAGGATGATTATACCGTTATCTCAGAAAAACAGCAGGGGCAACAACTGGTTCTTGACCTGAAAGCAGCGCGTTCGGGGGTGACCTATGCAAGGGTGGAGTTGCTTGTGGATGCCGACAGCCTGCACCCTAAGCAGGCCGATTTTTACCTCCAGTCCGGTCGCCTGGCCAGGGAAGCTGAATTTGTACTGGAAAAAAGACAGGGCCGCATGGTAATCAGTGGCATGGAGCTGCAGGATAGAATCCAGAATGATGAACGCACCCTGATTCTTTACCACTCTGCAGAACCTGTCACCGTTCCTGAACGCTGGTTTAACCCGGCTTTTCTGGTGAGGGAAAACCTTTAACGGGAATGGCCGTTTCATTCTTGATTTCTCTCAGGGCAAAGTTGGAGTTGACCTGGGAGATGCCCTGCAGGGTAAAGATCTTTTCATTGAGAAAACGGTCGTAGGCGGCCATGTCTTCAATGACCACGCGCAGGACAAAATCAGAGTTGCCGGTTGTTGAGTAGCATTGCAATACTTCCGGGTAGCGCAGGATTTTCTCTTCAAACTCCAGGGTGTTGTCAATGGAATGGCGTAAAAGGGTAATCATGACCAGCACCGTCAGTGGCTGACCCACTTTTTGGGGGTCAACCAGAGCCGTAAACCCCTTGATGATACCTGCTTCTTCCAAAGCCTTGACCCTTCGCCAGCAGGCTGCTGAGGAAAGGCCAATGATTTCTGCCAGCTGCTGGTTCTTCAGGCGCCCATCTTTTTGCAGTTCCACCAGAATGCGTTGGTCGAATTTATCCAGCTGGTTTTCCATGGGGTTATCTCTGTTTGTTTTTATTCTTACCTTTAAGAAAGGATATTCCGTAAATCTGGATTTTACGAAATATTGTTGCAAAAAATACCTTGATCCAGGTCAACAAAGCAAGCACTTTTACCGCTCCCCCGACTAGACTTCTCAGTACTACAACGACAACAAATTTGCTGAGATGAGGTTTCCCCCATGACAAGTCTTGCTCCTGTCCGTCTGGACAATTATCAGTTGGATGCCCGCTACTCCCGTTTAGAAGGACGTGTTTTTGTAACAGGAACCCAGGCTTTGGTTCGAATTGCCCTGCGCCAGGCGCAACTGGACAAGAAGCTGGGTTACAACACGGCAGGTCTGGTCAGTGGCTACCGGGGCTCTCCCCTGGGTGGTGTGGATCAGGCCATGTGGCAGGCCCAGTCGCAACTGGATGCACATAATATCCGTTTTATTCCTGCCATTAACGAAGACCTGGCCGCCACCATGATGCTGGGAACCCAGCAGGTGGAAACCGAGCCGGACAGGGAAGTGGATGGGGTATTCGGTCTCTGGTACGGCAAGGGCCCGGGGGTGGATCGCTCAGGGGATGCGCTCAAACACGGTAATGCCTATGGCAGCTCACCCCACGGTGGGGTGCTGGTGGTGGCCGGGGATGATCATGGCTGTGTTTCTTCGTCTATGCCGCATCAGTCGGATGTGGCCTTCATGTCCTGGTTCATGCCGGTGGTCAATCCTGCCAATCTGGCGGAATATGAAGAGTTTGGTCTCTGGGGCATTGCCCTGTCGCGTTATTCCGGATGCTGGGTGGGTTTCAAGGCCGTTTCCGAGACCGTGGAAAGTGCGGCTTCCCTGGAAGTACAGCCACTTCCCGACTATAAAATCCCGGAAGACTTTAGTTCTCCTGAGGGTGGCCTGCATTACCGTTGGCCGGATTTGCCCGGTCCCCAGCTGGAAACCCGCATTGAACACAAGCTGAAGGCGGTTCAGGCTTTTGCCCGGGCCAACCCCATCGACAAGTTGTTTTATCCCAATCCCGAAGCCCGCTTTGGCCTGGTGACTACCGGTAAGGGGCATCTGGATCTGATGGAAGCTCTGCGCCTTCTGGGGCTGGATGAAAAGCGCCTGCGTAAGCTGGGTATCGAGATTTACAAGGTGGGCATGGTCTGGCCTCTCAATCGTAAAGGGGCTTTGGATTTTGTTCATGGTAAGCAGGAAATCCTGGTCGTTGAAGAAAAGCGCGGCATTATCGAAAGCCAGATCAAGGAGTACATGTCCGAGCCGGATCATCCCGGAGAGGTACTGGTAACCGGCAAGCAGGATGAAGTGGGTCAGCCTCTGATTCCTTATGTTGGTGAGCTGAGTCCCAAGCTGTTGGCCGGATTTCTGGTGCCCCGCCTGAAGCGTTTTTTTGATCTGGATCTGACTCAGGAACTGGCCAGCATTTCCAGCCAGGCAACCGGTTTGCAGGACCCGGGTGGTGTACGCCGCTTGCCTTATTTCTGTTCCGGCTGTCCGCACAACTCTTCCACCAAGGTGCCGGAAGGCAGCAAAGCCCAGGCTGGCATTGGCTGTCATTTCATGGCCACCTGGATGGGCCGGGAGACAGAATCCCTGGTGCATATGGGCGGTGAAGGGGTCAACTGGGTGGGTAAAAGTCCTTACCTGGGTGACAAGCATATTTTCCAGAATCTGGGTGAAGGCACCTGGTTTCACTCGGGCTCCATGGCGGTGCGCCAGGCCGTTGCTGCAAACGTTAATATCACCTACAAGATTCTTTTCAATGATGCCGTGGCCATGACCGGTGGGCAGCCGGTGGACGGTCAGATTACTGTGCCCATGATTGCCCGCCAGTCCCATGATGAAGGGGTCAAGAAAATTGCGGTGGTCAGTGATGAGCCGGAAAAATACCACGGCCATAAAGGCGAGTTTCCAGCGGGTGTGACCTTTCATCACCGTGATGAACTGGATGGTCTGCAGCGCGAACTGCGGGAAATTCCCGGCTGCACCGTGTTGATCTATGACCAGACCTGTGCGGCGGAAAAACGCCGTCGTCGCAAACGTGGAACCTTTCCTGACCCGGCCAAAAGAGCCTTTATCAATCACCACGTCTGTGAAGGTTGTGGCGACTGTTCGGTGCAGTCCAATTGCCTGTCGTTATTCCCCAAGGAAACGGAACTGGGACGCAAGCGCAAGATTGATCAGTCGTCCTGCAACAAGGATTTCTCCTGTGTCAGTGGGTTTTGTCCCAGCTTTGTCACCATCGAAGGGGGTGAGCTGCGTAAACCCAGGGGCATAGAAGCGGATACGACCTTCTGGGAGCGGGTGGATCGTCTGCCTGAACCTGAACTGCCGGAAATGGATGGCACCTATGACTTGCTGGTGGGGGGTGTTGGTGGCACCGGTGTTATTACGGTCGGACAACTAATCACCATGGCCGCTCATCTGGAAGGCAAGGGCACCAGTGTTCTGGATTTCATGGGCTTTGCCCAGAAAGGGGGCGCGGTTTTGAGCTATGTGCGTCTGGCCGGGCAGCCGCAAGAACTCAACCAGGTCCGCATTGAGGAAGGTCAAGCGGATGCACTGATTGCCTGTGATCTGGTGGTGGCCAGCTCCCAGAAGGCGCTCAACGTTCTGCACAAGGGGCACACACGTATTGTGGCGAACCAGGCGGAACTGCCCACCGCAGACTATGTACTTTACCGGGATGCAGATATGACGTCCGGCAAGCGTCTGCAACTCTTGAAAGATGCGGTCGGTGAAGAGCACTTTTCCGAGCTGAATGCCAACCTGGCGGCTGAGCAACTCTTGGGGGATACGGTTTTTTCCAACGTTCTGCTGCTGGGCTATGCCTGGCAGAAAGGCTTGTTGCCTTTATCCCGGGCTGCCCTGATGCAGGCTCTGGAGCTGAATGCCGTGGCCGTGGAGAAAAACAGACAGGCTTTTGCCTGGGGATGTCTGGCTGCAGTTGAGCCTGATTATCTGGAACAGCAACTGGACCTGCGCCCCTTGCCCGATACAGCCAGCCTGAATGAGGTTTTGGGACGTCATGCCCGTTACCTGGAGCAGTACCAGAACAAGGCCTGGGCTGAGCGTTATCTTCAGAAAGTGGCGGAAGTGCGTAAAGCAGAAGGTCAGCTGGCAGAGGAAAGCACGGCCCTGAGTGAAGCAGTGGCTGAGCAGTTGTTCCGCTTGATGGCTTACAAGGATGAATACGAAGTGGCCCGCCTGTTCACTGAAACCGATTTTCTCAAGGAAATTGAAGAAACCTTCAGCGGTGACTTCAAGATCAACTTCAACTTGGCTCCTCCCTTGCTGAATGGCAAAAAGGATCGCAGTGGACGGCCCAAAAAGCGGCAGTTCGGCCCCTGGATGCTGAAGGCCATGAAGCTGCTGGCGCGGATGCGTGGGATGCGTAACAGCGCACTCGACCCTTTCCGCTTCAGTGAGGATCGCAAGCTGGATCGCCGTTTGCTGGCTGATTATGAAGCCTTGATTGATCAGTTGCTGGCTGGTCTCAAGGCAGAAAACCTGCACACGGCCGTTGCCCTGGCGCGTCTGCCGGAAGAGGTTCGCGGTTTTGGTCCGGTTCGCGAAGACGCTGCTGAGAAAGCGGAAAAACGCAAACAGCAACTATTGGAAGAGTTTAAATCCGGCAAACCCAAAACCCTGGCGGTTGCTGCCTGAGGAGACAAATATGTTTGAACATTTGCAGGCCAAACCGGCTGATCCCATTCTGCGTCTGATGCAGGCATTCAGGGAAGACAGCCATCCCTTGAAAGTGGATCTCGGAGTGGGTGTTTACAAGGATGAGCAGGGGCACACGCCCCTGATGCAGGCAGTGGATCGGGCTCAACGTATTCTGGTGGAATCAGAGCTGACCAAGAGCTATATCGGCCCTCCGGGATCGCCGCTATTCAATGAGCAAATCACCCGCCTTGTTCTGGGGCCAGAGCTTGCATCCCGACTCGATAATCGTCTGGCTGTTGCCCAAACCCCAGGGGGTTGCGGTGCTTTGCGGATGGCTGCTGAATTGATCAAAAGCTGTCAGCCTGATGCACGAGTCTGGGTGTCCGATCCCACCTGGGCCAATCATGTGCCCTTGCTGGGGGGTGCCGGACTGCCCCTGGAAACCTACCCTTACTATGATATCAAGACAGGTGGCGTGCGCTTTGATGCCATGATGGCGACCCTGGAAAAATCGGCTCAAGCCGGGGATTTGCTCTTGTTGCATGGCTGTTGCCACAACCCCAGTGGTGCTGACCTGACTAGCCAGCAGTGGCAGGAAATCACCGAACTCTGCTTGAAAAAAGGCTTGGTTCCCTTTATTGATCTGGCCTATCAGGGCCTGGGTCAGGGGCTGGATGAAGATGCCCAGGGAGTTCGTTATCTTTTCGAAGCGGTTCCTGAAGCTCTTTTGACTAGCTCCTGTTCGAAAAACTTCGGTCTTTATCGTGAGCGCACCGGTGCTCTGCTGGTTCTTTCAGCAAAAGCCCAGCAGACCCAGGCGACGGCCAGTGAGCTTTTCACCACCATTCGTTCCCACTATTCCATGCCGCCAGCTCATGGGGCCGCTGTTGTGGAAACCATCCTGACCCACCCGCAACTGGGTGAACTCTGGAGAGATGAGCTGAAAGGTATGCGTGAGCGGATTCAGCGGCTGCGTTATCAATTGAACCAGGGCTTGCAGGCCCGGGGTGTGGACAGGGATTTCAGTTTTATCGAGCGTCAGCAAGGCATGTTCTCATTTCTGGGGATTACTCCTGAGCAGGTTCATCAGCTACGCCAGGAATTCAGCATCTACATGGTGGAATCCTCGCGGATCAACCTGGCGGGTTTGTCAGCCAGTAACCTGGACTATGTCTGTGAGGGGGTGGCGACTATTTTGCAACGCTGAAAACCAATCACAAAACCCTTCTATAAAAATAAAACCTGGGAGTTTTAATAATGAGTAGCACCAGCAATGCCCATCCACTCTGGTCATCACGCTTTGCTTTTATTCTTGCCGCTACGGGTTCTGCCGTGGGTCTGGGCAATATCTGGAAGTTCCCCTACATCACCGGTGAAAATGGCGGGGGTGCTTTTGTACTGGTTTATCTGGCCTGTATTCTATTGATTGGTATCCCTGTGTTGATTGCCGAAACCCTGATTGGCCGTCGTGGCCGGCAAAGCCCGGTGGGTAGCATGCAACTGCTGACCGAGCAGGAAGGCACTTCTTCCTGGTGGCGCCTGATTGGCTGGAACGGGGTGCTGGCTTCCTTTTTGGTGCTGTCTTTTTATGCGGTGATCGGTGGCTGGTCACTGGTTTATGTGGGCCATGCGGCCAGTGGTGAGTTTGCCGGTGCCGATACGGATGCCATAGGAACAATCTTCGGCGGATTACTCTCCAGCCCCTGGACTTTATTGCTCTGGCACAGCCTGTTTATGCTGCTGGTGATTTTCATAGTGGCTCGGGGGGTGCGTCAGGGCTTGGAAAAAGCCATCACCTGGCTGATGCCTTTGCTGTTTGTTCTTTTGCTGGTGCTGGTGGGCTATGCCATGACCACGGGTGAGTTCGGACGCGGCTTTGCCTTTTTGTTTTTCCCGGATTTTTCCAGCCTGACGGCTGAAGGGGTGCTGGTTGCACTGGGTCATGCGGCCTTTACCCTGAGTATCGGTATCGGGGTGATGATGGCCTATGGCTCTTATCTGCCCGAAGGGGTGAATATACCCAAAACCGCCCTGACCATTGCCCTGCTGGATGTTGTTGTGGCTCTGCTGGCTGGTCTGGCGATCTTTCCGGTGGTCTTTGCTGAAGGCCTGCAGGCGAGTGAAGGCCCCGGACTGATTTTTCAGACCCTGCCTCTGGCTTTTGGACAAATGCCCTGGGGTGGTTTTTTCGGTACGCTGTTTTTCATTTTGCTGGCTATGGCCGCTGTAACCTCAGCTATTTCGATGCTGGAGCCGGTGGTGGAGTGGCTGGAAGAGCGCAAAGGCATCAGCCGCCTTAAAGGCGCGCTTTTGGGCGGTGTCTCTATCTGGTTTGTGGGTATTGGTACGGTTCTTTCTTTTAACCAGTGGGCAGAAGTCTATCCTCTGGCTTTTATTCCCGGTTTTGAGGCCCGCAATCTGTTTGGCATCTTTGACTTTATGGTGTCCAACCTGATGATGCCTTTGGGCGGATTGGCGATTGCTCTTTTTGCAGGCTGGGCTCTGCGTCGGGAAACGCTGGATCAGGAGCTGGGCCTGGAAGGCATCAGCCGCAAGTTGTTTCTCATTGTTCTGCGATTTGTAACCCCTTTGGGGGTAGCCTGGGTTTTCCTGTACAACCTGTTCGGCTAGGCGGTAGTCAGTCAGGGCTGCGCACACAGGCGCGCCCTGACTGCTTGGCCAGATAAAGCCCTTTATCAGCACGAGCCAGTAAATTCTCCGCCTGGACATCCCGGGAAGAAATTCGGGTCACGCCAATGCTGGCAGTGACCTGGAGTTCCAGTTGGTTGAACAGGATCGTGTGTTTTTGCAGTGCCAGACAGAGCTTTTCTGCAAGCTGCATGCCTTCCTCAAAGCTGACATCCGGAGCCAGCAAACCAAACTCTTCGCCACCCAGGCGACCCAAAAGATCCTGCTTGCGAAGCTGACTGGAGATCAGCTCGGCAAAACCAATCAATACCTGGTCGCCACACTGGTGTCCATAGGTGTCATTGATGTGTTTGAAATGATCCAGATCCAGCATCATCAAAACACCCTTGTTGTTGTCTTTCATTTCCAGGTGGTTGGTCAGCCTTTCCATAAAGGTGCGGCGATTGTTCAGGCCGGTCAGACTGTCTCTGGATGCCAGCTCTTCCAGGCGGAGCTGATCCTGCTTGCGGCGGGAAATATCCTTCTTGATGGCGACATAATGACTGATGCTTCCTGAACGGTTTTTTACCGGAGTGATGGTCATCTGCTCATAGTAGAGCTCACCATTTTTACGACGATTGATCAGTTCACCGGTCCAGTGTTTACCCAGGTTCAAACGGAACCACATCTGTTGATAAAAACGGCCATCCTGTTTGCCTGAACGAATAATCTCACCAGGCTTTTTGCCGTAAACTTCCTGTGAGGAATAACCCGTCAAACGCTCGAAGGCTGTGTTGGCCCAGATAATCCGGGTTTCCTCATCGGTCACCATGATGGCTTCGGCACAGGCCTCCATAACAGAGGTCATCAGCTTGTTGCTCTGGAAGGCACGCGTATCAACGCGAAGAATACTTCACAGCAAGTAACTGATAATGATCAGCAGTGCACCAAACGACAAGCCATAAATTCTGGCTTCCTGCCAGAAAATCTTTTCCATGTCATCCAGGTAAATACCACTTCCAAGAACCCAGCCCCAGGGCTCATAAAGCTCCACATAGGAAAGTTTTTCGATGGGCTGGGTGTCTTCCGGTTTGGGCCAGTAATAGTGTACAAAGCCTGCCTGCTGATCTTTGACCAGAGCCACAAAACGGCGGAAAATATATTGCCCGTTACTGTCCTGGTAATCTTTCTGCAGGTGACCTTCCATCTCAGGCCAGATGGGGTGGGCCAGCATCCGTGTATCCAGATCATTGATCCAGAAATAGCCTCTTTCACCATAACGCAGGTTGCGAACAGCTTGCAGAGCCTGTTGTTGGGCCTGCTCAAGACTTAACCCCTGCTGTGTCTGCTGCTGGTAATGATGAACCAGAGAGAGGGCATTTTTGACCAGATGCTGTAGGCTCTGACGGCGATCATCCATCAGGTTGTTATGCAGAGCATTAAGCCCCTGGCCCACCAACAGAAGGCTGGCCAGAAGAATACTGGTATAAAGCAGCAGTAGTTTTTTGCTGACGTTCAGGTGAAGCCTGTTTGCGGGCATTAAGCTATTCCTGAAGCTGGAAGTGACAAAATAAGCTTTTTGAGTAGCCTTTTATTCATTATGGACAAATGTTAACTCAAGTAAAATTGTTTTACAAAAATAAACAATGCGGCTCCTCTGGGTGCTGGCGTACTCTTCGGATAAACTTTCAGTTTTGAAACAGACAAGTTGGGTGAATCATGAAAATTTGGGTGGATGCGGATGCCTGTCCGGTGGTGATCAAAGAGATACTCTATAAAGCAGCACTGCGGGTCAAGGTGCCTTTAGTCCTGGTTGCCAATCAGCCGATGCGGGTGCCTGGTTCGGATTTGATCAGCACGCTGCAGGTTTCCTCGGGTTTTGATGAAGCGGACGACGAGATCGTTCGGCGGGTTGAGGACGGGGATCTGGTGATTACCAGTGATATTCCTCTGGCTGCCGAAGTGATTGAAAAGGGTGGCCTGGCACTCAATGCCCGGGGAGAGCTTTATACGGTGGATACTGTGAAAGCCCGCCTGAATATGCGTGACTTTATGGATACGATGCGCTCCAGTGGTATCCATACCGGTGGGCCAGCGGCCTTGAGTCAGGCTGACCGACGTGAATTCTCCAATCAGTTGGATCGTTTGCTGACTCGTTATCAGAA
>Ga0136591_1000455_pt1 | contig 16775 bp, 16 predicted proteins | sample AntRauMFilla3767_FD_104929 | JGI IMG/M metagenome (GOLD analysis project Ga0136591, IMG submission 104929) | Saline lake microbial communities from Rauer Islands, Antarctica - Metagenome Filla 3 #767 | ecosystem: Environmental > Aquatic > Non-marine Saline and Alkaline > Saline | place...
CCGGCGATGATTTTCTCAAAGATGGTTAGCATGTGTCTCTAGTATAGCAAAGCAGCCGGCATGCTAGTATGTACAAGCATGAGCCCAAGTACCACAGCTAAGCCACTAGGAGAGGATCTCCACCCCCTAGCAAAAAGCGTTCTTGATCAGCTCGATATCCCCGATCTGGCGGATTGGCTAAATCCAGAATTTGATGCAGTCATCCATGATCCGTATCTTTTCAATCAGATGCAGGAGTTTGTCGATCGCATCAGCCAGGCGATTGAAGCCGAGGAGCGAATTGTGATCTTTAGTGACTTTGATACCGATGGCATTCCGGCGGCGGTGATGTGGCACGATTTTTTTGAAAGTCTTGGTTACAAGAATTACGATATCTACATTCCTAAGCGCGACATTGAAGGCTTTGGCCTTAAACCGGAGCAGGTGGAGAAGTTTATTGACGATGGGGTTGATGTGATTATTACGGTTGACTGCGGCATTCGCTCGCACGCGGCCATCTCGGCAGCCAAGGCGGCTGATCTTGACGTGATTATTCTCGATCATCACGTCGCTGCCGAGAAAAATCCACCGGCCGATATCATTATTAACCCGGCGCTCGAAGACGAGGCGTATCCGTTTTCTAAGCTTTGTGGCGCCGGGGTGGTCTTTAAGGCGCTTTCGGCCCTGGAGGAGGACGACCGCTTTGAACTACCAAAGAACTTTTCTAAAGGTCAGCTTGATATGGTGGCGATCGCCACTATTAGTGACATGGTGCCGCTGGTTGGGGAGAATCGCGCGCTGGCGCAGTTTGGTTTGCGACTCTTGCGCCGGACGAATCGGCCCGGCCTTCAGGCGCTCTATGAGAAGGGCCGGATTCAGGGCCGGGAGCTGACCGAGATTGACATCGGCTTTACCATCGGCAGCCACATTAACGCTGCCTCACGGCTTGACCAGCCGCTGGTGGCCTTTGAGCTCTTGGCGACGCGCAATTACGCGGAAGGTAAGAAGCTAGCTAAGGAGCTCCATAGCCTGTACGGCAAGCGCAAGCGCCGCACTGCCAAGCTGAAGGTTGGGATTTCAAAAACTGCCGCCGATCATGGTAGCTCTGTGGTAATTGCGTTTGGATCAAAAGACTGGAAGCCTGCCCTTTTGGGACCGGTCGCCCATGGTCTGAGCGACACCTACGGCGTGCCGGTATTTCTCTGGGGAGAGGCGGACGGGCGAGTGAAAGGCTCGGCGCGGGCAGGCAGCCATAACGTGGTGGCAATGCTTGAGTCGATTGATGGGGATCTTCTGGAGGCCTACGGCGGCCACGAGATGGCCGGTGGGTTCGAACTTAACGGCAAGCGAGCTGATGAGTTTGCGACTGCCTTGGCGGCCGTAGCAGATAAGCATGAGGTGGCCGGTTCGAAAGCCTTGGCACCAATCACGGCCACCCTGGCCGATCTCTCCTGGGAACTTTATGCCTCACTGGAAAAGCTTGGTCCGTTTGGCGTCGGTAATGAGGCGCCGCTTTTTCGCATCGCCGATATCACCGTTGACGGTAAGCGGCTCTTTGGGGCCGGGAATGAGCACGTGGCGCTGACGCTGACAGACGGTACCCACGAAAAAGAGGCAATCGCCTTCTTTGCCAGCGAGGCGATGAAGGCGGCGAAGCTCGGCCAGACGCTGGCGGTGGTGGGGGCGTTGGAGAAGAGCACCTTCGGCTTTAAGCGCGAGCTTAGATTTCGTATGGAGGAGATTTCTACAACGTAATATAATGTCCGCACATGCCTGCCGGATCGAGCCGTTCGAGTGATTAGTTCTTTGCGAGACATACATTCCGCGCTTTGGTGGTCTTTCTTTTGCCGACGTGCGCCCTGAGTTCCGCTTCTGTCGGCTCAAACTATTTGTGAGATATTGAACCAGGATTCTGAGCATTTTTTATACTGAGTGGTTGGCCGGCGTTAATCTGTTAAAATTATGATATGAAAAAAGCCGTAGTATTTACTGATGGCGCGTCGCGTGGGAACCCTGGCCCCACCGGCTGGGGAGCCGTCATTGCCAGTGACGCTCAGGTAGCTGAAATTGGTGCTCACATCCCGGAGGGAACCAACAACCAGGCCGAGCTGGCGGCAGTTGTCGCCACTCTTGATTTTTTAATTACCAAAAACTCATCCATTGATTCGGTGACTATTTACAGTGACTCGACTTACACCATCTCCGGGGCGACCGGCTGGATTCACGGCTGGAGAAAGCGCGACTGGCAAACAAAGACCGGTGATCCGGTCAAGAACCAGCCGCTCTGGAAGGAGTTTGACCGGCTGCAGACCGAGGCTAATTTTTCGGTCACTTTTTCGAAGGTGAAGGGCCATGCGAGTGTGCCCGGAAATGAGCGGGCTGATGAGATCGCCACAAGCTTTGCTGATGGGGAGACTCCGGAGCTCTTTTCTGGACCGCAGGAGAATTACACGGTCTCACTCGATCCCGAGCCGCAGTATTTGGAGACGAGCCCGCTTTATTTGAGCTTGATTGACGGCGTTGCTTACCGCGACAGCTCTTGGGATGACTGCAAGGAGCGGGTGGCCGGCAGCCCTGCCGCCTACAAGAAGGTACGCACCGTAGCCGAGCGTGACGAGCTCCTTGATAAGTGGGGGGTTGATCTGGCTGATATAAGGGAGTAACTATGACTGGAAAATTTTTATACAGCGCCGTGGCCGGATTCTTCGCGGGAGTGGCTCTGGCTTTTTTGGGAGTGCCACCCCGACCGGCGGCGGCACTAGCACTGCTTTTGGCTGGAGTTATTTTGTTCATTAGCCTGCTATCCAGCCGAGATAGGCGGCTCGTACTGGTTGTAGTAATCCTTCTGGCTGTGGCCGGTGGCCTCTTGCGTGCCGGGGCTGACGTTGGGCAAGAGAATGAAACTGTTTTTAATCAGGTTCTTAACCAGCCGGTCACGGCCATTGGGATTGTCACCAAGCCGCCGGCCGAGAGTGCGTCCGGGCAGACGGTCACTGTCGCCCTGGAGCAGGTTTTAGGCGCAGAGGGAGGCCCCGAAATTGTCGGCGAGTCGAAGGCGGTTGTCTACGCTCCGCCGTTTCCGGAGCTTCACTACGGCGATCGTGTGCGGTTGGTTGGAGAGCTTACCAAGCCGGAAAGCTTCGAGACCGATAGCGGCCGCATCTTTAACTATCCGCGCTGGTTGGCGCGGGCAGAAGTGTTTTATGAGCTAGCTCGCCCGACGGTAGAAATTACTGAGCGTGGGGAGGGTCACTGGCTGCGCGGCTCACTTCTATCACTGCGCCGGAAGCTTCTGGCTGTTTTGCACCGTCAGATTCCGGACCCGCAGGCGGCATTAACCGGCGGGGTGCTTCTGGGTGCCGAGGATGCTCTTGGTGAGAAGCTGGAGGGTGACTTTCGGACCACCGGGCTAATTCACATCGTTGTCTTGTCTGGTTTCAATGTCACGATCGTGGCCGTTGCTATCGGGGCCGCCCTGCTGTTTGTTGGCCTACCGGTAGCCGTTGCTTCGGGGCTGGCCGGCGTCGGTGTCGGGCTGTTTGCGCTCCTGGTTGGGCTGACTCCGACAGTTGTGCGGGCCAGTATTATGGCTATTATGGCACTTCTGGCTCGGATTTTCTCACGCCAGTATGCCGCTATGCGCGGGTTGGTCCTGGCGGCTTTTATTATGGTTATGATTAATCCGCACATTCTACTATTTGATCCCTCCTTTCAGTTGTCCGCCATCGCTACGGCCGGGTTAATCAGCTTTGGCGACCGAGTTTCTAGCTGGCTGACGGCACTGCCGGCCCGCTTCGGTATCCGGGAGGCCGCTACCGCTACCGTTTCGGCCCAGCTGGCGGTGGCACCGCTTCTGGTTTTCTATACAGGAAAATTATCACTGATTTCTTTTATGGCTAATCTTTTAGTTCTTCCTGTTGTGCCGGTTTTGATGGCGACCGGGACTGCCACGGCGCTCAGCGGTCTCCTGCTTGAAAATCTGGCGCTGCCGTTTGCGGCGGCCTCTTACGGCGTGGCTTCCTACATTTTTTCTGTAGTTGATACGCTTGCCAGCCTTTCTTTTGCTACCGCGACGCTCGGTCGGGTGCCACTTCTTTTGGTTTTTCTCAGTTATGCTCTTCTGGTATATGGTCTGCGGCGGCCAAGTGCAGGTTGAGTAAAGGCCGAAAAAACTTGGCTTGCCTAAGCGTAAAATTTGACAAAATACTCGGGCCGTGGAACTATCTTGACAAGCTCCGGAGGTCTGTTATAGTAAGTCTCAGCGCCCTTGAATGGGCGTTTTTTGCTGACCGACTTTACTCGCGAGAGCTCGCATTACTATTACATATTTTGTATGATATCTAACACAGATACCGTTCAAACACTTACCCTGGGGATGGCTTTTTTAGCCCTATTTATAGGGTCAATTGCCAGCCTCAGCCCAACATCCGAAGATGCTCTTTACATAACTAAAGCCGATGCGCCACGTACGCAAGCAAGCGACTCAGCCTCGGCTCAGGTGGTAACTACTGACGCCACTAGCTCGAGTTTTGGCTGGTCGGCAGTGTTTAGCTCAGTGGCTCTGGCCGTCAACACCACGGCTGATGATCAGCTGGCAATTGATACGACACTCGCCCAGCTTGAGCCCGCGACTTCCTTGGCCAAGAAGGTGAGTGAAAATACGCCTAAAGAGATTCACCAGCAGGCGCAGGAGCGAGCTACTCGTAGTCAGACCGACAACCCGGTGATGTCACAGACGGACAAGCGAGAGATTCTTTGGTTGGCGCGGATCATGTACTCAGAAACCAAGCGGGCTGATGAGCAGCTTCTGATTGGCTGGGTGGTAAGAAACCGAGTTGAAACCGGATACACCGGCCGTACCTATGAAGATGTCGCCAAGCATTCTCGGCAGTTCTCTGGCTTGAACCCTTACGACAATCGCTACGAGCACAACATCTCACGTTGGAGCTCAAGTGATGGCCGGCCGTGGCAGACGGCGCTCGCTCAGGCAAAAGAGATTTACTTTGCTGACGAGTCAGCTCGGCCGTTCTCGTTGACGACTCGCCATTTTTACTCTCCTAATGCCGTGTCTCGCACCCCGTCCTGGGCGCAGAATCGTGAAGCTATCCAGGTCATTAAAGATCCCTACACCGACCAGGTTCGCTTCGCTCTCTACGACCAGATTCGCTAAAGGTCGTTCACCTTCCTTATTTAACTGCACTACAAGATTTAACTGCACTACAAGTAAATTCCTGGCGGAATTTCTATCCGCTCACCCCGCATCTGCGGGGTTGCGCGAGGCTTGTGAAATAAGGAAGTTCTCTCAGTTGGCACAAAACCCCCCCCTATAAAAAAAAAGGGGGGGGGGCTTTTTGTTGTGGAGGGATGATATTATGAAGACAATGAAGGAAACTCGCGTTATTTCTGGCTGGTTAGCATTCAGTGTCATAGTGGTTATGGTCCTGCTTACTGCGTGGCTTGTTGTTATGGCCGGCCAGGCCGACTCTGACCGTCTGCGAGTATCCTTCCTTGATGTCGGCCAGGGCGATGCCACCTTGATCGAGACTCCTTCCGGCAATCAGGTACTGATTGATGGCGGCGCTGCCAATCGGGTCAGCCAGCCGCTGGCCCGGGCACTGCCGTTTTATGATCGCTCACTTGATATGGTCATTGCCAGCCATGGTGACGGCGACCATATAGGTGGTCTGGTGGCCGTACTGAAGCGCTTTGACGTTGCTCGGATTGCTCCGCCACTGAGCTCAAGCGTGAGTGCTGTTTACAGCGCTTTTGTGGCGGCTACCGAGGCGGAGGTGAGTCAGGGAGCTTCAGTCGAAAAGCTTGAGCGCGGCAGTGTGGTTGATCTTGGTGACGGAGCGTATTTAGTGGTATTTTTTCCGCGGGCTGAGCATCGGCCGGCCGAGAGTAATGCCGGCTCCTTTATCATTAAGCTTATTTACGGTGATACGAGCTGGCTTCTAACCGGCGACAGCCCTCGAGCGATCGAGGAGTATCTGGCCGTTAGTGATGGCAAGGCGCTCGCCGCGGATGTCTTGAAAGTTGGTCATCATGGGTCTGATACGTCTTCGTCAAGAATCTTCCTTTCAGCAGTTTCACCGGCGACGGCGGTTATCTCGGCCGGCGCCGACAATCCCTATGGTCACCCGCACCAGAGCGTGCTTGATTCGCTCGATGCTCTTGGGATTGAAGTTCTCTGTACTTGCGAGACTGGCACCATTACCTTCACCAGTGATGGGCGCGAAATTATGCTCCAACGGTAAATTCTGTGGCTAATATTCGTCTGAATCACTTATGCCCACAGGGCACGCCGCGAATGTATTAAAAGTGATGTTCTATTGCTTACTCCTCAATAATACCGGCATCTTTCAAGGCGCGGTAGGCTCCCTTCTTTTGGATGATTTTTAGCCCCTTGGCAGAGACGCGCAGTTTGATGTAGCGATCAAGCTCTGGAATGTAGATCTTCTTTTTCTGCAGATTCACCTTCTGGCGGCGCTTACCGGTTGGGTTATACTGCGTAGCGCGCGTCCGGTTGGAGTAACCGCCGGCGGTATTGGTACGCTTGTTTGTGATTGGGCAGGTATTGGCCATGTAGGTATGTATCGTATATCGTGTATCTTGTATCGTATAGCGTGTATCTTTTTTAACTCAATCAACACGATCCTTTGTGCGTGGTGTGTTACAAGTTACACGTTACATATGTTGCGTACGCATGCTACCATAGCGGCAGCTTATTGCAATTCTTAGCTGCAGCACTTGATGCACTTTTCACGGAAATCACACGAGTGTCGAACGCCCCAAGCCACCAAGAACACTTCCCTAATTTTCTAATCTCCTAGCTTCCTAACATCCTAAAACCATGGGTATCGAAACGACAATTTTATTCATCGCTATTTTGATTATTTCAGTGGTCATCCATGAGGTCTCCCACGGCTACATGGCTGATTATCTTGGCGACCCGACGGCACGACTTGCGGGTCGGCTCACCATCAATCCGATCCCTCACATTGACCCGGTCGGTTCGATCGTCGTCCCGGGCCTTTTGGCGCTTCTACCGGGAAGCATCATCTTCGGCTGGGCCAAGCCGGTGCCGTACAACCCGCACAATATTGCGAGTGAGTATGGCGACGCGCTGGTGGCGGTAGCTGGGCCGGCCTCAAATCTCTTTTTGGCTGCTATTGCGGGGGGTGTGCTGCAGCTAGCGCCGATAGCTGCTGGCTCACCGCTTATCTCTTTCTTGGTTGGAGTTGTGCTGATTAACGTGGTGCTGGCAATTTTCAATCTGGTGCCGATTCCACCTCTGGATGGTTCGAAAATCCTCTTTAACTTCCTGCCAGCGCGTTTCAATTACATCCGGCGTAATGTGGAGCAGTACGGTTTCTTCATTTTGCTTGGGTTTATCTTCCTCGGCGGCATTGCGGTAATCGAGCCGCTTATTTTTGGTCTGACCACGTTTTTTACCGGTGGCAGCCTGGGCGGGATTTTTTAAGAAAGTGTTTAACTGTAAACTAATGAAAAGTCTTGTTAGAAAGAATATTTCGGGCTTTACTCTTATCGAACTTTTGGTCGTGATTGCGATCATTAGCCTTCTTTCGTCAGTGGTGCTTTCAAGTTTATCTGGAGCTCGCGCGAATAGTCGTGATGCCAGGCGGCTTCAAGATATTAACCAAATTCGAACAGCGCTTGAGCTTTATTACAATGATAACGGTCAGTATCCATTTCCGAACGAATCAGGTTTTTATGCTTCTTATAACAGTAGTGGTGTACATAAAGAGTGGTCGATACTCGCTGCTGAATTACAGCCATAAATTGAACCGCTTCCTGTCGATCCGATTAATGTTTGGCCATTGACATACTTTTATGGAACCGACACCTACTCTCAGTGCCCGTCGTATGACGGGGGCAGTTATGTTCTTTTTGTCGCGACCGAAACACTTTCATCGGATTGGAGGCAGTACGAAATTCAGGGTGAGAATGGTTCAGCTCATCGCTACTGTGTGTATCCATAAATAACTAACCTCTCTGGTGTTATGTTGCATTATTACGTCAATTACGTATACTATGGGCTGTCGACACGGGCTCCTCGTTCTCACGATCTAATCATTATGTCGAACGGCTCAAGCCGGCAACAATGCTCAATCATTAAAATACGTTGTAGATATTCTCTTGACCAAAAAGCCCAAGCACTCAAGTGCGCAAAGATGATAGAATAATCAATAGACTCTATAGATACACTTTTTATGCCAACTATCAACCAACTCGTCCGCAAAGGACGCACCCAACCAAAGAAGAAATCAAAATCCGTCGCACTCGGGCATGGGTTTAATACCCTTAAAAACAAGCCAAGCTACTATCCATCTCCATTCAAGCGGGGCGTGATCACCAAGGTAACGACCGCCACCCCAAAGAAGCCGAACTCCGCGATCCGAAAGATTGTCCGGGTCCGGCTAACCAACGGCCAGGAGGTGACTGCCTACGTGCCTGGTGAGGGTCACATGCTCCAGGAGCACTCCGTGGTGCTTATCCGTGGTGGGCGAGTTAAAGACATCGGCGTGCGCTACACAGTAGTCCGGGGTGTGCTTGATTCCGAAGGCGTGGAGGGCAAGCGTAATTCCCGCTCACGCTACGGTACCCCTAAGCCTGATGACCAGTAATTTATATGAAGTATCCCATCACACAACGACATCCGATTAGTCCTGATCACAAGTATGACTCCCAGGAGGTGGCGAAGTTTATTAACTACGTCATGAAGGGTGGCAAGAAGACTGTCGCGCGCAAAATCGTCTACGACGCCTTTGCTCAGATTGCTGAGGAAACTGACGATGAGCCACTAAAGATCTTCGAGACAGCCATCGAGAACGTCGGCCCGAAGATGGAGGTGCGCGGTAAGCGGATCGGTGGTGCCACCTACCAGGTTCCTTATGAGGTAGACATGAAGCGCCGCCTACAGCTGGCGCTGCGCTGGATTAAGCAGGCAGCTGTTGATGGCCAGGACGGTGAGCCGATTGCCGACTCACTGGCCCGGGAGCTGATGAACGCCGCCAATGATGAAGGGGTGGCGGTGAAGCGCCGCGAGCAGGCGCATAAAATGGCTGATGCTAACAAAGCCTTTGCGCATTTCGCGCGATAGGAATATATTTTCTAAATTTCTTTGTCGCTGCGGAATAATTATTCATTCACCGTACTTGAATACGGCTCACGAATAATTTTCCTAGCTTCGCGAACTATTTTAAATATATTCCTATCGTATATGTGGTTCATTTCGATACTCAAAATTTCTGCGACTGTGCCCTGAGCTTTAGCGAAGAAATACTCTTGCGGTGCACTCAAATTTAAACTTTACGCTGTGTAGAAATCCATTTCTCAAACTTTTTTGTCACTGCAGAATAATTTATCTTTCACCGTACTTTTATACTGCTCAAGTAAAATTCATCTAGGCTCCGCGAACTTTACAAAATAAAGGTCTATCGATAATTTCATACCGTCTCATTATCTAACATTGTATTTTCTCAACAAAGCGTTGCTCCCAGAAAGATAATGAGTTTACTGATACCGACGATTATTATTAATGCTCCCAATCCCCACCAGAAGTAGTATCCATACAAGCTTGTTTCTTTATTAGTAAAAAATTTAGCATACAGATACGAGCCGGCCCCTACAAGTAGTATCGTTACTGCAGCCAGTGCCCCAATCGGAATAAGGTAATTAAGTATATCCCCAATACTTATTTTACTGGTTGTAGTGTTGGGCCAATCGTTTGTGCAGGCATGGATTATTTTTGGCAGGAAGGTGCCGGATAAGGCCATGCTGATGATCAATAACTTTTTCATTGTTATTTACAATATTACACGTATACGTATAATGTGGTCACTATGCCAACGCACAAGGATATGAATACTGACAATAAAAATACTACTGAAGCTGAGCCGGTTACCCCTGGGGCTCCGCACGGTCGTAACAAGTGGATTGCCCTTGTTTTGTCTATTGTCCTCGGAACATTTGGAATTGATCGTTTTTATTTGGGTAAGATCGGGACCGGCATCCTCAAGCTGATTACCGGCGGCGGTTTTGGTATTTGGTGGATTATTGACATTGTTCTTATTGCTACCGATGAAATGAAAGATGTGGATGGAAAATTACTTAATCACACCAACCCGATTAAGTAATTGACTCCCTTAGAAAATACCCCTTCATGGTCATTGGTTTTTTCTAATAGGGTTGAAAAAACTTTCATAATCGGTATAGTAAGAGAGACGCACCGCTAGGAGCGGTTTCTTTTTTAAGTTCGTGCAATCGTACTTATGTCTGATAAACACATGCGTTTATCAGACGAAGTGACCTGAGGTTATCGATAGACGTCTCAATTTTTATATGGATTAAGACTAAAACTGACCACACCGAGGTTTCTATATTTATTAAATAAATTATTCTTATTATTATGGCCCGTGATTACCCTCTAGAAAAAGTTCGCAACATTGGCATTATCGCTCACATCAAAGCAGCTCCAGCTAGCGCTGTCGCTTTGAGAACCCCTCGGTTCTCAACGTTCGCAGGCTCACTGCTCTCCGCCACGGAAAAATTCCCGTTTTTCCGACCCTTTTCACTCGCAGCGATGTTTACTAATATAAATAATAATTAATCATGGCTAGAGACTATCCACTAAAAGACGTACGAAATATTGGCATTATCGCTCACATCGATGCGGGTAAAACCACGATGACCGAGCGGCTACTTTTCTATACCGGAATCAGCCATAAGATTGGCGAGACCCACGAGGGTGAGTCGGTGATGGACTGGATGGAGCAAGAGAAAGAGCGCGGCATCACCATTACTTCTGCTGCCACGACCTGTTTCTGGATCCCGACCTACGGCGACAAGGATGCTGATGAGCCTGAGGAGTATCGCATCAACATTATTGACACGCCTGGTCATGTCGACTTTACCGCCGAGGTGGAGCGGAGTCTAAAGGTACTTGATGGTGCCGTCACCGTATTTGATGCTGTTGCTGGGGTAGAGCCTCAGAGTGAAACCGTCTGGCGGCAGGCCGACAAGTACGAAGTACCGCGTATTTGTTTTATTAATAAGCTTGACCGCACCGGCGCTAGCTTTGATCGCTCCTTTGATACGATTATTGATCGGCTCACTCAGAAGGCCGTTCGTGCTCAGGTGCCGATTGGCGAGGAGGAGAATCACGAGGGCGTAGTTGATCTTTTGAGTATGCAGGCCTACTACTTTGAGGGTGATATGGGTAATGACATTCGTGTTGAGGAGGTGCCCGAGGAGCTTCAAGAAATCGCTAAAAAGCGTCGCGCTACCCTGGTAGAGGCGATTGTCGAGACCGACGAGGAGCTGATGGATGCCTACCTGGCTGACAAGGAGATTGCCTACGAAGATCTCAAAGAGGCCCTCCGAGTTGGCGTTATTGCTAACAAGATCGTCCCGGTTTTCTGTGGTTCAGCCCTGAAGAACAAAGGCGCCCAGCTTTTGCTTGACGCGGTGGTTGACTATCTGCCGAGCCCGCTGGAGGTCAAGCCGATGAGTGGTATTAATGAGGATGGCGAAGAAGAGGATCGTCCGGCTGACGACGACGCTCCATTTGCCGCCCTGGCTTTCAAGCTGCAGAGCGACCCCTACATCGGGCAGCTGACCTTCATCCGGATCTACTCTGGGACGCTGGAGGCTGGCTCCTATGTTTATAACGTTTCCAAAGATGAGCAGGAACGCGTCGGCCGGATTGTTCGCCTTCATGCCAACAAGCGTGAGGAGGTTGATAAGATCTACGCCGGTGAGATTGCTGCCCTTGTGGGCCTGAAGAATACCGCTACCAGCGATACGTTGTCTGATCCTGATCATCAGGTAGAGCTCGCCAAGATTGAGTTTCCTAAGCCCGTGGTTTCTCTTAAAATTGAACCCAAAACGAACGTCGACCAGGAGAAGATGGGCATGGCGCTGAAGCGTCTCTCGGATGAAGACCCGACCTTTATTATCAATACTGACCAAGAAACCGGTGAGACGATCATCTCTGGTATGGGAGAGCTTCATCTTAATATTCTCGTCGAGCGCATGAAGCGGGAATTCTCCGTTGAGGCTAATGTTGGCCAGCCGCGCGTGGCCTACCGGGAGACCATCCGGGGTGAGGCAGAGGCCGAGTGTAAGTACGTCAAGCAGTCAGGAGGTCGCGGTCAGTACGGTCACGTGGAGATCAAGATCAAGCCGATGGACATGAATGTCGATGAGGAGGATCTTGATAAGAAAACGACGCGCGAAGATGGGTTCGAGTTCATCAACAGCATTCGCGGTGGTGTCGTGCCGCGTGAGTTTGTGCCGTCGGTCAAAGATGGCGTCCGGGAGGCGATGGCTCGCGGCGTTGTCGCCGGCTACCCGATGGTTAATGTTTCCTGCGAGCTGTTTGATGGCAGCCATCACGATGTTGACTCAAGCGAGGCCGCCTTCAAGATTGCCGGTTCGAAAGCCTTTCAGGACGGAGTCCAGCGTGCTCGGCCAGTAATCCTCGAGCCGGTGATGAAGGTCGAGGTTGTCACCCCCGAGGAGTTTATGGGTGATGTTAACGGCAACCTGTCCGGAAAGCGCGCCCAGATTAAGAAGATGGAAGACCGTGGTATTAACAAGGCCATTCACGCGATGGTGCCATTATCGGAGATGTTTGGCTACACCAACGAGCTACGGAGCCTCTCGGAGGGTCGGGCCAACGCCACCATGGAGTTTGATCACTACGCGGTGGTGCCAAGCAATATCGCCGAGGAGATCAAGGCGCAGGGGTAGAGACATTTTACAAAGATCTTCGCAACCCCGCACTTTACTCGGAAAGTGCGGGGTTGCTTTTTTATACTACCGTGGTACTCTCAGGATAGATTTCAGCCCTTTCAAAGTTTAACTGCGAGGAGCACACGATCCATGATTCAGCACACTGCTTGCCTCGTGGTGTGGTGCAGGATTTACTGAACTTTCTCCTGCACCATCTTTTTACCTCCGCTAAATGATCACGTCCTCCAAAGCACCGTAGTCGCCGGCAAAATTACGAAAAGTAACGGCTATACAGGCGTTCGTCCGTAGACGAACAAAGGAGTGCGGCTGTAACATCAGCTGCTGCAGGTTTTTACACACCATCTGTTTTTCCTGCATCAGTTCTGGCTAGGTTAACCCCCGGTACTCACCACCATGAGTACCGGGTTTTTTATTATCTACAATATGTTTTAATGCTCGCAAATTTGCATCGTCTCGAGCCGGTGTATGCACGGTTCCGCGCAGCGGAATATACCGGCGAGACGGAGCGCAAACTGGCGCCGGCAGTTTGACGCGTACTCTCGAAAAGATGGCGACGAACGATTCCTTGACCTGAGACCTCAAACGAGTATAATCATTGATGTGAATTGCATGACTAAAGCTAACATTCTAGAGCGGAGGTAGCCGCTACTCAGCTTGAGTACGCTTCCCGGCCGCGATTTCGCGGCTTTTTTCGTGCAAGGATTGTTCTTTAATAATTGAATATGATGTAGCCAAACCAACATCAAATCCCTGATTTGATCTGTACCTTTTGTAAGGTTGGCAGATTTCAAATCAATATAAGTTGCGTGACCACTCGAAAACTCTGCCCTGCAAAGCAGCAGTTCTATTGTGCGAACGTGTGTCTGATTCTTATTGATATAAAAAATCAGACAAGTGAATTTATTTTTGTGAACTGTGGTACACACAGTTCCTGCGGGAACGTTGTAAGGGCGTACGATGGATGCCTCGACTCTAAAGAGCGATGAAGGACGTGGCACGGCGACGATATGCTTCGGGTAGGTGCCTAGCAACCGATAATCCGAAGATTTCCGAATGGGGAAACCCGGCATGGCAAAACCATGTCACCAACCGCTCAGCGGTTGGTGTATACCCAGGGAAGTGAAACATCTCAGTACCTGGAGGAAAAGAAACCAAGCCCCAGTAGGGGAGGATTTCCGTAGTAGCGGCGAGCGAAATGGAAACAGCTCAAACCGATCAGTTTACTGGTCGGGGTTGTAGCGTAACATTGTCTTCACGAGGGAGATCACGGTTTGATAGTCGAAACTTCTGGAAAGAAGTACCCAAGATGGTGATAGTCCAGTAGACGAAATCAATCCAGTCTCCTTGATGTTATTGCTGAGTATCGCGGGACACGAATACCCTGCGAGAAGCCGGCAGAACTAACTGCCAAAGCTAAATATCTTTAGAGATCGATATGGAAACAGTACCGTGAGGGAACGGTGAAAAGAACCCCGGAGAGGGGAGTGAAATAGACCTGAAATCGTATGCCTACAAGCAGTAGGAGCGGACATCTCACTTTTGTTCGATGTCCTTTATGTAGCACGAATCATGTAGCCTGTAACAAAGCGCAATCCGCGTTTTGTTATCCGTTATGTGATACATGTTATATGAGGGTACCGAGCCAGAGTGAGGTGCCCGTGACTGCGTGCCTTTTGCAAAATGAGCCAACGAGTTTGTGTGCACGGCCGCATGCCTAAGTAGCTGAAACTACGGAGGCCAAGCGAAAGCAAGTGTGAATAGCGCGCCTCGGATTTATTTCCGGTGTCGTGTACGCAAGACCCGAAACCAAGCGATCTACCCATGAGCAGGGTGAACTTCGTCGAAAGATGAAGGGAGGCCCGAACCGATAAGAGTTTCAAATCTTTCGGATGACTTGTGGGTCGCAGTGAAAAGCTAATCGAGCTTGGTCATAGCTGGTTCTTTCCGAAATAGCTTTCGGGCTAGCGTTAGACTTATCCTTTGGGGGTAGAGCACTGGATGGTCCGGACAGGTCGAAAGACCGCTGGACCAATCAAACTCCGAATACCAAAGGTTTTTATCTAGCAGTCAGACCGCGAGGGCTAAGCTTCGCCGGTCGAAAGGGTAACAGCCCAGACCTCAAGTTAAGGTCCCAAAATCTGTACTAAGTGCAAGGAAGGAGGTGGAATTTCTTAGACATCGAGGAGGTTGGCTTAGAAGCAGCCATTCCTTTAAAGATAGCGTAACAGCTCACTCGTCGAGAGATTCTGCGCCGAAAATGATCGGGGCTAAGTACAGTACCGAAACTGAGGATGTGCGAGCATTGTGCTCGTACGTGGTAGGAAAGCGTTCTACACCGCGCTGAAGCGGAAGGGGAGACCCACCGTGGAGTGTGTAGAAGTGATACTGTTGGCACGAGTAACCGCAATGGAGGTGAGAACCCTCCACGCCGAAAGAGCAAGGGTTCCGATTCTATGATAATCAGAGTCGGGTTAGTCGGTCCTAAGGGGATCCCGGACGGGGCACCCGATGGACACACGGTCAATATTCCGTGACTTCTTGATATACGGATGGGATGACGAAGATGTGTACGGTGGGCAGGCGATTGGATGTCTGTCGACTACGTGAGGAGGGTATCTAGGTAAATCCGGATACCACTAACTCCGAGCGTAGGAGAAATTCTCACCTTTGGGTGAGAAGATTCACCGGAGCCGTCTTCCAAGAAAAGTCTCTACGATTATATATCCAGAAACCGTACCTAAAACCGACACAGGTGCTCAGGTCGAGTAGACCACGGCGAACGAGTGATTGTTCCTCAAGGAACTCGGCAAAAAAGCAGCCGTACCTTCGGAATAAGGCTTCCCAGCACCATTTATGCTACTTAAGCAAAGTAATATTTATTACAGAATTACTGACATGTAATTCTGTGCAATTACAAATGTTTGAGTGCAGAAATGGTGCTGGGCGCAGCGAAAGTTTCTCTAACAACTGTTTATCAAAAACACAGCTCCCTGCGAACTCGAAAGAGGAAGTATAGGGGGTGATGCCTGACCAATGCCAGAAGGTCACGTACGATGGGTTAATGCTTTGCATTAGCTGAATTGTATAAGCCCTGGTGAATGTCGGCCGTAACTATAGACATGACCGTTGTAGTTACGTTAAAAAATTCTGCTATATGCGGGAAAATCTGGATGAGCGCCAGGCGGCGCTTGAAGTATCCGACACTACTCACGTGATAGTCGATCACGCAGTAACAATGTGCTCGGTGCAGACAATCCGCAGGAAAGACTTCTGCTTTCAAATCATTATGGACACAGAAAAATGGTTGAAAAGCATTGAGACAAAACACGGTTATTACATAGCTGGCTTCACTGACGGCGAAGGAAGTTTCAACGTCTCAGTGAAGAAACGAACCGACTATAAAAATAACTGGAAACTGGCTGCCTCCTTTAATATCTCTCAGAAGGATAGAGTGATTCTAGCGCTGATAAAGAAGATATTAGGATGCGGCCGACTCAGAGAAAGGAAGGATGGAATTGTGTATTTCGAAGTGACTAACATCACTTCGCTACAAGAGAAAATAATTCCCTTCTTTAAAAAGTTCTCCTTTCTCTCTGCTCGAAAGAAACAAAATTTTGCTATTTTTAAGAAAATAGTGAAACTGATGTACAACAAAGAACACTTAGACCCAGGAGGGTTTAAGCAGGTTCTCAAACTCCGCGCGAAATTAAATGATGATGCCGGAAGAAATCGAAAGTATACATTAGAAATGTTTAACTAGGCAGAAGAATCCTCAGAGACTAATACGCAGAACACTTCATAGATTAACGCCAATTATTATGAGGTGAAGAGAGAGTCCGATCTTTGTGGCGACACAAAGCTAACACTAGATCTTGTTGCTATCTTTATTACAGAACGGTCCTAAGGTAGCGTAATTCCTTGTCGGGTAAGTTCCGACGTGCATGAATGGCGTAATGATTAGAGAACTGTCTCGAGGAACAGCTCGGTGAAAATGCGATGCCGGTCAAAACGCCGGC
>Ga0136591_1000469_pt1 | contig 16426 bp, 19 predicted proteins | sample AntRauMFilla3767_FD_104929 | JGI IMG/M metagenome (GOLD analysis project Ga0136591, IMG submission 104929) | Saline lake microbial communities from Rauer Islands, Antarctica - Metagenome Filla 3 #767 | ecosystem: Environmental > Aquatic > Non-marine Saline and Alkaline > Saline | place...
AAATATCTTAAAAATGAACTATCTATGACTCAGTTTACTTTCTTCTCTAATGTAGATGTGGGAGATATTAAAGGATTAACTCTCGAAATGCATCACTATCCTTTTACCCTATATGATATAGTTTCTGCAGTTATCAATCAAAAAGTATATGAAAATGAAACAGAAATGACAGATTTTTCTATAGCTGATGAAGTAATGCAGTTACATTATAAGAACCAAGTAGGACTAGTTCCTATGTCTAAGACTAATCATAAATTAGCTCATAACGGAGAATTATTTATTAACTTAAATAGTGTTTTTGGAGACGTTAAAACCTTCCTTAATAAATATAATATGGGAATAGGTTCTGAATTAAACGAAAGACTCGAAAAATTAATTTCAATTTCCAAACAAGATAATAAAGAGCTTAATACAGATATCTTAGAAAAATACTTTACTGAAATTAAAAGCACTCAATTTAGAGAGCTAGAACCTATAGAAAATAATGAAGAAGAAAAGACCGCCTAAAAATTTTAAAATCCCATGCATATTTTATGTATGGGAATTTATTTTTATTAAGAAAGGATGATGAAACACATGGCAGAAGAAAAGGAAAGAAAAAAGAAGAGATTAAATGAAAAAGAAAGAAATAAATTATATGCCTTAACTCCTGAAGATATTAAACTATCTAAACTTAAAGAAATGTTTGCTTATAAAAAGGATAAGTTACCTGACTTTAATCCGAGTGATACTTTTAGATTACCTAAAGGAAAGTTTCATAATAAATCTCAAGTAGATACAACAGTAGGCAGATATATATTTAATTTACATTGCTTAACTCCTGAGATTATAAAACACACAGGATACATTAATAAAACTCTTGATAAAACAGGAATGAGAAGTTTAGAAGATAGAATAGGTAATTTATTATTAGAAGATAAAATAGATCATGAAACTTATATAGAATTTATAAATAAGTACCAATGGTTAGGATTTTCTATGAACCAATTCTTAGCTTCTACTTTAACTAGTAATATGCTACAGACTCCTGACAAAGTTAAGAAAAAGAAAGAAGAGTTAATTAAAAACAATAGAGAAGAGTTAGATAAAGGTAATATAGAAGTTATAGATAAGATAGAGAAAAAGCTTATGGATGACGCTAAAAAAGAAATAGAAGATATTCCTGATTATGAAATATATGCTAGTGGATGTAGAGGTAGTTATGAAAATAATTATAAGAATAGTTCACTAATACGTGGAGCTATAGCTCGTAATAACTCTGATGAATATTATATATCTAAAAGTAATTTAGTAGACGGAATGAAGAAAGAAGATTATCCAGCTTACAGTGATTTAGTAGTATCTGGAAGCTACATGCGGGGTGTGCAAACTGCCGAGGGGGGCTATGAGGGGAAGAAGCTCTCTGCAGTTGGACAGACCGTTGCTCAAGGTGAAAAAGGATCTGACTGTGGTACAGAGAAAACTTTAGAGCTTGAAATTACTAATCATAATAGTGATTTAATTTTATATAGATATATAATAGAAAGAGGAAAAAAAGTACTTTTAACTAAAGAGAATATAGATAATTATATAGGAAAGAAAGTAAAACTTCGTTCTCCAATGTATTGTACTAATGATAAAATATGTAATATATGTGCTGGAGAACTCTATGGAGAAGATATGTTAGATATACCTGATTGGGGTTTATTATTTTATAAAGTAGGAACATCTATCATGTACGAAAGCATTAATTTTAGTGCTTTAAAAATTTCCTTAATTGCTTAGAACTCCGTATGGACAATAAGCAGCAAATCTTATTGGTTTTCAATAAGAATGTTCAACGACTAAATTACATTAGAAATCTAATGGAAAAAGGAAATATCCTTTATGGATAGTGATATAGTCTAGTCTATATAGAAATATATAGTATAAGTTTAATGAACTTATAATAATAAAAACGGAAAGGTTTTCATGATAGTACAGTAAGTCTAGAAGAAATTAAGATAGAAGATTGGATAGATTAAAAAAAAAATAGCACTAAGGGATATTAATTCCCTTAGTGTTTAATTATTTAGAATAAATCATTAAAGGTTGCAAGATGTTTAGATATACTAAATGATATTTCATACTTTTTATCTTCACCCCAGCTCATAAAGCTAGTTAATATATCACTCTGAATATACATAGATAATTTATTTAACTCATTACGTGTAAATCCTCCATTAGTGAATTCTTCATATTTTTCATTAAAATTTACAAAACAGTTAACCATTCTTCTTTCACTTATTACTATAATTTGACCTATTGAATCTCTTTTTTCTGAATTTTCATTATAATTTTTTTCTGGGTTATGATATGTGATATTATATAATTCTGCACTACCAACATCTACTGCTTTACTAAAACAAAATTATTTCTTTCTAAACTCATTTTTATTCCTCCCAATTAACTTACATTTCTTCTCTTTCAAAATCTAATTTAAGATCAAGTTCCATTTTATGATCATTTATAAAGTCTTCGAATATCTCTCTCATTTCTTGATTAACACTTAATGATTCTAATACATTTTCACTAATTGTAGTAATATAACCAACACTACATCCTTCATTTAAACTTTCTTGAATCATATCTTTTCTAAAAGTATTTAAATTTTGATATCCTTCTTCTATTAGGTAATTATCAAAATTAGCATAAACTATATTATAAGTTTTATACGGATTATCAATTTGAGAATAATATTGATAGATTACATTTTCAATTTGATGTCTCATTTTTGATTTCCATTGATCTTTATTACCTCTAACTTTAGGCTTAATTCTTCTATTTTCTTTTTCTAATTTTTCTCTTTCTTCCTCTAGATCTGCAGCTAATCTAAGGGCTTCTGCTCTAGTTTCAGGTATTTGATGGTTATTTAATGGATTATTATTAATAAAAGCTTCTGCAAGCACATCTTTAGCTTTTAATTGATATTCTACCATTTTTTCTGCAACTTCTGGTTGTTCTTCTTTAATAGTTGGAGTAACTGAGATTTTTGCTAACCATAAAGGAAGAAACTCAATATTAATGCATGAAACCTGTTGTTTTCCTCCTTTAGTAGGGAGTCCGAAATTTCGGATACCTTGAGATATTACTTCATCCTTGCCCGCTTTGGTTGTTTCTGCCCTTCCCTTTCTATCTGTAAATCCAATTCCTTTTATTATCCATTTCATACCAGCGTAGATATTTCCATCATTCGCTTTTATACCCATTAACTCTGCACCATTAAAATCTACTTCTTTTTGTTCTACAATAGTTAATTCATTTTTCATTATCTAAATTCCTCATTAAAATATTTTTAATATATTAGTTATTTACAAATTAGTTATTTAATTTACCCTTGACCGATTCCCATTATCATTCATATTTATAATCCTCCTTATTTTAATTAAAGAAATACTAAGGAAAATTAATTCCTTAGTATTATTGTGTTACCCTATGAGCTATAATCTTCTCCAATAGGAAATTGTTGATCGTCATTAAAATCTACTAATTTATAATGAGATTTTCCAGGATCTATTAACCATTTTATTTTTATATCATTATTCATAATATATTCTATAAATTTACCATCAAATAAGCTTTTAATTTCTTCAGTGGTTATATATCCATTTTTTAACTGTTCATCTGTAATATAATCTAATAATGATTTATCATTTGAAACGAAAGATATTAGATCTATATCATATCTAGCATTAGTTTCTAAAGTAAATTCTTCAGAATAACAATGAGGACCTGCATTTTCTTGACTAAAAATCCCCAATCTTATCCCAGAAAAACCAGACAATCTCAAATCTTTAGGAAGATCTGTTATTTTGATATAAGGTAAATCATATTTATTCTTTTTATTTTCAAATAAATACTTTATCTCAAAATCAATATCTCTAATTAATTTAAATATTTCAGAATCATGTAACTCTGAATATTGACTCAAATCAAATCCAAGACTTCCACTGATATATTCAAGAGTAGATCCTTTCTCTATAAGAGTTTTACTAGATTTATTTCTACTTTCTATATAATAATTATTAGACTCATTCTTTAATTTTTTAATATCTTCTTTAATTACATATTCAACGTGTCTTTCAAGATAAGTTATATTTTCTAATAGTTTAAATATTTTATCGGCAGCTTTTTCCTCTGTCTGATATTCATAAATTTTCTTAAACCCATGAAGATTTCCTATAATATTAAACATTTCTCTATCAGGATCAAAGTTAAATTCTATTTTAAAATTATGCTCTTCAACTTCAATGGAAAAAACCCACTCTTCATATTCCTCTATAGCAAAATTATAATTTTCTGCTCTATAATCATTTATAATACAATATATTAAATCAACAGTCTTATTTAATTTCATTTCAATTCTTTCTAAATATATAATATTTCCATTAATTTTTATCATTTTATTATTCCTCCTAATTAATATAAATAAACACTAAGGAAAATTAATTCCTTAGTGTTTTAATTAAATATTAATGTAAATTCTATATTTCCGCCATCTCTATATAATTTAAAATCTCTAAAAGTTAAACTTAAATTATCATGTGCTTTAACTGTAGTATCTTTCTTAAGTCCGCTATAATCAGAGTTTATTAAAATAGTTCTATTAGGATGATACTGAGTATTTAATTGAAATTGATAGAGTCCATCCATTGTAAACTAACGTATTATTAACATCAATATTAATAGTTTCTCCTACCATTATTGCTAGTCTTTATTCTTCCATTATAATTTCCCCCTTAGATTATTATATTACTTATCTTTCTTAACTTCAATACCTTTTATTCCAAACTTTTCTAGAGCTTTCTTACTAACATTCTCTACAGATATAAATACTATAGAAAACTTAGTAATATCAGATACTATACTTTCAGAAAGGTCGCAAAAAGCAAATAAGATATAAATTCCAATAGTTATCAGTAACGTAATTATATCACTTCTAAAGTCATTATCTTCTATAAATTTTTTAATCATAATATAATAACCTACTTTCTATAATGGGTTATTATATTGTTTTAAATAAAAAATAAACCAAGTATTAAAATTAATTAATACTTGGCTTTATATGATTATTACATTTGACTTCTATCTAATAGCTCCATAGCTTTAATCATTCTATTTAGTGAACCTCTTTCATTCTGTGCAATCCATTCAATATCCACATTAATATAAGCTAATACTGATGATTTAATTTTATTTAAAGTAATTGACTTATCTGATTGAGTTTGAAGGGAATAATCAACTGCCCGTTCATTCATTTCTTTTCTAATAGGTTCTAGACTTATTACACTATGAAGTACTTCCATCTCATAATTACTAATTACAAATTCTTGTAATTCAGATACTAATGGATGTTCAGCATCCTTTAAGATATTATAAGTTTTAACAATAATTTCTTCAGAAGGAACTTCTCTTTCATTTAATTCATATAAGTATTCCACTTTGTCCATTAGTTTTTCGGTTAGTTCATCTTCATTAATTAATAGATCAAAGAATACTTCTTTAACCCCATCCATAATTGTATTATCTCTTTTAATCTCTTCTTCAGTATACATTCCATAATCAATTAATTCTTCCTTAGTAATCTTATTAACAGCTTTCCTTAATTCTTCCAAATTTACCATCATAAATTATCACTCCAATTAGTTATTTTATTCATGTTCACTATTATAATATATATTCCAAAACTATTTTATTTGTTATAGGATCATAGAAAATTTATTCATTAATTCACCTCAATTAAATTATAGAATTTATTTTTTATTTTAATTCGGCTTTAACAGATTAATATAAAAATTTGGCAGGGATTTTAAATTTTTTTTCAAATATATATTATTAAGGTGACATCAAAGAAGGAGGAATTTTACTTGGAAGAAAATAAAAATTTCAGTAAAATATTTAAAGAAGAACTTAGAAGAAATAAAGAATTAACTTTTAAGCATCGAGATACCGTAGAATCATTAAAAGAACAAACTAGATACAAAGATGAGATGATTGCAAAGTTATTAAAAGAAAATAAAGAGCTTAAAAAAGAAAATAAGCAATTAAAGAAAACTATTAGTGGTTTAGAGCGTTGTATTTTATTTAAGAGATAGATAATAAATATAAAGGAGTGGTCGATTAAATGGGGTTAAAAATTAAATTTCTAGATTTCGATAAAGAATTCAATGGAGTAAATCTTATAACAGATCCTGAAGCTATTAATGACAAAACTAGAGAATTCAATGATGATGGTATATTCTCAGAGGATATATTTGGAAAACTATCATCAGAAAATAATAATTATCAATGTGACTGTGGTGAAACAGTAGGAAGATTTAACTTAGGGAGAAAATGTCCTAATTGTGACACTATAGTAGAATTTAAAGATCCCGTTAAAAGAATGGGTTGGATTGATTTAGAAGATCATGAAATAATTAATCCCAACTTTTATAGATTTATAGAGAAGATAGTAGGTAAAAAGAATCTAAAGAAAATATTAAATTATGATAAAGATGTAGATAGTGATGGGTTTATAAAAGATACTGAAGAAAGTGACGTTCCATACGCTAATATAGGAATGAAAGAATTTAAAGAAAAGTTTGATGAGATATTAGAGTTCTATGCACAAGAGAATTCTAATAGAAAAAATATAGATGAGTACCTAGATTTATTAGATATTCATAGAGAAAAAGTATTCTTCTCTAAAATACCAGTATTTACTATAGTTCTTAGACCTGCATTAGTAATAGACAAGAATCTTATATTTGATGAAGTTAATAATTTTTATAATAGTATTATTAAGAAATCCAATCTATTAAAGGAAAGAACTAAAAGTGAAGCTAAAAATTTAATTATGTTACCTATCATAGCCGAGATACAGAGTGAAGTTAACAGCTTATTTAAGAAGATTATAGAAAGTATTAAGAGTAAGAATGGATTTATTAGAAAGCATATGTTAGGAATGAGAATTAACTTTTCAGCTAGAAATGTTATTTCTCCTTTACCAGCTGGATATAATATAGATTCATTAGTAGTTCCTTATTTAACATTTTTAGAATTGTATAAATTTCAAATTATTAATATATTAAGTAAAATTAAGAATATTAGTTTCATAGAAGCTAATGATATATGGGAAGAAAGTACTACTTATTTCAATGAAGAAATATATGAAATTATGCAAGAAATTATCAATAAGACAAAAGATGGTTTAGGGGTCTTACTTAATCGTAATCCGACAATAAATATTGGTTCAATTCTTTATCTTAAAATAGTAGATGTTAAAGATAACTATTCTGATTTAACAACTTCAGTCAGTAATAATATTCTCGCACCTCTTGGTGGCGACTACCCTTGTGGTCCCTTATGCAGTAATGTATAAGTGCAAAACTCTCTTAATTGCTGGAATCTCTGACCGAGTAATGTCGAAGACAATCAGCATCTTTATAATAAATATTATAAAGTTCAACGACTATCGAAACCGCTATTAAAAATAATAGTAAGGAAGTAGAGTACACCTCAAACTATTGGAGTAGAGGTTATGAGTAATGATCATATAATTCCTCTTTAAATGGAAACAGAGAGCATCCAGAAATGGATGATGATATAGTCTATTCTATATAGAAATATATAGAAGTTCATAAAAGAACTGTATTAGTGTAGTGAACTAATATGAATAAAAAAGATGATGGTGACGTTCTTAATATAATTCCTTTAATGGACAATCAATTGAAAGAAACATTTAAAATACTTTCACCAAAAAATTTAATAGTAAATAGAAGCAATGGAAAGTTTAATTATGGTTTTAATGTATGTAGAGATCAAATGTTAGGAATCCATACCCTCCTTTCAAATTAGTTTCATCATTCATCCATAGTCATATAATAATGGCTATGGATATTTTTTTTTTTATCTGTAACAATAAAATAATGAAAAGCAAAGGAGTGTTAATAAGAATGGCTACTAAAGATATAATGAGAACTAGACTTCAAATACCTTTTTCAGCTATTGTAGGTAATGTAACTGGAATAATAAAGTGGTACGTAGTGAATAATTTTCCTAATAATTATTTTAAAGATATTAATATAGATACTGCTTTGACTAGGAAAAAGAGAACAGATGATATAATGCTGAATCAATTGCCTAGATTAGATATGTTTGTAGAGTTTGACCCTTCGGATTATGGAATTATGGGGAAAGATTCTAGGTGGAGAAAAGGTAGTAACTTTATATTAAAGAATCAGAAAAATTTAAACTATCAAAATGTATTTTATAACGATCAAGATCATTATTATTTATATACTATACCTAATCGAACTAAAGTTACTTTTAATTTTCAAATTAGAGTAAAGAGTAGAATGAGAGCTTATGACGTGGCTAAATATATAACTCAGTCACAGAACCCAGAGCAATACTTTTATTTAAATTCAATGCCAATAGAAGGTATAATACCTAATTCTTTCATACAAGCTATGATAGATGATAGGAACATAGATATTTCTGATAATACTGAGTTTAATGAGTTTAATGATTATTTAAAGCAACATTCACAAGGATATATAATGAGAAAGAAAAATCTTTCTACTGGAAATTATATTTATACTCATAGATATTTAGCTAACGTATTATGTATGTTTGAAGGTGAGCCTTCTATTAGTGGTGAAGGAAGAGATCAAGAGCAAGAAAATTATAATGTAGAATTTAGTTTATCTACTGAACTCTGGACTCCTGGCGATTATATATTTGAAGGGAAAGAGATTCCTGATTATGATGCCCTAGAAGAAATGGATCTCCTTCAGGATAATGATTATTCTTTTATTAATTATACATTAGGTTACATGCCTAAAAAGAGTAAAGATGATAAAACTTTAATATTCTATCAAGGATACGTGACTGGAGATGATGAATTAATAGATATAGTTGATTTATCTCCTCTTTTTGATGAGAACTTACTAGAACTAATTCAATATAATTTAGATAATGGGATTAATAATGATGATTATTTTGATATAGATATTAGGCAAGACGGAAATCTACTACCTGAAGAAGACTATAATTTTGAATGGAATACTTTAGAACTAGAAACAATATTCCCTCAAATAGGAATGACATATCACGTTGTTCTCTATGGTGATAATGATAAAATTCAAGAACAGTTAGAAATAATAAATGAAAAATAATTTAAAAAGGATAACTATCAATTAAGATAGTTATCCTTTAATCTATAATAAATTCCCTAAGAGATAAGGGAGATTATTGTTAGCTAACAATTTTAGTCCAATTCCCTTCAGGTTTCCTTATCTCTAAAATTTTTTAATTATGCTCTTTTATATAAGAAAATATTTCCCAAAATAAATATATAATTCCAACTGTCATTAATGCTTGTGATAGATCTCCTAATAAAGGATTTCTAGAACCTATTATTAATTTAGAATTTACGAGTGAAATTAATTCTGCAGTTCCCATCATTAAATAAGCATAGAAAATATTACCGAATATTCCGTACGTATAAAATTTATAAGCAAAATATATTACTATAATAGATAAAAAAGTATGAACTATCTGAAAATGTAAATGAAAAGGAAACATTATTTGTATAAAAGGGATTACTATTATTAATAAAATCCAGAGAAAAAATTTATAAAATTTTTTATTATGTTTATAAAGTATTAAAAATAAAGAGTAAACATGTAACCACCAAGCATAAGAAAATAATATATTGGTGAACATTTCCCAGTTTTTATTTTGAAGGTTTTCTATAAATACAGATTTAAATAATACAAGATTGGTTACTATTGTTGTTACTAAAAAAGATAACCCCCAATATAGAATAAATTCGTAATCTTTATTTTGAATAAAATAATTCTTTATTACTTTAATAGCTAGAATAGTGCTAACAATCATTAATGTGAGGTTTGTTATCTGAAAGTGGTTCATCTGACTGACCTCCTTTTCTAGTATGTGTAAAGAGGTTCAATTGATAATCTCCATGATTATCATTATAATTATTACTGTCTTTTCTTTCTTCATTTAATTTAAATAACATACATTCAAAGTTCCTATTTATTCTTTCAAAGTTAGATCTTATTATCTTAATTTCTTTATTCTTCTTTTTTTGTTTTTTTAATTTCTCTAGCTCGATTATTGCCAAAAATAAAAATGATAATGAAAACATATAAAAACTACTCCCTATTAAAAGTTGCCAGGATACTAGTGCAAGAAGTGTAAATACTAATGGCTTATTATTCACTTTCTCCACCTGCTATAAAAATTTATGACTAATTAAGACAAATAAAACTGTCCTAATATATAAATTTTCTCAGTTTCGTCAACAATAAGATTTTTACTAATTCATATTACATCAGTCAGGGATCCTATCTCTGAAAACTTTTACATGGCTCTAGCCGAGCCTAATAAGTTTTAATTATTAATATGATTTAATCCGTAATATAAAAGATTTAGTCCTGCATTAACATCTCTATCTAATTCATGTCCGCAATCACATTTGTAAACACGTTCACTAAGAGATAGTTTATCTTCATCTTTTTTAACATTACCACAACTAGGACAAGTTTGAGTACTAGGAAACCATCTGTCTGCTATAACTAATTTCCTTTTATACCATTCTGACTTATTATTTAAGGAATTCTTTAAATTTATAGAAGAGACTTTCATGAATGGAACTTGAAAGATTTCTATTTTTAATCATTCCTTTAATATTTAAATCTTCTATTGTGATAACATCAAAATTGTCAATGAGATATTTTGTAAGTTTATGCAAGAAATCATCTTTAATATTTTGAATCTTGAGGTATGCTTCTTGGAGTTTGGTTCTCACTCTTTTATAATTATTTGACCCTTTTTGTTTTCTTGATAATATTCTACGAAGTTTTTTAATATAATTTTTTAAAGTGATTAGTTTCTTAGGATAATTATATTTTTCATAGAATAATTCATCATTTTCTTCTGAAACAACTGTTGCAAAATCCTTTAATCCTAAATCTATACCTACTGATTTGTTGGTTTTATTAAGTTCTTTATTGTTTTCTACTTCTATTGAAAAAGATATAAAATATTTATTAACTTTCTTAGAAATAGTGTAAAACTTAATCTTTCCATTAAATCTAGGTAATTCTGCTAATTTAATCCAATTATTTCTGCCAGTTTTTGGTATTCTAACTGACTTAATTTCATTATTAATTTTAATATTAGTTTTATTTTTTCTATGAATTCTAAATGATTTCTTAGCAGTTTTCTTTGATTTAAATTTAGGATGTTTATTAATGTCTTTGAAAAATAAATTAAAGGCATTATTTAAGTCTTCAATAGCTGTTTCAAATATATTAGTAGTATATTGTTTTTCCCAATCTTGTTTTTTAGTTTTTGTCTCATCTCGAACTTTGTAATGAGTACATTTTTCATCATTATTATACATTTCCTTCCAAGTTTCTAAACCAAGATTATAACAATACCTACTATAGTCAAATAATTTTTCTAGCATACCTTTTTGATTCTCGTTTGGATAAATTCTTGTCTTATGGGACTTAATCATATCTTCACCTCTTTTAAATGATTAAATTATATCATCGTTGAAGGTGAATTAAATAATTAAAACTTACCTAGTCATAAATTCCTGAATCTCTTTCGAGTCAGTTAAATAACTAGACTATATCATACGCCCTTTTTATAAGGTCGCTCCTGCACTTCCAAAGTGTTATTTGCTAAGTAACACAATGTACTCCCTTGTGGGATAGTCGTTGAACTTTGTTCCTATAAGGAACCTTAGATGCTGATTGTCCATTGTAAAAACACTTAGGATTTAACCATATGTCATTTCTAGAATTTTTTCTACTTTCGTAACATTCACGTTTGTCTTTACAGACTGCGTTGTAGTTTCTAGAACTTTAGGAGTTTCCAGCAGTTCACAGGATTCATCTTATTCCTTTATAGAATAAGAGGAGTTAATATGACAATTAAATATAAAACCTAATAACTGTCTATATTTTTTTACTCCGTCTTGAAATTTATCTTGCACTTCGCGTCCTAACTTCACTGCTTCTTCGCTGTAAGAATCTCCAGATTGCTTATCTCCGTTACGATAGCTTATATTAGCACTTAATAAAATACTTATTTGCGTTGACATCTGCACTAGTATATTAGTTATTTCTTTTAACTGATCTGTGTTATCCTTACCTTGTGAAACAGCGTTATATGCAAGATAAACAAAAATTATAGTAATTGGTCCATATTCCTTAGCATATTTTAATAGGAGTTCTATATTCTGTAAATCCATATATACAAACAACTCCTTAATTGCATTCGTTTTAAATATATTTTTATTTAATTATTTGTTACGCATTAAAATATATGAGATTTAAAATTTTAATATTTATTACAAAAATAAAATAAAAAGAATAAAGAGTAAATACTCTTTATTCTTATATTATAATATTAATTAAGCGTATACAATATATTCCACTAGAATTTCTTTTGAAGGAGAAGATAATGATTCACTATCAAAAGTTATTCTTGTAACCATTTCTATTTCATCTTGATAGTCATCAATATTCTCTGTATCTGACTCTCTAGCTAAATATAAACCTAGCTCATTGATAACTTCTTCCCTTAGATCAGTAGAAGAAATTCTTAATGTAACAGTTTTAAATACTTCACCATCAACTGTTTCAGCATCACTATCATTAAAGCTCCATTCCATACCTTCAAACTTCTTAGAATAATATAAATAACGATCTCCTGTTCCTACAAAACCACTATCTAAAGTTTCTCCGAAGTACTTCTCATCAAGAGTGTTACCATCAGACTTAACATCAGAAGTAAACTCAGTTTGAGTAATGTGAGAAGCATTAGCGTCAGAAGGAATATCTGTAGGGTCAGTATATACATATATAAAAGGAAGCCTTCCTTCATCACCAGTTCCTTTTAAGTTTAAATTATCAAAAGTAGGTTCAAGAGTGTTAAATGGATCACTCTGAAGGTCTGCTACTCCGCCATTGCCAACAGAAAATAATCTTACTTCTCTATTAGAAATATTAGTTTCATAAATATCTCCGTCAGAAGTAGTAAAGCCAGGGTTTCCTTCACCAAATAGCTTTTCTAAGATAAAAGTTCTACCTCTTAAAACTACTAAGTTATCTTTTTCTAGAATAGGTTCTCCTAAACTATCTCTCATTATAACTCCATCTTCTACTTCTGCGTTAGTTGCGTCATACATTCTTACATGTCCCTTTAGTCCAATACTAATCTTATCTTTAGCATCTATCTTATCATTTACTTTTATTTTTTTCATTGATTTAATTTCCTCCCATTATTCTGATACGATTATGATATTAAATGAATCATCAATATTATTAATACCAGAAACTTTAATATCATTATTTTTAATTATATTTACTTTTTCTTCTAAACTTAATGCGTCATCCGTCTTAATATCATTAAAATAGAATAAATTAATTAAATCATTTAATCTTTTTATTAGATCATTATGTCCATTTATATTTTTAATGTTTATTTTATCAAAGAGTCTTTCTATTAAACTCTCCAGAGTTAAATTATTAAGTTGTTCGTAATCATCATTAGGAATATTTATTCTATCACTTTTACTGTCAGTCATCAAATAATTAAGTTCAGTAATTAAATTTACAGTTTCATTAAATTTATAATAACCCTTAACATAACTTTCTTCTTCAAAATTAACTAGTTCATCAGTACCGCCTAATATTTTATTATGAAAATCTAATTGCTCATTCATCTTATTATAATCAGTATATTTAATAAAGTTTTTCTCTATTGCTTCATCAAATAGTTTAACTGTATTGAACATCCTATTGTTGAAAGTCATATTTATAGTTATTTCTTTTAAATCTATGGTGTATGACTTAAATATATTAATTATTTGATACATATATTCCTTTATCTGATCGGAAGCTAATAGTGATTGCTTTAAGAAATAATTAAACCTATCACTATCTATAAAATTATCTATATCATTAGAAAGAGTTAATATTTTTTCATTTATAGTGCCGCTTTGATCTTCAGTTAATTTATGACCATTATCATTATAAGTTATAAAATTATAGAGATCTTCATCTTGATCCTGTATATAGTCACTATAAGTAGTGTAACTTGAATTACCAAAAACTTCATTCTGATAGTCACTCACGAATTTTAAATCCCAAAGTTTTCTTAGCTTTTTATATAAATAATAATCATTAGTTTTTTCTATTTCTTTCTCTAACTGTTTCCTAGCTTCTTCTCCAAGATCAAATATATAATCTATTAACCTATTCTTACTAACATTATCAGTTTCATCATTTATATCATAAAACTCTATAGTACTTAAACCAGAGTTCTGACTAACTTGAGTTATCTTCTCTAAATCTTTGTCAGTTAAAGTATATTCTTTTCCCTTGATTTTATAGTTGAGATCATCTTGAATATAATCAAAGTCATAAGAGAATACTTTCTTAACTCCGTCTAGTGATTTAACTATATTATCTTTATAACCTAGCTTCTTAGAAACTAAAACATGTAAAGCAATTATACTATCAAACAAAGATATTTCTTTTTGGGATATTCCACTATTAAAAAACTTCATTAAATTATCAGTATCATTACTCTTTAGTTTTCTTAGAGTATTGAAGAAATAACTAGATTGCATAGATTCCTTTAATAGGTTCATAGTACTGTTTATAGTAATGTACTTAGTATTAACCATATTAAAGTCTTCTTCCATTATATCTTCTTTATTAGCTTGCCAATAAGGGTCATCTGCTATAAATGATTCATAATTAAGTTCTTCTATATCTTCTAAGTTCTTCATTGGATCATTCATTTCATAAGGAACTTTATAGAAAGATAATTTAGGTTTAGAGAAGTCTATTCTTTCCATTTCGTCTTCTTCATAACCTTTACTTAAGAAATATTTAAATACTTCTATATTATCAAAGTCAAATAAATTTACTATGTCAACTATGATTCTGTTGGTTCCTTTATATTTTATGAATTGATTTATATTTTTTAATAGTCTTCTTTGATATTTTAGTGGTAAATTAGAGAAATAATCTAGTCCATATGAGATAAACATATTTCTTATAGAGTATTGATCGAAAAGATCAATATTTCCTATATTATCTACCTGTCTATTTAAGTAATTCTGTAAGGTTAAGAAAACTATTAGTAATCTTATGAAATTTCTGTATAGCTCATAATCTTCGAAAGCTTTGGTATAAACTGCTGACATAAAATAATTAAAAGATTTATAGTACTCCTGGATAAAAATAGAACTTTTATATTCCCCTAATTCAAATCCGTCATAATCTAATATATAGAAATCTTCAGCTTTTCTAGCATTATAGTAATTTATTCCATATTCTTTATTTAGATTGATATAATATTCATTGAGTTCTTCATAGTTATCTATGAAACTTTGTCTTTTTTCTTCCATTAGATCTTGGACTTGTTCCTCTGTTTTTCCTTTAGTATTTATAGAGTAGTCAGAAGGAACGTCAGTTTTATCCATAGCAGTCACTAATTTATATCCGTTTCTAGAAGACTTTACTGTTTCATGTTTTTCAGCTTCTTCACTGTCTTTTATTACTAGTGAGTTAGCTAAGTTTATTAATTCTTTTAATTCATCTTTTGTCTGCTTTATTCTGTTTTGTTGCAAATGTAGTCACCTACTTTCATGTAAAAATATTATTATATTGTTGTAGGAAGGTTTTTAATAAAAGTAGATAAGAGGAAGTTTTATTCCTCTTATCCTATTTGATTTTTAATTTATATTTTATATTGTGAGTAATTGAAGAAATATCTTATTAAACTACTTGCCAATCTCTATTTACTTCTTCATATTGTTCTTGAGTGTTTACTAACCAAAGTATTTCTAATTGCAGTTCATTATCAACTACCTCAGCTTTTCTGAAAGGGTTTAATTCAATTATCTCTGTTTCTACATTAAATTCTCCATCTTCTGTATAACCACTAAAGTCGAATTCTTCTTCTTTACCATTGTGATTGACAATTACTACATCTTCTCTATCATTAGGCTTAAAAGTGTAAATTAAGTTATGACTTGCTGTACCCAAAGGGTTAATTGGTGCTATTTGGGGTTGTTTTTTAATTTTCATTTAGTACCACCTTCCTTCTGCATATAAATGGACATAATCGTTTTCTCTTGCACCCCTTCTGCTATTAACTAACTCAAACCTACTACTTGAATTTGCAACAAAAAAAAAAATACTTTGTAGGGCATCTCCATCAGTTCCAAATCCAGTTCCAGGATTACCGCTACCACTTACAATAGACTGATGTTTAGGCGAACTCTTAAAAATTATAGGAAATGGTGCATATTTAAAACCAACTATTGTCAAGTCTAAACCACCATGATCTATAAAACACTTCACTCTTCCAT
>Ga0136591_1000480_pt1 | contig 16316 bp, 22 predicted proteins | sample AntRauMFilla3767_FD_104929 | JGI IMG/M metagenome (GOLD analysis project Ga0136591, IMG submission 104929) | Saline lake microbial communities from Rauer Islands, Antarctica - Metagenome Filla 3 #767 | ecosystem: Environmental > Aquatic > Non-marine Saline and Alkaline > Saline | place...
ACTAGGTCCTTGTACCGGCGCAGACACTATTATCCAAAGTGTAAACCTTAAGCCTGATGGCACAGAACTTTATATTGCGTCTATTGCTGACACCGGGATAGAAGGAGTCGAAGCAGCAAACTATGTCTATCACTTTAGTCTAAGAACTGCTTGGTTCGTCGGAAGTGCAATCTTTACTGGAAGATACCAAGATTCAACAAGCGATAGCATACAAGATATATGGATAAACCCAAATACCGGAACCGAGATGGTTAAAACTGCTAACGGTTCTATAACTACTCTTGATATTACGTTACCGAACGGGTACGACGACCCGGTAATCTTTAGAAGTATCAGTGCTACAGGAACTAACTCCGAAGGAACTGATATATTTGCTTCACCACTAGCAGTACAAGGTTTCGAAGAGTCAAATTGGAACAGTTACTTTCCTAGTTACCGAGGTAAAGGGCAAAACTTTGACTACGACTCGGCTACTGCTACAGAGCTAGTAGGCACTACTTTTCCAGTGCCCGAGTCGGGCACTTTATTGCTTGCAAAAGACGGATGCAGCACTCAGATAAAAAGAGGTTCAATCGGCCCAGTTAACTCAGAGACGGTGTTTATAGAAAACACTCCGACTGACATTAATAACGCAAGTTATGACAGCGTGGACTTTTTTGTAGGCAGTCAGGATATCAATCCACAAGGACTAGAATTTGACCCTACTGGCACAAAAATGTATATAGTCGGCGGCAGCACCGACTCGATTTACCAATACTCGTTAGCAACACCGTTTGATATCTCAACGTTGAGTTACGACGGAGTATCACTTGCCGTAGGCTCTCAAGATCTTGATCCGAGTGGCGTTACATTTGACAACACTGGGACGAAGATGTATATGGTTGGCGACGATACCCCGGCTGTGTTTCAATACACATTAGGTTCAGCATACGATCTTTCCACTGCAAGTTATGACGGTGTTCAGTATAATACCGCAGCAGCTACCCTGGGCGACAACGAAGCCATGAGAGACCCGCAAGACGTACTCTTTAACAACGACGGCACTAGAATGTACACTCTTGGCAGTTTCTACGAGTACGTCGAAGAACACTTACTATCAACACCTTACGACATATCAACGGCAACCTGGTCCGGAGTACGCTTAGATACCCAAGGACCTGAAAGCCAAGGCTACGGTATGGCTTTCAACAACACCGGTGAAAGATTGTTTATAGTTGGAACAGGTGCTCGTGCAGTAACTCAATGGTCATTTACCACTGCGTATGATCTTTCAACCGCTAGTTACGACGGCATACAATTTAGTGTGTCCTCTCAGAACCCTAGCGTACATTCTGTAAAATTTAGTAGCGATGGCACAAAGATGTACATAGTAGGCGTCTATAGTGATCGAGTTCATCAATACTCAGTAAATGGCACTGTTAACGGTGACGAATTTAGAACACAATGGACTGCTAATATCTCGTCACTTGGTCTTGACTCGGCCCCGACTCAATTGTGCTTAGATTCTCTTCCAAGGATGTTTACATCCATAAGTCCAAATGAATCTAGACCGTTGGCTGCCAACTTAGACATAGATTTTGTCTCATCAACAACAACATCGTATATAGGGGGAATAAACGGCCGAGCTGTTGACCTAATTGCCGGTGACACTGTTATTCCTTACGACCAAGGTGAGCCAGGAGACGAAATTGATGTCACTGCAAGTTCTATAGTTCCGGCTGAAAGTATTCAAGCAATCACTTATACTGACGTAGAACTTAACGTCGGCGGGCAAGAGTATCTAGCCTCTGGTATAACATTTAACAACGACGGATCAGTATTCTATATAACAGGTTACGGCAACGACCGGTTGGTAGAATACTCTATGACTACAAATTATGACTTGAGTACAGCAAATAACACTGGCGTTACTTTCTCTTTTATTAGCCAAGACTCGCTACCAATGGACGTTGCGTTTAATAACGACGGTACAAGACTGTTTATGTTAGGGTATAGCGGAAACAAAGTGTTCCAGTATGATCTTTCCGCACCGTACGATGTAAGCACTATTGTCTACAACGATGTGTTTTCTGACCTTGTTGTTAGTAATCCGTGGGGTTTTGAATTTAGCTCGGATGGTACGAGGATGCTAGTTGTGCAGTCAGGTAATCAAGTATACCAGTTTACTTTAGCTACGCCGTTTGATATATCGGATATTACACTAGAATTTACATTTAACAGTAGCCAAGATTCTAATATATACGACATTGCTTACAGTAATTCTGGCGCCAGGTTCTATACTGTAGGACAATCAGGCGACGTTATCTACGAATATATACTTTCTACACCGTTTGACACTAGTACAGCTACCTACGATAACGTGAATTTCAATTTAAGAAACGACGGTATATTTGATCCTCGATCTATTGCTTTTAGCGAAGACGAAACAGTGATGTTTGTGTTAGACGACAACGACAATGTTTACGAATTTATAGTCACTAAACCGACAACATATAACGTTACATTTAGTGCACTACCGTATGCTCCGAGTTTGCTTACTATCCCGGCGAGAGTAGTTGAGCACACAGCTATAAACAAACAAGAATGGGTCGGAGACTATATTAGTACAACATACCGAAAAGTAGTAAGTCCAGATAATAGATCAATTCAAGGAAGTCTAACACTGCCTTCTGGCGCAACGGCAGTTGAGATGAAGTACGACCTGACCAAAGCAGGCGACGGAACAAGAGATACCGAAGGGTTGACGCCGCCGTAAATTTACATCCATCAACGGCTACGATAAATAACTATATACTAGGAAATAACAATGAAGATGCACGAAATTTTAGAATCAGCAAGTGCAGGTGCTACGAGTGCAGGCGCTGTTGCGAGCATTGCTAACCCTCCAGAAAAGAAAAAGAAGAAGTCGTCTGTGTACAATAAAGACGGCACTATGAAAAACGCACTAGACGTTGATAACAATATCATGGGCAGCAAGCCTGTTAAACGATAAATAAGAATATTAGGAGCTTGATGACACATGGCTAAGAACAAGAAAGTAAACGAAGGTCTAGCAGACCAGGCAGCATCTGCAGAAGCAGATCACGAGCTGCAAATGGCTAGATCGCAATTGTATAAAATTGCTCAATACTCGATCAAACTACACGAGATGATGAAGCAAGTAACAGATCCAAACGGCATCGAAGCGTGGCAAGCTGCAAAGATTACCAAAGCAGCAGATTACATGGGTGCTGTTTATCACGACTTAGAATACAAGATCAAGTTTGAACAAGAAGGTGGCGAACTAGGTGCTGCTGGGCCAGGTGAAATTGCAGTAGGTGAAACTAAAAAATACGGCAAGTTTAAAGAAACCAGCGATCCGTATGTACAGAGTCTACGCAGCAAGCTAGATGCTAAAAAAAAGGATAGCATAGTAGAAGCTAGTAGAGATTACGATTCCTACGGTACATTCACAGGCGGCAGAAGTCGACCAGGCGGGAAGCCAAGTGCTAGAGACCGTGGCATTGACGACGACGGTGACCAGGCCTTTGTTGACAGACAAAAGGCAAAAAAAGCAAGTCCTTACTACCTTGCAATAAATGACAAAGTTTGGTGGAAGAACGGCCAGGCGGTTGAGTTTAAAGATGCTCAAGCTGCTTCAAACGCCGGACATAAGATCATAAAAAACAACCCGAAATTAAGTGGCGACAACGTTAAGTTAACACGGAACCCAAATCTAGGACACAAATGATATGAGTGAAGAGATGCGCGGCTACATGTTTTTAGTAGAAACATTGATCACTAATGCTAGAGTGCTGAACGTCGAGATGTCACCGTACGAATTCAGTACACTAATGAAAGAGTATCGTGCAACAGATCCTACCTATAACAAGATAGGTGACAACGCGATGGTTGCATTCTACAGCGAAGAAGAACGCGAAGACTTTAAGAAATTCTTAAAAGCTAATAAAGTTGGCTTCACAGAAATAGACGACGAGTATAAAGATGGACTTCCATAAACTACAACACGCACTAAACGAAATTGAGCCAAGTGATCGCAATAGAGATATTGAGATGCTAAGGCGAGCTGCACAAGGTGATAATGGGCAAACTCCGCGAGAGGAAGTATCAGAAAGTGCTGCTCCTGTAGCACCAACTCCTACACCAGTAGCAGGCGAGCCTATGGACGAAGCAGCACAAATGGCAGCACTTGCTGGAGTCAATGCTCCTAGGCGCGAATCAAATCCAGAGATGCTGGACGAAGCTAGACAAATGGCAGCACTTGCTGGCATACCAATGTCAGAAGGCTACAAGAAAGGTAAAGCCGGTCAGCTCAAAGGCAAGGACAAGGTTGGCAAATCAAAGCCTTCTAAAAGTGGTGAACAGAAAAACGTTACACACGGCAAACTAGTAGGCAGCACCGAGAACGACGACGACAGTATTGAAGAAGGTCCTAAGTGGGACCAGATGAAGAAAGACTGGAAAGCTGGCAAGAAAGACTATAATAATATCGGTGCCTTGAAAGGAGCGTTTGGGAATAACAAAAAAGACAAAAAGAGCAGTGGCGACAACACTGGCAAGGCTAGTAATAAAAGTAACCCAGCATCAGGCAAGCAACTATCTCCAGAACTAGCTAAAACACTTGCAAAGTACGAAAACGCATTAACCAAAATATCAAACGATTCTGAACTGGGCAGAGAATTTCAGCAATTAATGAAGAAAGCAGAAAAGAAAAACATAGGCGAATCAACCTATTCTAGGCCAATTGCAAACGAAAGTGACAAAAGTTCGATCAAGAACGATCTGTATCGTAGATTAAATAACAGTAAGTAAAGGAGGCGCTGAATGAAATTGGTTAATTTAGACAACACGTTTGAAACTAATCCATATTTAACAGCACCTTTGTCCTATAAACATCTTAGAACACTTCCTTTTAGAGACTTCGACAAAGACGGCTACGAAGTCCCCACAGAACTCGAGTACCTACACTACGTTGTAAACGGAGTGACACTGGATCGAGAAATACAATATCACATTGCTCCCGCTGTCCCTTGGTACAAAGATGCTGAAAACTCAGAAAAGGGATTAGTGTTGGATCATTGTATGCTACTATACCGCTGTGCCTTTGCTGGCGAAGCAAGACAGCGTATAGCAGAAGTAGCAGAACAACGCCCCATTCTTAATAAGCTACTTAGTATCAAACCCAAGTGGGGTATTGACTTTTCCTTAGACTATGTAGATCAAACAATCTGCATAGAAGTAATGCACATTGAGCAGGACTTTGATAATCTTGCCGATGCTCAGCTTGCTAAGAAAAAGTTAGAACACATCATCGAAACCACGGACTGGGAAGCAGGTGTCCAGGAATTGTTAGCTTGTAAAGAAAATTGGATAAATCTATCTAGTGATGACCAAAGTGATTACAAAGCTCGGTTCTTTAAATGGCATCGTGCCTTTGACAATAAAAAGGTATTTTCCGGTTGACAGCCTAGCAGAAAAACCCTATAATAAACAATAACTTAACACAAAGGAGAGTATATGAGCGATCGTACCTATGGTCCCGAAGAAAAAGCAAAACTAGAAAAATTAGTACAAGAAGGCGTAACTGTACTGCAAGAAATCGAGGACCTCAAGGAAGGACTCAAGGACACAGTAAAAGCAACAGCAGAAGAGCTCGATGTTAAACCATCGTTGATCAACAAAGCAATTAAGATTGCCAAGAACCGCGATTGGGAAAGACATTACGACGAGTTTGACGATTTAGAGACTATCGTTACAACTGTCGGTGTAGACAAATAATGCAACCCCCAGAAGAACCAGTAGCAGATCCTACTGGCAAACCTTACCAGAAACTAGCTTGGTTAGCAACTGTTATGCTGCTAACCTCGTCTATACTAGCTGCTTTCAACATCTATCCATTCTATGTTGTGGCATTTGTTGTCAGCAGCGGAATGTGGACGCTCGTCGCTTGTTTGTGGAAGGAGAAAAGTCTCATCGTAGTAAACGGTGGGCTTATGATTATCTATATCCTAGGACTTATATTTTAATGCCAGAATCAATTCCAGAACACAAAGACATACTTGGTAGTAAAATAGCAGTCGAGGATACAGCAGTAGTGCCAGACGGCAGGCGACGATTAGAAGTTGCAATCGTTAAAAAACTTAGTCCTAAAATGGTAACTGTTGAAGTTATCGGACGCAATGGCCGGCGTAGTGAGAAATTGCTGTACCCTAAAGATATACTCGTTGTTGACGATCCAAAAGTCACAATGTATATGATTAAGAATCAGCCAAAATAAGTATCTAAGAGTCGTTCACTTTACGAACATGCAGAAGGTACCGTTAACCAAATAATAACGAGAGGAGAGAAAATGAATACACCCACCTACGACTGGTTGGACGAGCCTGACGAAGCCGTTGACCAATGCAGCGATTGTCCTCACCCTAACGGATGCATTCGAGAATGCATCATAGCAACATACGAACACGAAGCAGTAGCAAAAATCAGAAATGAGGAGCAACACTAATGTCATACGTCGACGCGATATTTGATCGCGATGCAGACACTATCAAAGTCGTTGAAAGACATGATGGCGTTCGCAAATTTCAAGAATACCCAGTAAAATACACATTCTATCACACTGACCCAAAGGGCAGATACAAAAGCATTTTCGGAGACCCACTCCAAAGGATAGTTTGTAAAAACACCAAAGAATTCCGCAAAGAAGTAGCAATTAACAGAGACAAGAAACTGTTTGAGTCTGATGTTAATCCTATCTTCCAATGTCTGTCAGAAAACTATCTCAACCAAGACGCACCAAAGCTAAACATTGCGTTCTTCGACATTGAGACGGACTTCGATCCAGAAAGAGGGTTCGCTGATCCGAGTGATCCGTTTATGGGCATAACCAGTATATCTATCTACTTGCAGTGGATGGAGACTATGATATGTCTGGCTGTACCTCCAAAGACACTTACTATGGACCAAGCTACAGAACTCGTTAGTGATATTCCTAATGTAATGCTGTTTCATAAAGAAGCAGATATGCTGGACACGTTCTTAACTGTTATCGAAGACAGCGACATTTTAAGCGGGTGGAACAGTGAGGGCTATGATATACCCTACACTGTAAACCGTGTTGCTAGAGTGCTGAGCAAGAATGATACGCGCAGGTTCTGCTTGTGGGATCAGTTACCTAGGCGCAGAGAGTTCGAGCGTTATGGCAAGACTTCTGAGACATTTGACCTAGTAGGTCGTGTTCACTTAGATAGTTTACAGCTATACCGCAAGTTTACGTACGAAGAGCGTCATACATATCGTCTGGATGCTATCGGTGAGATTGAAGTAGGTGAAAATAAAACTGTTTACGAAGGCACACTTGATCAGCTATACAACAATGACTTTAGAAAGTTTATTGAATACAACATTCAGGACACGGCACTGTTGGACAAGCTGGACAAGAAGCTAAAGTTTATCGACTTGAGTAACGAACTTGCTCACTCGAATACCGTTTTGCTCCAAACTACTATGGGTGCCGTTGCACTAACTGAACAAGCAATCATCAACGAAGCGCACCACAGAGGCTTGCAGGTGCCGAATCGTACCAAGTACGACGATAGTGCAACTCAAGCAGCAGGTGCATACGTGGCGTTTCCAAAGAAAGGGTTGCACAAGTGGATAGGTTCAATGGACTTAAATTCACTATATCCAAGTGTAATTCGTTCGTTGAATATGGGACCAGAGACTATTATAGGCCAACTGCGTCCTGATATGACTGATGCTATGGTGCACGAAGAAATGACTCTTAAGAAGAAGTCATTTGCTGGTGCGTGGGAGGGACGGTTCGGTACTATAGAATACGAAGCTGTTATGGACAAGCGCAAAGACGTTGCTATCAATGTTGATTGGGAAGATGGTAGAACTGACGTACTGAGTGGCGCAGAAGTGCATCAGCTGATTTTCGACAGCCAGATGCCGTGGATGATTTCAGCTAACGGCACAATCTTTACAACAGAGTTTGAAGGCGTTATCCCAGGTATCTTGAAGCGCTGGTATGCAGAACGTAAAGAACTGCAAGCAATGAAGAAGAAAGCTGAAGAAGCAGGCAACGCAACTGAAAAAGCGTTTTGGGATAAGCGACAGTTGGTTAAGAAGATTAACTTGAACTCACTGTATGGTGCTATCTTGAATCCGGGCTGCCGATTCTTTGACAAGCGAATTGGTCAATCAACTACACTAACAGGTAGACAAATCGTTAAGCACATGTCAGCAGAAGTGAACAAGACAATTACAGGCGAATACGATCACGTTGGCAAAGCTGTTATCTATGGCGACACTGACTCTGTGTACTTTAGTGCGTTTCCTATCCTTGCAGATGATATCGCAAACGGAACTATTGCGTGGGACAAAGACAGCGTAACTAAATTGTATGACCAAATAGCAGACCAGGTTGATACAACGTTTGTATCGTTTGCAGCAAAAGCGTTTCATTGCCCCAAGTCGCGTTCTACTGTAATTGCAGCAGGACGAGAGATTGTTGCCAGCTCAGGGTTGTATATTACTAAGAAGCGATATGCCGCTTTGGTATACGACGACGAAGGCGAGCGTAAGGACACTAACGGATCGCCAGGCAAAGTAAAAGCTATGGGTTTAGACTTGCGTCGAAGCGATACACCTGTCTACATGCAGGACTTCTTGAAAGAGATTCTGTTGATGGTGTTGCAGGATGCTCCCAAGGACGATGTGTTAGAGCGTATTACCAAGTTCCGTAAGGAGTTTGAAGGTATGCCAGGCTGGGATAAAGGAACGCCAAAACGTGCGAACAAAGTAGGTCACTATCGCAGACTAGAAGAAAAGCAAGGCAAAGCAAACATGCCAGGCCACGTAAGAGCAGCTCTTAACTGGAACACGCTCAAGCGTATGAACGGCGACAAGTATTCGCAGGAGATTGTAGACGGTATGAAGTGTATCGTTTGTAAGCTCAAGCAGAATCCACTAGGCTACACCAGCGTAGCTTATCCAACTGACGAACTACGTTTGCCAGAGTGGTTCAAGGAACTGCCCTTTGATGGTCCAGCAATGGCTGACACTATCATTGATAACAAGTTGAAAAACTTGATCGGCGTGCTAGACTTTGATCTAGAGGACACGAAGCAACATACTACATTCAGTTCTTTGTTTGATTTTGGTGATTGAACCTAAATACATGAAGAAAACAGTTGACAATCAACAACTTAGATAGTAATATTAACATTATAGCAAACTAAAGGATAATACATGAAAGACATCTTGCAAGACGTAGTAGCACACACTCACGCACTAGGGTTTCTTACTCTAGTCAAAGTTACTAACGAAGACGACACAACTATTGAGTCAATGGCAGAAGACCGCTCAGTAATTGTTTCTGCGGTTACACACAAGCCAGTAGGCGAATTTGACGGCGTGTTTGGCATGCCTAACTTGGATAAACTAAGTCTGCACTTGAAAAACCCAGAGTACAAAGACAACGCTAAACTAGAAGTAGTCAAAGCAGAGCGTAACGGTGAAACTATTCCTACGCATATTCACTTTGAAAACCAAGCAGGTGACTTCCAGAACGATTATCGCTTTATGAACAAAAACATAATTGAAGAGAAGCTCAAGAGTGTTAAGTTCAAAGGTGCAAGCTGGAATGTTACATTCGAGCCAAGTATGGCTGCTATCAGCAGAATGAAACTACAAAGTGCAGCACACACCGAAGAGCCGATCTTCAACGTGAGCACCAAAGACGGTGATCTTGTATTCAGCTTCGGTGACGCAGGCAGTCACGCAGGCAGCTTTGTTTTCCAACACGGTGTCGAAGGCACGCTCAAGCACACTTGGAGTTGGCCGGTCGCACAGGTTCAAGCTATTTTAAACTTGTCAGGCGACCTTGAAATGAGTATATCAGACCAGGGTGCAATGAAGATTACTGTAGATAGTGGCATGGCTAAGTACGATTATATTTTGCCAGCGCAGTCAAAGTAAGGAGGACTTATGTCTAACTCAAACGACATAGATTTAGATCAGTTTGCTAAGTTGTTTGACGCTGCACTAGCGTCAAACAACCCTACTGTAAAGAAAGCACTTCGTAACTTTATGTTAGTTGCTAGTATTGCTGAGGCAGAAACTACTGAGGCTTTCGGCCCGTTTACTCAAATGCAAAAGATGATAGAATCTTTAAAGAATGAAATTCATTCTTTAGAGTACGAAGTTAAAATAAGTCGTGGCACAAGAAATAACGAACGTTACTACGGTAACTGTAGTCAATATATTGACGATTATCCGAAGTATTCTGGTACTACTACAGGAACGATTGCTAAGTTTAACGCAGACTACAATAGCATTATGAAAATAATGAAAGGCTTAGATGGAAACGATGTCGTATGAATAGAGATTTAACAAGCGAACAAAAAGATTACGCCGTGTTCTTGCCTGCACTGAGTGGCTTCTATGCCACTTATGTAGGCAAGCAGAGGTACGGCGAGTACGTACTGAAATCTCGCATTCCTAAGAATTTTCCTAACGGCATCGAAAGTCTCAACTACCTTAACCCTCAAGAAGGACAGTTCCAATACAAGTGGACACTGTACTCTGCAGGTCACGCTGACTTAGACGTGAACAAGCATGTACCCAAAGAGGATATGATCCGCAACCGTGACAGAGAAAACTCGTGGATGTTAGGTGATTCAGGCGGGTTCCAAATTGGTAAAGGTGTATGGGAAGGCGACTGGAAAGATCCAAACTGCCCTAAAGCGCAGAAGAAGCGCGACGGTGTACTGCGTTGGATGGACGCATACATGGACTACGGTATGATTCTTGATATTCCTGCGTGGGTAGCACGTTCGCCAGCTGGTGCTGCGGCAACAGGTATCAACAACTATACTGATGCTGTAAACGCAACTCGTATCAACAACGACTACTGGCTCAAGCACAGAACAGGCGCTTGTAAGTTCTTAAACGTATTGCAGGGTGAGAATCACGCAGACGCAGAAGATTGGTATGAGCAGATGAAAGACTACTGCGATCCGTCAGTCTATCCAGACAACCATTTTAACGGATGGTCTATGGGTGGCCAGAATATGTGTGACGTGCATCTCGTGCTTAAACGACTTGTAACGCTACGCTTTGACGGGCTACTAGAAGAAGGCATTCACGACGTAATGCACTTCCTGGGTACAAGTAAGTTAGAGTGGGCAACACTGCTAACAGACATTCAACGAGCTGTTCGCAAGTATCATAACCCAAACTTTATGGTAACCTTTGACTGTGCATCACCTTTCCTTGCTACTGCAAATGGACAGATTTACATTCAAACTGAAACACCAGATCGCAAGAAATGGGTTTACAGAATGCAGCCCAGCATTGACGACAAGAAGTATGCAACGGACGGCAGATTGTTCCGCGATGCAGTATTGCAAGACGGTATCTTTAAAAACTTCGACAACTCACCTATCACAGAAGAACTTGGTGTATCAGATATCTGTATCTACAAGCCAGGTGACCTAAATAAGATAGGCAAAGAAGGCAAAACATCTTGGGATAGCTTCAGCTATGCAATACAGATGGGTCACAACGTGTGGAGTCACATCAACGCTGTGCAAGAAGCTAACAGGCAGTATGACTTGGGCCATGTGCCAAAGATGCTGGTTGAAGAACGCTTTGACCAAAAGTTCTTCCGTGACATCGTTGACGAGATATTCTCAATCAACAATCGCGAAGATGCAATGGCAATGATCGAATCGCACAGCAAGTACTGGATGTCTATTCCGGGTACACGCGGAGCAGTCGGCAAGAAAACTGTAAACGCTAGCACATACTTTGATACTCTGTTTGATACAGGAGACGCAGTTGAAGAAGTTGCAGAAAACGAATTCGACGAAGAAGCGGAACACAACTTGGAGGTTCTAGAAGATGAGCAACTACAGCAGTGATTACGAAAAAACTATGAATCGCATAGAAGTTTTAGAAATGCGAGATAAAGAGCTTGACAAAACCATCAACCAGCTGTATAGTAACTATGCGCCGGACGAAGAGATCAATGCTCTGAAATCACAGCGACTACAAGTTGAATACGAACTTTCAAACCTAAAACAGTGGGCAGAATAGAACTATGAAGCGTGATTACGAAAGCGGTGAAAGCAAAGATGTCAAATACTTTGTAGGCACGGAAGTCGAGAAGACGCCTGCCTACGGTATGCGTACATTGTTTGTTACAGGATTACAAGACTCTGTTGAAACTATAAACTTTGCAGAGGCAGAAGCCTGCAAGCATATCTTCTTCGGAGCAAATCACAGTTTCAATCCCATGACCCCAAGTGAATGGAACGATTGGGAAGACATGATCAAATACTTCCTCAAGAACGGTTACCTGTGCAGTCTTGACATCGACGTTGCTCTTGCTGAGGAATTCCTCGAAGGCGAGCTAATCGAGCACGATAACTTCATCCCCCAAATCCGTGTGCCGCTGCCCTACATCAAGCTGTGGAACTACAACACTATGCTAAAGATCGACGACCGAGGGTTTCAAGAAACCAACCCAGGTGTATGGTGTCACAGTTTACACGACCTAATGAATCGTGATAAATTTACTGACTGGAGTAAATATTCACTTGACAAGATCCTAAAGTGATCATATACTTACACAATAGAGATAAAGGATAGCATTATGCTTAAAGTTTACGTAGTAGGTACAGCAAACTCGGGCAAAACTACAATGACTACAATGAGTGCGCTGATTGCCAAGACGCTTAAAGAAAACGGGTTCGACACCGAAGTTGTACCGTGGTTGCCAGGCGAACTACGCGACGACTACGATCCGTTTGAAAACTTCGAACAGCGTGTTGAAGGTATTAACCGTATGAACGGAACAATTAAGATTGAAGAAATGCAAGCTGCACGAAACGGAGACTTTAATGTCATCAAGTAAAAATACATTCATCAAAGTTCGCACCCAATTCGAAGGGTTTCATTACTACCCTGGTGCTAGCAACATCGACGAGCGTATCAAGTTTCTTGAAAACACGCACCGGCACATGTTCAAGGTTGAAGTCAAAATAGGAGTAACGCACTTAGACAGAGAACTCGAGTTCTTTCTTGTCAAGTGGGCGCTACAGGATTTTATCACTAGCGGCGAAATGAATCACAAGAGCTGTGAAATGATTGCAACAGACATTCTTGACGATTTTCTTATTCCAACCTACGGTGAACGATACTACGAAATTGTTGTCTCAGAAGACGGCGAAAGTGATGGCATCGTTGAATACATACCAGAGTAACTAATTCACGCTTTGCAGCAGCATTTGGTCGTTTAGTTACTGCAAGGCCCATTACAAACGGCCGACATAATCAAGGTAACACTTATGACAAACAACTTTCCCCCTGTTAATCAAATTTTTGATGACCTGGATAAGTTCCGCGACTTTTGCCGATACGAAGGCAAGCCATACGACGAAGCTGACCTGTACAACGGTAAGGCTACTGTTTGGCAGGCCTATCAGAAGTATCAAGGCTACTTACGTGCTAAGGCACGTCGCAAGTCAAAGCCAAATAACCAACGGAGAAGTTAATGACAGTATACATTGTAGACTTAGAGAGTGTCGAAACAAGATACACCCGGCAGTGGAAAGAACATCTTCCCCTGCAACTGCGGAAGGCTACAGTGGACGACGTTGTTACAATCTCCGGCGGCGAAACGCCTCAGGCTACAACGCCTGGGGCTTTTCTTAACTTTGGGGGCACTAATGTTTACAAAAGCAAGCAGCTAGAAAAAATAGCTGAATTGTTCTGTGACGGTGTTATCAAGGACGGCGATTACTTCCTCTACACTGACGCTTGGAATCCTACTGTAATTCAGCTACGCTATATGGCAGAATTACTGGGCGTTAAAATTACAATAGGCGGACTTTGGCATGCTGGCAGTTACGATCCGCAAGACTTCTTAGGAAGACTGATAGGCGACAAGCCTTGGGTTCGGCTGTCTGAGCAAGCCATGTTCGAGACCTACGATCAAAACTTTTTTGCAACTGATTTTCATATCGACCTGTTTGCAAAGTCATTTGCTGGCTATCAAAGCCCGGAGGTCTGGGTCTCTGTGCAAGAGGACGAAGAAAAAATCGTGCGGTCTGGTTGGCCTATGGAGTATCTTGCCAAAGAGCTAAGTAATTTCAAGGATCTGCCTAAGCGTGATTTAATTCTGTTTCCTCACAGAATTGCTCCAGAAAAGCAAGTTGAAATATTTAGAGACTTGGCTCTAGAACTTCCGCAATACGAGTTTGTGATCTGTCAAGAAGAAGAACTGTCTAAGCAGGAGTATCACGAATTGCTAGGACAAGCCAAGGTTGTATTCAGTGCAAATCTGCAAGAGACGCTGGGCATTAGCTGGTACGAAGGCGCGCTAGTGGACGCCATTCCTATGGTGCCCGATAGGCTCAGCTACACAGAAATGGCCTTAGAAGAATTCAAGTATCCAAGCGAATGGACAACTGAATTTGATGCTTATGATCATCACAAAGAACTAGTAAAAAGCAGAATCGTTGACTATGTAGAAAATTACAATGATTACTCAGATCTTGTTAAAAAGCAAGCCGGTAATCTAAGCATCGATTATTTTAGTGGGAACAATATGTATGGCAAAATTAGAGTGGGGTGACGTTACTAGTATAAACATGAATAACAACGTGTCTAATGTCACAGCTGGAGCACTCTACGACGGCTCCGGCTATGTCTCTACAACAGGAATAGGTGATTTTACGTTTCAAAACCGTAGCAACGACGTTGTTATCGACGGCGAACTTAAAGTAAACGGTCGTGATATCTTGAAAGAGATTGATGACATGCGTGACGTGCTGTTATTGCTAAGGCGTGACGTAGACATGGAAGCAAAGTATCCCAAGTTAAAAGAGCTGAAAGAAGAATACGAACGTGCCCTAGAAAAGTATAAGACGTTTGAAGCAGTGAAAGGAGACAAAATATGATAGATGCAGTTTCAAGTGACGGGTCGTTGATAGTAATTAATAACAGTTACTCTCCGTACTCTACTGCACCAAACTATACTGGTAGAGAACTAGACGGCGATGTCCGAATGAACAACGGAAATCTAGAAGTATATTCAGGCGGTAGCTGGATGGCTATTAATTCATCTGTTGATATCCAGCTACCTGATGGAACACAGAACGTGTTACAACGGGCTCGAAAGAAAATGGCTGAAGAACAGAAACTAAAAGAATTATGTGAAAAGTATCCTGGGCTTAAACAAGCAAAGGAAAAATACGAAATTATAAAGGCGCTGGTAGAAAATGACTAAGATAGAATACTACACATGGCAGGACGTTGAAACTGCCGCAAATGCAATCATTCATCAAATGTACAAAAGTAACTGGCGGCCAGACTACATTGTCGGCATTACTAGAGGCGGACTGCCGCTGGCTACAATCATCAGCAATCAGCTAGACGTGCCCATGCATGCCCTTGGCGTTAGTTTCCGCGACAGTGAAATGGGTCCAGAGAGCAACTGCTGGATGGCTGAAGATGCTTTCGGTTACGTACAAGAAGAAGACCGGACGACATCAACCACAGGGTGTCGGTGGGACGTTAACAGTCGTAAAAAGATCTTAATCGTCGACGACATTAACGACACGGGCAGGACTTTTAATTGGATCAAAGACGACTGGCAGGACGGTTGCTTGCCCAGCGAAAAGTATGCATGGGACTCTATCTGGAACCACAGCGTTAGATTTGCTACTATGACAGAAAACATGTCGTCAGAATTTCACGGAGTACAATATACCTGGGATGAAGTTAATAAAGCAGAAGAGGACGTTTGGCTCATTTATCCTTGGGAGAGAGGAGCATGGTTGCGAGGAAGTTCTAAATGACATACGAAGAAATTCCGTGGACTGATGTTATTATGCGATGCACCAAATACACCGTATTTGAAGATCAGCATCCTGTAACAGAAGGCCATCTATTGTTCGTGCCCAAAGAACTTACTTGGGAATGTCTAGCAGATTGCTTCAAAGCTGCTTACGCTTGGGGACACGGATGGGTAGACGATGAGTACTGCGACTCGTACAACATCGGACAAAACGTAGGTCCAGAAGCAGGACAGACTGTAGACTGGCCGCACGTACATTTAATCCCGCGTAGAAAGGGCGATGTAGAAGATCCAGCAGGCGGTGTCCGTGCTGTATTACCCGGCAAACAAAAATATCAGTAAGTTGTTGAAAAGGTTGACAAAAGCCTAAATATATGGTATACTTAATGAAGTAAGGACATCCTCGTCCTAACAAAACTCGGAGAACGAATGAAAAAGTCAGAAG
>Ga0136591_1000492_pt1 | contig 16172 bp, 20 predicted proteins | sample AntRauMFilla3767_FD_104929 | JGI IMG/M metagenome (GOLD analysis project Ga0136591, IMG submission 104929) | Saline lake microbial communities from Rauer Islands, Antarctica - Metagenome Filla 3 #767 | ecosystem: Environmental > Aquatic > Non-marine Saline and Alkaline > Saline | place...
GTCATGACGGTACCTGGATTTGACTCTTCTGGTGTTCGATGTCTTCGACTTCGACATCCCGCTCCAAGATCTCACACCTGCCAGCTTCTTCCATGGCTTCAGCCGTCTCCTCTTCAACGAGGGTGTCCATAATGACACTCTGCTGGAGGTGTAGCGAAACCTGTTGAACATGGGTGAAGAACGTGTTCAGGGAATCGTCATCGAGTCCCTCGTTCTCACTGGCTGTGACGATCTTCTGCATCGCGTTCTGGAGTGCACCAATGGCATCACCGGCCACGCCTCGAACACGTTTCAACTCTTGCACATGTCTCACCCCGAAGCCAGCGATGAACCCCTTCCACTCTTCAGGGGTGTCGTCAGATTCCAACATCTCTTGAAGATGTTGGTAGGACCGCTGGTCACTATCTCGTAAATCGATCCGTACAATACAGTTGCCCTCCGACTTCTGCTTGTTTTGAACCGGTGCTCCGTCTGCTCCTAGAATTCCATCAGCTTGCACGTCGATACTCCTTAAATTGCTGGTCAAGTTCAGTGGCCGCTTCGAGGATCTTTTGGTTTGCATCCCGAATGGCCGCGATCATCTCTCGTACGCCTTCAATTGGTCCAAGGTCTTTGAAGAGGAAGTCTTGCAATCTCTCCAGAGTGTGGACCAGAGAACTGTAGTACTTTGGGTTGTTCCAGTCGATCTCACCGGCGTTCTTGCCGGACTTCTTCACATGGCGGGTCTCAATGACCCAGCCGTTCTCCCTCGACCGGACTCGATAGTTGTCTACTTCTGTTTCCATGGTATCATATCTGGTTGATTTTCATTTCGTAAATTCGCTCAATAAGCTTCTTCACCTTGGAACCCATGCGCTCCCTGAGAGGCATGTCAAAGCCAAGGATGGCATCACCCACATCTCTTACGGGGTCGGTAAGCTTAAGCAGCGTACCGACCTCCTCACCCCTGTAGGAGAGGATGACACGACCCGCGAAAAGACCATCCATGGCCCGAACTTCGCCAGTGAAGAGTTTGTCCTTCTTGAAAATGAAAGTGTAAACCTTGATACCACAGGTGTTCCCTTCAAACGCCCATCGGAACTCGGGGTATCGCTCTTGGTAGGCTACAATTGACATTGGTACTCCTACAGAATTTTAGCTGCTGTCTCAGCAAGCGGACTTCGCTCGCCCTTCAAAAGAGTCACGTGTCCAAACATCTCTTGACCACGCATCCGGTCAATCAGGTAACTGATACCGTTTGAGTAGTGGTCAAGGTACGGGTTATCGATCTGGTCTGGGTCGCCGGTCATCACAATCTTGGTACCCTTTCCGGCACGCGTCACGATGGTTTTAACCTCGTGAGGTGAAAGGTTCTGCACCTCGTCAATCAGCACGTAGGTGTCAGTGAAAGAACGGCCTCGGATGAAGTTGAGAGCACCAATCTCAAGCGTGCCGTCCATCTTGTAATACTCCAGTGCTTCTTTGCCAGTCTTAGGCCCGTTGTGCAGATGGTCCATATTGTCATAAATGGGCGCCATCCATGGGTCCAGCTTGTCTTCCAGTTCACCGGGAAGGAATCCGATATCCTTACCCATAGGGACCACCGGTCGGCTAATCAACATCCTCCGGTACTTGTTCCCACTCTCGACAGTCTGTTGGAGTCCAGCGGCCAGCGACAAGAGTGTCTTACCACATCCAGCGGGGCCAGGGATAACCACAAGACTGACTTCGGGGTCCATCAGAAGGTCCAGCGCAAAATGCTGTTCCTTGTTGAGACCTCGAATGCTGTAAATCTCACGGTCGGTCCTGACCTTGCTCAGATCGTAAGACCCGACTCGTGCGAGGGTTGGACTACCTGTGCTCGCACCTGATACTACCACACATTCATTCTGATAGCAAGTCTCCGCAATCTCGGGAGTCTCGAACACCTTGATCACTTTGTCCTTATTGAGCTTGTCCATCCTTGCATCGGGGATGATGAACTTGTGTACCTCACTGTAGAACGAGAGGTCTTCAGCCCTTGAGTTCTGGTATCCCTCAGCGGGGACATCGAACACGTCGGCACGAATCCTGAGATTGATATCCTCAGTCACGAGAATCAGGTTCTCGTATTTATTGGCGTTGTCAATCACCGACTGCAAAAGGATGTTATCGTTTTGCTGACTGTTGGCGGTCTTGGTGAAGGTGACATCGGGAGACTCAGGCCAGACACACAGTGTCCCGCCGCCCTCCATTACGACACCCTTATGCAGTGAGCCAACCTTTCTCAAGTCGTCGAGAAATCGAGAAGCTGTTCGTGCATTGGCCGACCGGCTACCTTCCCCTTTCTTGAATCCGTCAATCTCCTCAAGTACCACGAGCGGTATCACAACGTCATTGCCGTCGAACTTGTTGAAACACAAGGGGTTATTGATGATGACGTTGGTGTCGAGCACGAAAGTTTTATCACTCACTATTATTCCTTAAACCTAGGTTCAAATCAGTTCACATCCATCAACTCGATTGGGATGTCGGGGCCAAACTCGCTGGCATTATCGTTCGCCCATGCGAATTCAGACACACCTGTGAGAACGTCCCACAAGTTAGCTGGCTCAACAGCGCTGAGAATCCCAGACACCTCTTCTGTGGCGATATGAAAGTAGTGAGAGCACAACTGTTCATAGAATGAGGACACGGTGTCCAGGCTTACCAAGATGGAGACGAAACCCTGTAGCACTGTCAGGACATCCTTCGTCTCAATATTCAGTGTTATGTACCGGCTCGCCCCCATCTGCTCTCTGATCTCCTTCATACTGTTCGTATTGAAGTTCTCAGGCAGGTTGCCGCCGTTCTTTTCCTTGTAGGCGTCTGCGAGCGCATTCATCATGTTGACGAGAACGCCCTCGCATTTACTACCCGGTGGGAAGATATCGATCTCCTCCATCACCTCATCAAAGGTCATATCTTCAAAGTTGTACTCTTCATCTGTGCTGCTCATCTTCATCCTTGATCGACTAAAGGAATGTACTCGGGTTCAAGCTTTCGCATGAAGTCTCGATGTCGACGGGTGGAACCGTCCGGCTCCTCCTCATCAAACAGATGGGGCAAGTACTGAAACTCTTCAGTACTGCGCATCCGCTCCATCTCATCTCGGCTAAAGGTGACAGACCCGTTGTCGAACCGGTTCCAAGCCTTGTAACTCATTGGGAATCTCATTGCCACCACCTGCTCCATGATGGCTGCAAGGAGTCGAATCTCGGGTTGTGCGTGAGAGTCTGTCCGCAGCTTCAAGAAGTGGAACATGTTTCGCAGCTTCATGGTGAGAACCCCTGTCGAGTAGATGCTCGAACTCAGGACTCCCCTCGCTGTCTCACGACTCACTCCAGCGTCTAGCAGGGCTTGGTACGACTTGGCTTGACACTCTACCTCTTCAGCGTACAGGTCTCGAAGCCTTTCAGCCTCTTCTTCAGGCAGTGGCTCTCCGGAACCCTGTTTGTTCCACTTTCCTTGCTGTCTGAAGCGGTTCAGGGACGGCACATAGGCTTCGAGCGCCGCTTCCTTATACCGGTGGCTCTCCCAGTTACAGGACTGCGTACGGTGCCTTACAAGCTGTGCTCGCACAAACAGTGGTACGCGCACTCGAAAGTGCACCACCGGGATCTCGAAGGGAGACATGTGCTTGTGCTCCATCATGTAATTGATGAGACCCTGGTTCTTCTTGGGGTCTTCGTACGCCCCCTCTCCAAACGAGGCTCGCGCAGCTTCGACCACACTGCCGTCGCTGCCGTAGTTGCCAAGGAACTCGACATACCCTTTATCAAGGTAGTCGAACTTGGTATCGCCCACGATAATGTTTGTAGCTTTAGGGAGGTCAGGAATCTGATTCCCAAACATTTCTGTAAGTTCTTCACTCATGGTCAAACTCGTTGGAAATAGTAATGAGGACTTCTTCAGCAAGGTCTTCGTTGAACCCAAGGTACCCAATGGCGTAACCACAAAGACTCAGGATTCTAGCAAGGGCCACCTCTTTTGAAATGGACCCTTTATAGTTCCACCCAACATCCCAGTCGTCTTCAGTCTTTACAACGACTAAATTGATCAGGTCGTTCACCGATGAGAACCAGTATTCAACTTCGTCCTGTCCTCTTCTGATATCTACTTCATACATATCATCCCTCCCTTGTTGGAAGGAAGGTACCCGGCCCTATCTCTTTGTCCACCATGTCTCGAAGCCATTCTTTGGGCCAGATGGTACTCCACCAAGTCATCTTGGCGGCATCGAAGTCTTCACACAGTCTCTTGAGCAGGATTTGGATCTTACTCAGTGAGATGTTCTGGTTGTACAACTTCTGAAAGTCCTCATAGATCTTAAGGGGGTTCTTACCCTTTCGGTTCACCCCATCGAGTCCGAACATGAGAGACTGCCAGACCTTGAACACGTCACTGTTGGACGGTAGCTCATGGATATTGGTCACAATCGGCAGGCCATCCTTATGTGCTACAAAGATGCCCAACTTCTCACCCATCTTCTCTTTGGCGTAAGCGAACGAGCGGGCCAAGTCATTGACCATCTCATTTCGACGCCTGCTACTCATGCTCTTGGTGAAGATCTCCTCCAGTACAATATGCCTGGGATCTGGCTTGTGGTGTGCCACAGAGTAAACGCTGTGGACGTAGGTGATTTGGTCCGTGCGGTCACCGTGGCTAATCCCCTTTTCAATCTCACGTTTGAAGTGCTTCTTAAGCTTTCGTCTGTTCTTACTCGTCATTGAGCCTCCTAAACGGTGTGAGCATGCGAATGAGTCGCTTCAATGGGGATAGACCCCACCGCTCTGGATCTTCTTCGTCGCTTCCCAGATATTTCTGAGGGATAGCGTACAGCTTCACGATGGGCTGACCAGCCTTGTAGTAGTTGCCACAGTGCTTGCAGGTCGTCCCCTTCTGGACCATCTCTTTGTACGTCTTGGAAGTATTATAATCTTCCTCCAGAACGTGGTTATAGTTGTCACAAGCTGGGCAGTGGACTTTGTAGTAGAGTTCCAGACTGCCACGTTTGAGACAGTGTTGGATAGCCCTACCAACTTCCTTGCGATGGAACTTCCCCATCATGAGCTTATTCTGGATTTCCTCGGTCGTGAGGAAGCCCATATCTGCAAAATGCTTGCTTGAGAAGTTCACGATCTTCGCATCAAGGTAGATGCCTGCATCATTGCTCATCTTCGCTCCCCTTGGTCCGGTCCACCACTTTAGGCACAAACCTTGTGATATCGAATTGGTCGCCCTTCTCTTCTGAGTGCTGGAAGAACAACCCGGTGGAATTCTCACACACGGCTTGGATCTCTTCTTTGAATTTCTCAGCACCGACACCAATCATGACATAAACGTCGTCGGCATCGATATCCTTCTCAGGTTTGAAGTTGGGTCCAAAGATGTGCTTGAACAACGGGGACTTCAGGAAGATACCGTGAAAGTCTCTATTCGTCTCATCCACCATAACCTGCGGGGTGGCCTTACACCAAACCATGTAACTGTCTTCGTTGTCGCTACTGACGGTAAATGCCTTTGCCACAGCGCCGTCAGCTTCTTTTCCTTGCTGGCCCTCGAACTCTTTATCGTTCATGTCTAACTCCAATGATGTTGAATAGCTTCTGCTTGACGTTCTTTCTGATCGACGAATCGTAAAACAAGAAATGGTCCCCGAGCTTATCCCACTCGCGAATGAACTTAAGTACATTCCCTTTGTTCACAGGTTGGTAAACCCACCTTTTAAGGAACGGGGCAACGTACTTCTCATAAGACCTCTCAGCCGCATCCCTTATGTAGTCTTCGTAATTGTCGAGATTAACTTCCGGCAGGAAGTCCTTGAATCGCGGTGGTTGGTAAACCAACTCAGTCGTCTCACCTTCTCCATCATGGATATAGCCAACACGTCTAAAACAGTGATTGAGACGGTAGCAGGTGTGGTGTGCGTGACCCGCCTCATCCATGAAGACCAAGTGTCGCTTCTGTTCTATCTGGATCTTGCCAGAATCGGAGTACCTGTCTTGTTCGGCAATGCGATACAATTTGGTACCACAGATGCAACACTCATGGAGGTCTTCATCTTCGACGTATGCTTCATTTTTCAGCTTAGTGTCTGTGCAATGGTAGTAACGGAGTATAGGTCCGTCGCCATTGCTCTCAAACCATTGACGCGATTTCTGAAGGACTTCCAGATTCTTACCCGGCTTCAACTCCGCTCCGAATCTGTCCTTCTTCATTTTTGAACCTAAGTTCTAATCTTTTCAGTAATGTCCAGCCAGTCCTCTTGGGACATGCTCTGCTCAAACTGGAGTAAGAAGCCGTCCAGCATCGTATCAAGAGCTTGGCTGACCCTCTCAGCAGTTTCTTCAGTCAGGCGCTCGTCAATCGTGTACAGGTCTAGTTCCGACCCGTTCTCATTGTAAACGACCTCATCGGTCTCATTGTCATATTCAAACGTCTGATCCAGCAGTTCGCCCATCTCTTCGCCGTACTCTTCATTGTACGACCTATTCACCAAGATAGCTTCCTGGTGGTTGTTAAGAGCATCGCCCAACACAATCTTGAATTCCTCAATGAATTCTCCAGTGCTAGACTCGAATGCTTCAGTAAGCTTGGTCTTCAGTGCTTCTGGGTAAGTGGTCATCAGCTGTCACCTTAATGTAAGCCATCATTCGCCTCGTCAGTTGTCATAGGGGGACTATGTGCTTGCTTCACTTATACAATGCCGTTAGTCGCTAATTGTTCCGCCTCGCGTAAGGTTTTTCATATCCCCACCATTCTCACATAATTTTTCACACTCTCGTACAGTTTTTCATGTTTTTTCATGTTTTCTCAACTTTTTTACGATTTCTCGGAACAAATAGGCCCTATTCGGCATTCTTATAACATAGTTAACCTCAAGGGGTAATAGTTATAACAACCTTGCAGATTATGTCACATACAGATTCCACCTTGGATGTGTGACAGATGGAGAGCATTCTAGAGAGTTTGACAACCCCTCCAGAACTGTGTTTCAGCAGAAACAATACATGGCACTCCTTCCGGCCATGTTAAAGTAAATCCCCCACAGACTTGAATAGCTCGTGAGTACGGCTTCCTTATTTGCCCACGCTTGGATACACCCCGCCTACGCGCACGCGATATCCTCACACCTGTGCCGCCCAGTTTAGAAATCCAATAATAAAATTCAAACTTCGATGTGGTATAGTCCCTATTAGATTATAAAACAGAACAAAGGAGGCTAACCTTGGGCGACGAAAGGGACGACGCCATGGTCAAGCCAGAGGAGAACGAGAGTGAAGCTCTCACACCCCTGGACGAAGACCTGTATGGACACCTTTCACCCAAGCAGCAGAAGTTCGTCCTCCGACGGGTTCTCACCGATCTATCCGATTATGAAATTGGCGAGCAGCTAGGCATTTCGGATTACATGGTCCGCAAGTGGCGAAAAGACCCTTACGTCATTGAGTACGAGAAGCAGACGATGGCTTCCCTCAATGACCAAGAGTTGCTTAACCAGCACAAGCGGCAGAACCGGTGGCTCAGGGAGAGAATGTTCGAGGAGTTGGCATCGAGGTTTGAAGACTTCGATGACGCGTACCAGCGAGAGTTCGCCGGGGTACCGGAAGAGGACATCTCCATCCAGGAGAAAGTTCGATTCAAAGAGAGGTTCGCGAAGTTCACAGACTTCAAGAATTTCTTCAAGCTCTGGGACAAGACAGACAAGCACACCCGTCTCGACGACGGGGAAGCTACAGACCGCACCGAGCGCAGTGAGATTCAGCACTCCGTACGCAAAAAGTACGAGGAGCTTACTATTATGCGTCGCACGCGTAATAAGCTGACTAACAAGGCTGATGAGACTGCCGAGACCGGCGACAACTTCGATGAATTCGAGGAAGCCGCGGTTGAGAAAGGGTCTGAAGAACCTGAGTCTGAAAAGCCTGAACTCGTTGAGGCTGACCCTGTTGATGAGGGTGATTGGGAAGAAGAAATCGAAATTGAAGAGTGGGCTTTTACATGAGGTTCAGAAATGGCCAATGGTGAAGAGAAAGAAGTAGGCTTCTCCCTTGACGGCAACTTCGGATTCTCCGAGGGAACCTTCGAGGACTCCGAAGCTGAAGAAGAACTTGCAGAAGAGGAAGAGGTACTTGTAGAGGAGGATATCGAGGTGGCTGAAGAAGAGGACGAAGAAGTCCAATCCCTTCATCACTTGGATGACGGCATCGAAATCGTCGATGAACTCTCGGAAGAGAAGGAAGACGACGAAGAGGAGGAGGTCAAGGCTGAACCCAGGTTCAAACCTGACCCGCCCCAGACGGATGTGAAATTCGATCTGATGCTCAAGAACAAGCCTCACGACATTCGCAAGTACCTAGGTCGTGGATCGAGATACTGATTGATTGAGGTGTTGGCATGTCACAACGAGATGATCCATTTGCCGACACGAGTGGCACCGATGATGGCGACAGTGATTCACTTGGGTTGAGCAAGTCTGAATCCAAGAGTGAGATTGTCACGCAGAATGATGAAATCCTTGTTCCAAAGAAGAAGGGGATCATCACAAGCGCGACTGACGACGATGTAAAGGAGTCCGCAGATCGGCCCTATAAGAAGTCGGTCTACGACGATGACTCGAAAGGAACACCGGGCTGGGTCAACAGAGACCCAGAGCCGGAAGAGATGGATGACCTCTTGGAGTTTATGGCTTCAGAGGTTGGACTTGTTTATGGACTCCTCGAACAAGATGAGTTGGACAAGTTCGTGCCACCGGGTGAGACCTGGAGTTGGGAGTGGTATCAGTTAGATTACCTTGATATCTACACCAACTACATCTCTAACAAGGCTCGACAGACTGGTTTGAGTACAGCGTTCGCTGCTAAGGCGTTCGCTCGTGGCATCTTGGTCGACGGTCGCAACTATACAGCGATCTTCACCTCCTATAAGAAAGAGGAGGCGATCAACAAGATCAAATATGTCAAGCAGTTCCTATCGGCTCTGCCGCCTCGGTTCCACAAGAAGATCATTCGTGACCCGATGCAACTCATCGAATGGGAGAACTACAACGGCACGATCTCGAAGATCGTCTCCCACGCACAGCGACCCATTCGTGGAATCAACGGTGACATCTTTCTCGATGAGTTGGCATTCTACCAGTTTGCTGACGAGATCTATGAGAGTGCTCTACCGGCTACCGCAATGACCAAATCGACGTTGGACATCACGTCCACGCCGTTCGGTAAGTCCGGAAAGTTTTACGAGATTGTCACCCAGTTAGACAACTACCCGGATTATGAGCGCCGGTGGATTCACTGGTGGAACTGTAAGCGCTACCTCAAGGAACCCACTGAAGAGTTCCTGGCTTATGCGGAGGCTAACGCTCCCGACATGAACACTGAGGAGCGGGTTCACCGATTTGGTAACGACTCGCTGCTTAAGCAGTATTACCAAGCAAACGACGAAGAATCCTTTCGTCAGGAATTCGAGGGCTTCTTTGTTGATGCCCAAGCATCTTTCTTCAGTCGTGAGTTGATCCTTAACGCGATGTACCCAATATCCGTTTCTAACTTGGACGACTACAACTTCGAGCGGCGTGATTTCTCGATTCCGATTGAGGAGGCGCTGAGCGAACGCGACTGGCCGATAGTGGAGCGATATGAAGACACAACGTTCAAGAGCTACGATTCGCTTGAAGACTTATATTCCGCCGTTCAACGCGGCGAGGTATCTCGCAACCTCATTGGAGGAGCAGATATCGGAACCACTCGACATAGCACCGAATTTGTTGTTCTGGAAGAAGTTCGCCTTCCCAATGGAGGGACTCTTCAAGTCGAAAGATTCAACATGAGGCGCAACGGATGGAGCCTCCCTGCGCAGCAAGCGTACTTTAATCGCGTGCTGCAAGATGGCTTCGTCCGCAAGATGCGCATGGACTGCACCGGCGTCGGTATGCAGATTGGTCAATACCTGTCTGCAAACTGGGAGGATCAATTCGAGGCACTCCAGATGGGTGGGTCGAATTCCAAGCAGGAACGAGAGATGACAAATCTCCGTGCCCGCTTGGAGAACTACGGTCTGGCCCTGGCTTATGAGAAGGATAAAGTCACGGACCTGCACTCCATTAAGCGTGTTATCACGCCCAGCAAGAATACCTCTTACCGGGCTGCTGACAAGAAGCTTCACCATGCCGATTACGCATGGGCTATTGCATTTGCTTCTCTAGCTGGGACTCCTTTCGGGGAGGAACCCATCGACTTCGGGAATCGAACTTTCGAGGAACTGAAGGTCAAGGGAGCAGGCAAGGATAACAGGGTGGTCGACGATGATTTCGTCAAAGACTTCAACCAACACCATGTTAACCCCGGTGGCGGGGGCGGCATAGACAGCTTCAGTGGGATGGACATGGGTACCATCGAGAAGCAGCGTGTGAAGAATATAGATAACCCTGGAAAGTTCGTTAAGGATTTCGACACATGGTAGCTGAGATGACAGAATACAACTTTGAGAGAATAGAACGAATTGCCGAATCCGACCCGCACGTCGACATCAACCGAATGAGTGATTACATGCGGCGTGAGTACGGGAACGGCCTTGACTCAAAGTCATCCGGCGCATCCGACGAGCAATATGAAACATTTGAGTTTGGGTACGGTTACGCCGTTCAGTCTGGTGGCATTCGTGGTGAGAATGTAAGACCAAACATGGGCGACTCCAGCCTTCAGAACGAAGCGGAGAAGCTTCGTAACACCCCTGGCGAAGACGGGGAATTCGAGGTCTACAAGACAGACCCTATTCCTCTTATTACCTATAAGAAGATGTCAACAGACCCCGAGATTGCTTTCGGGACTTTCCTGTTGAAAGGGTGGATCTCCGGATTGCCCTACACCATCGAGTGTGCTGACCCTGTTATTAAGGGTGTGGTTGATTACGCTTTGAGTTCCGTCTGGAAGTCAATTGTTCGTAACATGCTCGATGCCATTGCAATGGGCTTCGCCTTTGGTGAGAAGGTCTGGCAAAGAGAGCAGGTCAAAATCCCTTACGTCAATGACGACGGGGAAGATGACATTCTGTATGAGGGCAAAATGGCGTCCCTCTTGAAAGTGAAGTTCCTGGATCCCGACCAAGGGTTCCAATACTTCAAAGACAAGACGGATGAGATTGTCCGAGTGATGCAGAAGCAAGGTAGAACTGAGGTGAGTGTAAAACGAGGAAAGCTGGTTTGGTTCGCGCTTGACCGGCGTTACTCGTCTGTGTTCGGAACCTCACGGTATAAGAACATTTACGCACCTTGGTACTACAGCAAGCTCAACACTCAGTACCTACTCAATGATTTGCAGAAACGAGGGGCACCCCACCTTGAGATCCGATACCCGCGTGGTAACTCCATGTGGGAAGGAGAGCCTAAGCCTAACAGCGAAGTGGCCATGAACATCGCTAAGATGCTCATGAATCAGGGTGTTGTTGCACTGCCCTCCGAGACCAACGACTCCGGTGACAAGAAATGGGAGATCGGGTTTGCTGATACTAAACATCAGTCAGGCCAAGTTAACCCATTCATCGAGTGGCTCAAGTACTCAGACTCGAAGAAGATGAAAGGTCTTGGGATCCCGCCTGCTGTCGCAGACGGGGATTCAAACTTTTCTACTGCTGACGCGCAGTCTGACATGCTTGTTATCATTATCGAAGATATCGTCAACCAGTTGGAAGAGGCGATTCAGGACGATGTGACCGATCAGATAGTGGAGAACAACTTTGGACCTGAGTTCAAGTCCATGGTGTCTCTCAAGATCGACAAGTCGGCCCTTGGGCGTCGTAATCTTGCGAAGGAAATTCTCAAGACGATGCTCCGCTCAGGTTCAAGCATGCAAGGGCACACGCTCAAATCATGGCCTGACCCTGCAAATCTTATCAAGGAGCTTGGACTTAGTACTAGTACATTTGATGGAGTCTTCACTGAGGTTCAAGGTGCTGATCGTCCCGAAGGGGAGACACCACTCGATGAGGCTGAGGATGATGAAGATTCAAATACCGATGCGCGCCGAGACGGTAAGGACGAACGTGAGCGTGAGCGGCAAACTGAAAGAGAGGATGCAACAGATGTTTCAGATTGAACCTAGGTTCAAAGGGGCGACATGAAAACCAAATTAGACCCCCGAGCAGTTTACTCGTTCAGTGGAGTTGAGGGCGCGTCAAATTCGATTATCGCAGATGAAAATGCCCCTGATGCACTCGCTGATGGCGAGTCGTATGAGGTGGAGATTGAAATCTTCCGAGAGGGACAGTTCCACCACCCATGGTGGGGAGAACTGAATTTCGATCTCGAATACCTACAGGGCATGGTCGACAACTTCGATGCGAAGGTGATTGGCCAAGATGTCGCATTCGACAAGAACCACCGACCCGGCGACGGAGCGGTTGCATGGGTGAAGGGTCTGCGGGTTTCGCAGAAAACCTTCAAAACCGTGAGCGGGCCTAAGACCCGGTATGTTCTTTTCGCCACTGTGGATTTGAACAAGGTAGGTTACTACCTGCTTAAGAACAAGATCTACAAGTACTTCAGTTCGGAGATTCATCCGAACTTTACCACCCATGATAAGCACAATGTCCAGATTGAAGAGGGGGAGGCAACTGATACCACTCTTCAATTCGGGGCAACGCTTATTGGTGGTGGCATTACAAATCGTCCGTTTATTACGCACCTGGGTGAGATTGAGTTGTCAACTGACGGTTCTACCGTCGACAACCCCCAAGTGAAAATGGGCGAAGATGAGGATGGTACAGGAATTGCGATGTTCTGCTTGGAAGCTCCGGATGGAGGATACACCTTCAGTGACGGTGCTGCTGAGAATTTTGACACGCCTAGCGATCCCATTGAAGAACAGGATGAAAGTGAGGAGCCTGTTGAGGAGTCTGAGGAATATGATTCTGAAGACCCAGCAACCGAGGCTCAAGAATTTGATGCGGGTGACACCCCTGAAAGTCAAGGAGAACAAAGAATGAAGCTTTCCCAAGTTTTTGCGAAAGTCAAAGAATTCAGCGACACCAGTGGGCGAATTGAGTACCTTGAGGGTGTTCAAGCTGAATTTTCGGACAACCCCGACGAAGCACAAGTCGTCGACAACATGTTGGAATTGGAGCGCAAGACTTCCGCCACCGAAAAGGCGATGAGTCAGGCTGTCCAGCGTCAGAAAGCCGCTGAGAGTCGTAACGCCGAGTACGAAGACCAGTTGGCTCAGAAGGCCATTGAGTTGACCGAGGCTCGTGAGGGTCGCTGGCAAAGTCGCGTGAAGGAATTCGCGGCCCAGCTTCGCTCCGAGTCCCATCACGAAGCACCTGTCAAAGCCGTGGAGGAGTTCCTCCTGAGCGTTGATGCAGAAAGCCGTGGTCACAAGTTCAGTGTTCTGGGTGAGGGTGACGAGAGCGAGCAGGCTGACCTGTTGGCATTCGCTGAACTCATCTTCGGATCTATTCCAGAGGACGCTCGACTGGACACCTCGGAAAACCTGACGGGTAACAAAGAGTTCCAGGTTGATCCCAATGGGGGCAACGCTGGTGAGAGTCCGGAAGAGGGCCAAGACTCTGGCAGTGGAGACACTGACGAGAACCCCGGTGTGGCTATCTATACCGCGAAGTTCGGTGAGCCGGATGAGTCTATCATCCCGGCTATCAAAGAAGATGGCTCGCTTGATTTTTCGATCCTCGACGAAGGCTGATGTAGCTTTTCTGAATAAAGCAACAAACTGAGATTGAACACATAGGAGAGAAAAATGGCAGGACAAAGTGGTGGAGAGGCTACTGGCCTCGTCGTACACGATCTGCTCCAGTCCACTAAGGGCAAGGAGGAGAAGACGATCCAAATTGACGCTTCGGCGCGTGACAATGGTAATACCTATCTTCGCGCTGGGCTTGTACTGTGCCCGCTAGATGCTAGCGGTCGCTACATCCAATATGTAGATGGTGCTCTTGACGGTAGCGGCGCCGCTGCGAATGCAGTTGTGCTGGGACACGATGTTGACGTTGCAGATGGCGAACACGCCACTGCTTCTGCTTACTTTCGTGCGACTCTTCGCACTGGTAAGGCCATCGTCGTCGCCGGATTCGATTGGAGTGCTTGTCAGCGGATCCGTCGATTCTGAGTTGACTAGGCTACTGGCCTACTGAGTGTTACGAGAAGTAACAAAAGGAGAGAAAAGATGACGACTCTGAAATTTTCAGAGATTGCGCAGAAGCACCCGCTTCTGCAAACGGACAACCTGGACGGTGTACTGACGTACTGGCCTCAGCACATCAACACCTACCTGTTGGCTCGATACATGCCCCTTGTTACCGAAAACAAGGACAAGATTGAGATGGATGTCCAAGCGGCTAAGCGCGGCGGAATGACGCCGATGGTCGCAATGGATTCTGAGGCTCCCATCTATGACCAGCCGCACGGACGTGGCAAGGTCGAGTTCGAGGCTGCTTCCTTCCGCGAGAAGGTGAAGCTTGGAATTCAAGACCTGTATGACCTGCGTCGGATCGGTACTCGTGATGAGCTTGTGCAAGCTCGTCGCCTGATGAAGTCGCGTTTCGAGGATCTCGAATACCGTCTTCTGAACCGCATGGAGAACCTTCGTAAGCAGGTTCTTTTTGACGGCGAAGTTCGCTGTAAGCTTCCGAACGGACAAGAGTTCGTTCAGCCTTACAAGCACCCTTCATACCTTGAGCCGGAGCTTTCCGGTACGGACCTGTTCAGCGATTACGCCAACAGTGATCCGGTTCCTGTTCTTCAGGACATCATCGAGGACTACGAGATGGACACCGGGCGCACGCTCGATGTCATGATCTTTCCTCATGGTATGATGAATCACCTGCTCCAGAACGACAAGTTCCGCGATCTTGCGATGGCGCGAACCGGCATGGAGAGTGTGATGCTCACCAACGAGCAAACCAAGAAGATCATGCTTGAGCTTCTGGGCGTTGGTACCATCATCGAGTCGAAAGACTTTATCCACTACCAGACTGCGCTGGTCGCCGATGCGGTCCAGACTGCCGCCTCGCTGGAACTCTTCAGTGTGGAGGACATGGAAGTTGGAGATCTGGTCTACATCGTGTCGCAAGAGGACTTTGACCGCGAGAAGTTCGAGGTCACTGCAATCAACGGCACCACTGTTACCATTGACCAAGTTGGAACCGCCACTGGTGGTGTTCAGCGTGCCGGTGGTTTCAAGACCGGTGATTCGGTCAAGTATCAGAAGCGAGTCATCCCCGAGGACACCATCCTCATGCTTGGCTCGTGGAACGGTCCCCTCAATCAAGAGGGCGTCACCGAGACCAAAGGTGAGGAGTTCCTCAACCGTTGGGCTGAAGTTGTGTCGACCCGCTCGCTGTACGCGGACCTTGAGAACCCGAAGCCTGGTGTTTACACCAAGTCGAAGGACAATCTCGACGGTGACCCGCCTCACATTGAGCAAATTCTGGGCATCCGCGCATTGCCGCGTGTCAACCAGAACGACGCATGGCTCACGCTGAAGGCACTGTGAACCTAAGTTCATAAAGGGGGCTTCGGCCCCCTTTATGGTCATTCTTGATGTAGGAGATGAGAGATGGATATTGACAAGGTACAAAAGGTTCGGGTCAAGCCCCGGCGAATCTACCTGCGATGCGTTCGTGGGAATATCGTCCATGGTCAAGAGATTGACCGGGATGAGAATTCGGAATTGTTCGATGCTATTGTCGAGACTGGTACTTCCATGTCGGAAGACGAGGACGACAACTGCAAACTTCTGATTGTCGCGACTGTTGACGGTGAGAAGGCTGATGGCGAATCCTCGAAGACTTCAAGCAAAAAGAAGTCGAAGGGTTCCAAGAAGTCGGACAAGAAGAGTAAGAGCGACACCAAAGAGAAGAAGGGGTGATCGGTGTCTGGGGCTATTGAGGTGATCAGACAGGGTTGGGATTTTTTAATTCACGCCCTTGGGTATACTCCCGTTTTGATGATTCCGGTCTTCTTCATTGTGTCGATGACTTCTTTCGCTTTGAAGGTTAGACAGCGCTTCCCCACATGGAAGAACTTCATTCTGGGTATTTTATGTCTGGTTGCCGCCGCCTCAGTTGTCGCCTTGAGCGGCGATCACGAGACAGTAGGTGAACTTGCAAATCGTTCCCTAATTGTAGGGAGCGTCTCAGCACTGACGTATCAAATCTTCAAA
>Ga0136591_1000519_pt1 | contig 15428 bp, 8 predicted proteins | sample AntRauMFilla3767_FD_104929 | JGI IMG/M metagenome (GOLD analysis project Ga0136591, IMG submission 104929) | Saline lake microbial communities from Rauer Islands, Antarctica - Metagenome Filla 3 #767 | ecosystem: Environmental > Aquatic > Non-marine Saline and Alkaline > Saline | place...
ACCGCAAGCGTTGGCATGACCGAGCAGGAAGCGATTGATGAAGGATATGAAGTAACTGTGGGACGAGCCTATTTTGACAACCTTACACGGGCGCAAATCAGCAGCTCAAGCCTGGGAATATTAAAGCTGGTGATTGAAACCGATACCTATAAACTTTTGGGAGTTCATATTGCGGGTGATAAAGCTTCAGAGATTATTCACCTCGGACAATCAGTGATCACAAGCGAGGAAACGGTTCATTTCTTTATCAGGAATATTATAAACTATCCAACCTATTCACAGGCGTATCGCACAGCTGCGTTTAACGGAATAAACCGGATAAATAAACTTGGAAAGAAATATCAGCAGAAGTAAGATTCTGTAGATGTTTTAAAAATTAGCAAAAGAGCGGGATGATATATCTTCCCGCTTTTTTTGTGGATGAATATTGATGAAGATGTGTTTCTGATGTTTGTGGTAAAGAAAGAAATTTATTTGAGGAACTGATGAACCACTCTCAAAAATTTTTAAGATCGTTGTCTGCTACCAACTACTCACCCACCAAGCAAAAAGGACTTAAAATCCTTGTATTGATTGCTCATTGCGATAGAAACATCCTCACGATCGAACATGTCTTTTACGTGGTCGGGAACTTCAGCTTTTACACCCGTGGCTTCTTCAACGGTTTCTGCAAACTTGGCTGGATGAGCGCATTCCAGGAATAATCCTTTCCCATCAAATGAAGAGGTTGCTCCTAATACTTTTTCAAGTCCGGCGGCGGCTACGGCTCCGTGAGGGTCGAGCAGGTAGTCGTGTTTTTCGTAATAATTGCCCATCATCCGAATGGTTTCGGAATCGGTGAATGAAACTCCGCTTACGTGTTCAATCATTGAATCACGTTTCTCGCCAAATATGGCCATCAAGCGCTCAAAATTACTTGGATTTCCCACATCCATCGCGTTTGATAAGGTTGGTTTGGAAGGTTGAGGCTTGAAAACACCTGTTTGAAGATAGTTTGGGACAATTTTATTCACATTGGTTGAGGCAATGAAGTGACTAACGTTTAATCCCATCTTTTTGGCAATAAGTCCGGCTGTGAGATTTCCAAAGTTTCCGCTGGGAACAGAAATTATCACATTTTCATCATTTCCGCCCAGCTGTCCGATAGCGTGGAAATAGTAAAATGACTGAGGAAGTAATCGCGCGATATTAATAGAGTTGGCCGATGTTAATCTGCGCTGTTTTTGTAACTCTTCATCAATAAACGCTTCTTTAACAATGCGCTGACAGTCGTCAAACGTACCGTCCACGCGTAGTGCTGTGATGTTTTTTCCTATGGTGGAAAGCTGCTTTTCCTGAAATGAGCTTACTTTTCCGTCTGGAAACAGAAGTACCACGTCTATGCCTTCCACATCTAAAAATCCCTGAGCCACGGCGCTTCCGGTATCTCCCGAGGTGGCCACAAGTACCGTTACACGCTCTTTCTCAAACTGCATAAAGTGACTGAGCAGGCGAGCCATAAATCGCGCTCCCACATCTTTAAAAGCCAGTGTGGGCCCGTGAAAAAGTTCGAGCGTATAGCGATTGGTTTCGCTCATCTGAACTATTGGAATGGGGAAGTCGAGGGCGTTTTCCACCACATTCTGAAGATCGGCGTTGGAAAGATCTGCCCCGAAAAACTGTTTGGCTACCTCGAAAGAGACTTCCGGCAGACTTAAATCTGACAAACTGCTGAGAACAGATGGCCTTAGCGCTGGAATTTCTTCCGGCATGTATAAACCTTCATCTGGAGCAAGTCCTTGAATGACGGCGTTTTTAGTGTCGGTGTAGTGATCGTTATCTCGTGTGCTGTACCACTTCATAAATTAACTCTGAATTTCTTCTAATGTTGGACCGTGTGTGTTTATCTGAGAGACGTAGGTTAAAACGTCGATACCAAGATCTGTGAAAACACGCTCCATGCTGTTTACAATCTTCTGTGCCTTTACGTTGTCGGTAGATAGCGCGAACATTGACGGGCCTGAGCCGGAAATGCTGCAACCTAATGCTCCGCTGTCTAAAGCCGCCTTTTTTGCGTCCTGAAAACCCGGAATGAGTAGTGAACGAATGGGCTCAATAATCACATCGTTAAGTGAGCGGCCAATTAAATTGACGTCGTTTTTCATGAGTCCGGCTATAAGTCCCGCCGTATTTCCCCACTGGACAATGGCGTCCTTAAGCTGAATCTCTTTGCGTAGAATATTCCGGGCGTCTTCGGTTCTGACCTCAATTTGCGGATGAATTACGCTTACGCTTAACTTTGGTGCCGGTATTTCTATAATATCTAATGGCGTGTAGCTTCGTACCAAAACCACGTTTCCGAGCAGGGATGGCCCTACGTTATCGGCGTGAGCGGTTCCGCATGCTACGCGTTCTCCTTCCATGGCAAAGCGTACTAAGTCTATGGTTGAGAGCGGATTGCCCAGAAGGTAATTCAGTCCAAAAACAGCAGCGGCGGCTGATGCGGCACTTGATCCCATGCCGCTTCCGGGGCGAATTTTCTCTTTTATAATAATCGTTACACCAATTTGCTCACCGATGTTTTCCAGAAAGCTCATGACCGCGACTCCGGCTGTGTTTTTTTCGGGTTCGAGCGGCATATTGGGGAACACATCCATCGCCTCGTTTTTTATCACGATTTTGTGATCGGTGCGCAGCGACATTTCAAGCACATCGCCGGGCTGTTCGAGAGCGAATCCTAAAATATCGAAACCAGCGGCGACATTGGCCACGGTTGCGGGCGCCTTCACCCGGATGGTTTTCATAGCAGGGGTTTTTGTTTAAGAATAATCTGTGTTTTCATAATCATCATCATCTCTGTCAATGTAATCAAGGCTGATTGAGGATACGGATGATGTCGGCAAAAACGCCCGCTGCGGTGACTTCAGCTCCGGCTCCGGGACCTTTCACCATAAGCGGATTGTTTTTATAGCGCTGTGTGGTGAAGGAGATGATGTTGTCGCTGCCCTCGATTGAGTAAAACGGATGGGCTGCATCAATTTCTTTAATCTCAGTTTTGATATCCCCGTTTTCGATAGTTGCGACATAGCGCAAACGCTTACCCTCTTTTTCAGCCTGAGCTAAACGATCGGCGTAGAGTTGATTTTCATTTTCTTCCAGCAATTTCCAGAATTCATCCATATCACCGGATTTTTGTGTGGCTTCTGAGAGACAGTTTTCAACGGATACCTGATCAGGTTCCACAGTCATTCCCATTTCACGTCCCAAAATAAGTGACTTTCTGGCTACGTCCATTCCGTTGAGGTCGAGACGCGGGTCTGGCTCTGTAAATCCTTTTTCTTTGGCTTCTTTCACTGTATCAGCAAATGGTTTTTCTTTGCTAAAGCTGCTGAAAATGTAGTTGAGTGTCCCGGAAAGAATGGCTTCGATCTTGAGAATTTTATCCCCTGAATGAATTAAATCCTGTAAAGTTGAAATAATCGGGAGTCCGGCGCCAACATTGGTTTCGTATAGATAATAGACACCTCGTTTGGCCGCGGTTTTTGTAAGCTCATTGTAGATTTCTGAACTGCCTGAGTTAGCGATTTTGTTAGGGGTGACAACAGAAATGCTGGCATCCAGAATATCATGATAGGTTGCGGCAACGTCTGCATTGGCGGTGTTATCGACAAAAACGGTGTTCCGGAGATTCATCTTCTTCATTGAGCGGATGAACTGATGAATATCTGCCTTTGAGCCGTGCAGGTGAAGCTGATCGTTCCAGTCTTCGAGGTTAATTCCTTCTTCATGGAACCACATTTTCCGGCTGTTTGCCAATCCAACAAGGCGTACATCAATATGCATCTGCTCGTTGAGATATTCTTGCTGTTCGAGAATCTGACTAAGTAGTGTCTTGCCGATTGTTCCGGTTCCGACCACAAAAAGATTGAGGCGTTTTTTCTCGTCCAGAAAGAAACTTTCGTGGATGGCATTGAGCGCTTTTTTCTCGTGAAAACGATCAATTACAATAGAGATGTTGAGCTCCGAAGCTCCCTGAGCTGTGGCAACCACACTGACGCCGTTTCTGGAGAGCGCATCAAAGAGCCGGGCGGAAATTCCGGGTGTGTTTTTCATGTTTTCACCTACCACGGCTACAACAGAAAGATCGCGATCGAGCTTGATCGGGTCGATCATATTAAGTCTGCTTTCGAGCGCAAACTCCTCTTCAACCGCTGCTTTTGCTTTGTCGGACTGGTTGGGAAGAACGGCAAAGGTGATGGTATGTTCTGAAGATCCCTGCGTAATCATAATTACGTTGATCTCAGCTTTGGCCAAAGCGCCAAATACACGGCTGGCAATTCCGGTCACGCCCACTAAGCCACCGCCCGAAACGGTAAGCAGGCAGACATTATCAATAGAAGAGATTCCGCGGATATAATTCTGTTCGTCGTCGATATGCTCGGTAATGAGCGTGCCTTCCGACTCGGGATTAAAGGTGTTTTTGATGCGGATGGGAATGCGTTTATTCAGCGCGGGAAGAATAGTGGGCGGGAAAATAACTTTGGCGCCGAAATGACTGAGCTCCATCGCTTCCGCATACGAAACCTGGTGTACAGGATACGCTTTGGAAACTTTTCTGGGATCAGCGGTCATCATGCCATCCACGTCGGTCCAGATTTCAAGAACGTCGGCATCGAGAGCGGCGGCGTAGATAGAAGCCGTGTAATCAGATCCGCCCCGGCCCAGTGTGGTGATGCGCCCGTCAAGGTTGCTGGCAATAAATCCGGGAGCGATGTGAAGTCCGTTGTGTTGCTGGAAATAATCGCTTAGCGCTTCATTGGTCGTTTTGAAATCAACGATAGCGTTGTTGTAGTTCGAATCGGTTTTGATAAACTTCCGTGAATCGAGATAGGAAATTTCGTGCCCTTTATCGGTAAATGCTTCTTTAATGATGACTGAAGATAGTCGCTCCCCAAAACTCTGGACCATATCGAGCATGCGCGGGGTGACTTCCTGCACGAGTAATATTCCGCGAAGTACATCGTCGAGCTCGTTCAAAAGCATTTTTACTTTGGCGATAACCGAGCTTTGGCGGTTAACATGAATAAGTGCTTTTACGACATCGTAGTGACGATTTTCAATCTCTGTGAGCAGACTTTTATACCGATCATTGCCGTTTTCGGCCAGATTGGACGCCTCGATAAGCTGATTGGTAATCCCTCCCAGAGCCGATACCACCATAATGATATCTTTATCGCGCTGATGGGTTACGATGTGAATGACTTTACTAATGTTTGTAGCGTCTTTAACGGATGTACCGCCAAATTTGAGCACCTTCATGGGCTGAATAAGTTTATCGTGATCGAAATTTCATGGTTGAACGCACTAAGATAGAATGTTCTTTGGAAAATGGAACCCCAAATAGAGAATCTGTTAAAAAAGTGTTGGGAAGATGGGGAGTGGCGTTGATTCTATGACAACAGCATAGAATAACCGTCATTCCGCACTCCGTTGCGGAAGGTGACCTGGCAACCAAGCGTAGAACAGTCCCAATAACGCAGCCAACACGTAAAAAACAAAGCATGCCAACCTACTTTCCCACACACACAACCACTAAGCAGGCCAGATTCCGCAATGGGATGCGGAATGACGTTTTTGCTTTGCAAAAATCGGGAGTGGGATTAATTCGATGACAAAAGTATGAACAACCGCCATTTCGCTTCGCGGCGCCTTCCACAACGTGATGCCGTTGGCACGGTGTCGGCCACCGTGCCGGAAGGTGACCTGTCAACCAAGCGAAGAACAGGCTTATGATATTATTCAACCCACCATCACGCTTTTCTGTCCTCATGTTCCGCTTGGGGCATCAGAAGATCTTCGAGGAAGAAAGCTGACAGCGCTGAGCGCCCGTGCAATCCCGACTTGGAATAGATTGCGTTGGTTTGGGTGCGAACTGTTTTTGTACTCGTATTCCGAAGAGATGCAATTTCCTTGATACTGTGCCCCTTTAACAACAGAAAGGCGATCTCTTTTTCCGCGGTTGTAAATTCCCAGCGATCAAGCTGATTCTCAATCTCCACACTCAATCCCTTAACATAGGTGTCCGAAACATTTTTCCACTTTTGAGCTTCCAGGTTGAGCTCATGATTTACGGATTTCTCATCAGCCAGAGATTTTTTTAATTGGAACGTGTTGCGAATCAAATAAAATGCACCCAAAAGAGCAGACGTGGCAATTGTGCCTTCCAGAAAAATATGCCAAGGTGCCACGCCCTCATTATAATCTGTATAAATATCAGCCACATTCAGCATCGCAACAAATACGAGAATCCCGGCGATGAAAAGGCGTTCGGTTCTACTCATACTGTATGTGACTGAGCGTGATTAATCATCATGATCTTCATCTTCTTCGTTATCTTCATCATACTCTTCTTTGGAATTGGATGTGCCATTTTCGTCCTCGGCTTGTTCTCCAATTTGATAGGTTGTTCCCAGGAAATTAAGGCTACGCTGTGATGTATCGAAATTCAGAGTCAGAAATATTACCCAAAGCGCGAAGATCCCCATAAATAACACACCAGAACCTTTTTTTGAACTGGAAATACCGGGTTCATTTTTAACGGATTCTTTCTTTCCGTTTATCATTGATAAATAGATAGAATCGTGGTGGCGCAGATGATGAATAATGATTCCCGCAATATGTGCAATCACGATGATCAGAAACAGGTTCGCGAATATTTCATGGAGTTCTTCAAATAGTTCATGATAGGTGGGGTGTGACATATTAATTCCGGTGATCATCAATCCTATAGCTAACAGAAACATCAATACTGCCGCATAACTTGATGCCGGGTTGTGACCCATCCAACGCCTCGTTTTTGTTGTAAACAGATCTTTAAAGTAGGTGATGAGTTCAGATGGACTCAGCCGGAAAGATGAAAAACGGGCATAGATGGTTCCGATGAATCCCCACACAATACGTAAAGTTAGGATGAACCCGATTGAGAGTCCGGCCATCATGTGATAACTGAAGAGTGAAGAATCGTCGTCAACAGTTTTTCCCATCACAAAAGCGGTGACAAGCAGAAGCGCAAATAGCCAATGGAAAATTCGTAGTGGGAGATCGTAAGCGAGGGATTTTTTCATAATGAGTGTAAATTAATTCGCAGATATCGATAAAAAGATTTCTTTGTCTTAAATGTGCGAAAAATTTTACTGAATGGCATCAGCCATTTGGTGTATAGCGCTAAAATTATAGCCTCAGGCTGGAATATTATTTTGCATTCAAAGAGTGCTATCCAAAGTTTGGGCTTGTGGGCAGGCCAGACCCCGCAATGGGATGCAAGGTGACGATTTTGCGGTTTGCAAAAATCGGGAGTGGCGCTGATTCGAAGACAATAGCAATAACGACCGTCATTCCGCACACCGTTGCGGAATCTGTCCTGGCAACCAAGTGTGGACAGGCTCATGATGTTATACAACCCATGCAAAACAAAGCATGCCGGAGTGTTTTTCAGAGTTTGGGCTTTTTGGGCAGGTCAGATTCCGGTATAAAACCGGAATGACGTTTTTGTGCTGCGCAAAAAACGGGAGTGGAGTTGTTTTGATGACAAGCGCATTAACAACCGTCATTCCGGCCCCGGTGCCGGAATCTGACCTGGCAGCTAAGTATAGAACAGGCTCATGAAGTTCTTCAACCCAAGCAAAAAAGCATGTCGGAGTGACTATCCAAAGTTTGGGCATTTGGGCAGGTCAGACCCCGCAATGGGATGCGGGGTGACGATTTTGTGGTTTGCGCAAAAAACGGGATTGGCGCTGACGTTTCATCACGTTTAAATCGAGCCGATTAACCCCCGCCTCTCCCGAGACTACAATCTCCCTGAAAATTTGTGTATTTTTGGAGTCTGTCCCGTTTTTCAAACACACATTGTTCAATTAATCAGATTTTATTCATTCATGGCAGATTCAGTTATCGCCAAAGAGCGTCAACAGCGACGCACCTTTTCAATTATCTCTCATCCCGATGCCGGTAAAACCACGCTCACCGAGAAACTTCTGCTTTATGGTGGAGCGATTCGTGAGGCCGGTTCTATTAAACAGCGAAAAGCCGCCAAGCACGCCATGAGTGACTGGCTGGCCATTGAGCAGGAACGCGGGATTTCAGTGACGTCGTCTGTGATGCGCTTCGAACACGAGGGCATTAAATACAATCTGCTGGATACGCCGGGTCACAAAGACTTTTCCGAAGATACCCTCAGAACTCTGGTGGCAACCGATTGTGCTCTCATGGTTATTGACGTGGCAAAAGGTGTGGAGGAACAGACCGAAAAGCTGTTTGAAGTGTGTAAGATGAGAAATATCCCCATTATCACCTTTGTGAATAAGTGTGACCGCCCCGGTATGGACCCGCTGGAAGTACTTAGCAATATTGAGTCGAAACTGGGCATAAAAGCCGTTCCCGCAACCTGGCCTGTGGGATATGGGTCTGATTTTCAGGGCGTTCATGATTTGATTAACGGTGAATTGCATCTGTACAGAAAAGAAAAACATGGTGCTCGTCAGGCCGGGACAGAAATTTTTAATGATTTGATGGAAGGACTCGATACCACAACTCTGAGCGATAATTACAAAGTGGAGTTGGAAGAGATTGCCATGCTTATTGAGGATGAGTTTGCTAACATGGACCGGGAGAAATTCCGCCGCGGAGAGGTTACCCCTGTATTTTTTGCCTCAGCGCTAAACAACTTCGGACTGGATCTCTTTCTGAAATATTTTGCTGAACTGGCGCCGATTCCACAGCCGTATAAAGCAGTGGATAGGGGTTTGTATGAAGTGGAAAATGATTTTTCAGGATTTGTATTCAAACTTCAGGCGAACATGAATCCCGAGCACAGAGACTGCACCGCGTTTTTCAGAATCGCTTCGGGTGTATTTGAGCGCGGGATGAATGTAAGACATCAACAAACGGGAAAAAGCGTTAAGATGTCGGCTCCGCACTCCTTAATGGCCGACGATAGGGAACTACTCGAAAAAGCTTATCCGGGCGATATTGTGGCGCTCTTTAATCCCGGTTATTTCCGCATCGGTGACACCTTATTTGGAAAAGAAGAGGTGCTTTTTGATGAAATTCCGCTCTTTACGCCCGAGCATTTTATGAAGGCGATGTCGAAAGATCCTTTTAAGAGAAAAGCATTTCGTGAGGGTTTGCAACAGCTTTCGGAAGAAGGTGTGGTTCACGTGTTTGAGGTTCCCAATGGAGTTGGAAATGAATTACTGCTCGGAACAGTCGGTGCTCTTCAGTTTGATGTGGTAAAACACCGAATTCAGGCCGAATATAAAGTGGAAATTGACCTTCAGCCAACCAACTATTACGCAGCCCGCTGGCTTCCATCAGCCGATATTGCTGAGAAGCTTGAAAAAGCATATTCCACCGAAGTAACGCGCGATCTGGAGAATCACCCAATCGGATTATTTCAAAGTGCATACGCCCTGCGACAAGCCGAAGAGAAAGTAGGAGCTGATAACTTGTTGAAATTCAAGAAAGCCACCATTACGCAAGGGAAATAATGTGAGCCTTAATTTATGCCAAACTATAATTGAACTTAACTTGGTTCAAATTGTTTCATGTTAAAGTAATATAAACCAGCTTTTTATAGATATATAAAAGAGTTTTTTGTCATATTTATTTGTAAACTAATCTTTAGAATATAGCAGTTTAAAAAGCTGCGCTAACTCGCTAAGGATGAGGTTTAATATGACACGTAAATTACAGCAATTCTTTTGTTTGATAATTGGGAGTCTGTTCTTTCTGGGAACAGCTAATCTCAATGCGCAAGACACTCTTACTACAGTAGGTGTAACATTCCAGGTTGATATGTCGCAGGCTATCGACTCAAGCCATTTCGATCCAGCGGTTCATTCGGTTTGGGTGGCCGGTTCATTTAATGGCTGGGATACGTCAGGATCAATTGATGTGATGGACAACACGGATGGGGGCAACATATTTTCCATTACTCTCGATTTAGTACCGGGGGACATAGAGTATAAATTTGTTGCTAATACTCTTGAAAGAAGTGTTCTCTGGGAGAATAATGAAAATCGTCGGGAGTCAATCAATGAAATTGTCACGTTACCGGTAGTGCCGTTTAATTACAACTTCTATGATTTGGCTTCAATACCAATAATTGAAGGTAACCTGGTGATCAACGGTCATTTTGAAGCAGATCCGGATGATTTCTGGTATGGAAATGCTTTCAATATTCAGACAGATGGAGATAATAATTACAATTTTGCTGATGTTGAAGTTGTCGGAAATCCATGGGATGTCAATCTTAGTCAGGATGTAGATCTTATTCCCGGTCAGTATTATGAATTAACCTTTGATGCTGCAACCGAAGCTGACAGTACCAGAGAGCTGATTGCAGGTATGGGTTCAGCTCAGGAGCCATGGTATATATCTACTGATGTTGTAACCCTTACAGGTGAAATGGAAACATTCACGTTAGGTCTCTATGCAACAGATAAAACTACGGGCACTGATTTTGGTGAAGCTACCTCACGTGTTTTATTTGATATGGGCGAAGATGCCGGAGTTGTGATTTTAGACAATGTATCTCTTGTTACCGCCGAAGAAGTTCCCTACGAACCTGTAGGACCTGAAATGATCACACCGCTGGCCGATGCACGATTATTGGTCGATCAGGATACTTCTGTATATGTAGAATTTGTGGTTACATCTCCCGATTACGGTTTTAATAACGCCCAGTTCTATGGACAGGATGAGTCTGGTGGAATGTATTTCTTCATTCAAGGTGAGGGTGGGGAAGTAAATGGTCCCGCTGTTCAGCCCGGAGAAGTTGTTCAGCTATTTGGTCACTTGGAAACCTATGCCGGATTTGTAGAATTCATTCCTAATGACGGAACTGTGGTTGGAACAGCTGCAATTCCTGATCCCGTTTATTTGAATCCCGCCGATATTACATCCGATTCTCCATATCTGGGAATGCGCGTAGTAGTTGATATGGTTGATCTACTGGGTGATAACTGGCCAAGACATCCAATTAGCGCAGGTGGCATAGTTACAATTCCGGCATGGGCCGACTCTACTGCTGAATTTGATTTACTAATTGATCGCGGACAGTCATTTTATGATGGACATCCAAAGCCACTTAACGGGTTTACTTTAGCCGGAAACATGGATGTTTTTGGTGATGAAAATCCACATGTAACTATCAATCCATTCTTCGAAGGCGACATTGTTGGCGATTTTGAAGAACCCGTGGATCTTAATTTCCCGATTACGTTTGAAGAAGACAAAGCATGGGAAAATGTGATTACAAATTTTGACGGCGGGATTGCTACCGTTGTCGATAATCCGGATCAATCAGGTATTAATGAATCAGCCAAAGTTCTTGAGCTGGTAAAAGGATCAGGTCAAACCTGGGCAGGAAGCTATATTCATATGCCTCAACCGCTCGTTACTGGTGAAGGGTTAGCCATTACTCTGAATGTACTGGCACCAAGAAACGGTACTAATATGCTCCTGAAGATCGAAAACGAATTAGATTTAAATATCTTCGTTGAAGCAGATCAAACGATTCCAGAAGCAGGAATATGGACGGAAGTCACATTTAATTTAAGTGATGTCAATATGGAGATTGACTATCATAAAGTTGTTTTCATTTTCGAACTCGAAACCATGGGTGATGGAACACCTGACTTTACCTGGTATGTCGATGACTTACGCTATGATGTTGTGGAAACCCATAATGTGCATTTAACCTTCGCCGTTGATATGACTGACGCCATCGATAAAGGTATGTTCGATCCATGGAAGGATGATTTAGCTGTTACCGGATCATTCAATGACTGGAACACCAATTTCGGATCTCAAAATATCATGCGACTCGACTATGTAGAGGACAATCTCTACGCGGCTGATTATGTGGTATTTAATAAGGTTATACCGGAATTTTATGAGTACAAATACCTCTATTTGGATAGCGATCAAGGCCTTGTTACCTGGGAAACAGGCGAAAACAGAGGTTTTGAGACCACAATGGATAACGGTATGGATAGTGATGGTAATTATATCACCTATGTCGATACCCATGATAATCCTGCTTATTTCATGACGGAGATGGAGAGTGAATCCTATATCAAACTTTATACCGGTGGGGTAGGCGGATTTGCAGGTGAAGAGCTTATGGTTCCTGTTTTTGCTGATATCAATGATGCTTCAACGTCTTCTATGGAGTTTGAGATTACCAATTTTGGTGAACTCGGCACATTTACTGGCGTGTACACCGATAGCACTACACTGTTTGAAGGATTCGGTTGGACCATGGCCTCTAACTTTGTGGACGACACGTTGTTTGTAGCCGCAGGTGGAGCTGATAACATTGATATGAGTGGTCCTCTGTTCTACATCGGTGTTGATGTGGCACCTGATATTGCTCAGGGTGAATATTACATTGACCTGCTTTACGCGGCGGTGGATGAAGGTTTTCCACATTGGTTTGAGTATTACTCAGAGCCCATTTACATAAGCACTCCAATGCTGGGTGATGTGAGCATGAATGGTGATGTACGCGCCTATGATGCCTCTCTCGTTCTGAAGTGGCTGGTTGGATACATCCCATTAGCTGATGCACAGATGAGGAATGGTGATGTAACAGAAGATGGTGAACTTACCGCTCTCGATGCTTCTTACATCCTCGAATATGTGGTTCGTTTGGTTGACTTCCCGATTACAGATACTCCGGTACCAACCGGTATCGCCGAATTCGGAAGCCCGTTGCTTAATAAAGCCGCATCAGGTACCACTATAGAAGTGCCCGTTATAGTTCGTGATCTTGAAAATGTGAAATCACTTACTGGAACCATCAATCTCGGAACCGACTGGTATACAAACGCTGAGTTTATCTGGAGTGATGACTTCAGTAAATTCCAGCGTGAGTTTAAATTCGCGAATGGCGATCTGAAGTTTGCAGCAGCCGGACCGCTCACAGCAATTGCTGATGGCAGTATTGGTATGTTGCGCATAACAGTTGAATCAACTGAAATGCTGAAAGACCAATCTGTTAGCATTGCCAAACTGAGATGGAATGAAGCCGGAACACAGCAGGCGGTTTCAAATGTAGATCTCGATCTGTTAATTACTTCTATTGAAACGGGAGCTTTGCCCACAGAATTTACGCTGGGACAAAACTATCCAAATCCATTTAACCCAAGTACAACTATTAACTTTGCACTTCCACAGAGCAGTGATGTTCAAATTGTAGTGTATGATATGTTGGGTAAAACGGTGGCTACATTGGTTAATAAAAACCATACAGCAGGGCAGCATACGGTTAACTTTAATGCCTCGCAGCTGTCAAGCGGTATCTACTTCTATCAAATAAAAGCTGGTTCATTTATTGAAACCAGAAAAATGACGCTCATCAAATAGTAGAGTTAGCTAAACGCACAGTTCCCGGCAATAACCAAAAGCCGGGAACGCGTTTATCTAAACAATAAACACACGGAGGTTGTTATGAAATCACTTTGTTTATGGCTGTTTGGGGCGCTCTTATTAGGTCCACCTGGTTCGTTATGGGCTCAACAACTAATGGACGTGACTTTTCAGGTAGATCTCAATGTTGGAATAAATTCGGGACAGTTTAGTTCTGAAGAAAACCGTGTTTTGTTACGCGGTGATTTCAACGATTGGGGCATGGATACCGAAATGGTTGATATCAACAGTATGGGCGTATTTACTATTACGTTACCACTCGAAGCCGGAAGCTATGATTATAAATTTTTCATAGACGGAGATTTTAGTGTTGTAAACGACGGCTGGGAATCGGGAGATAATCGCGTGCTCGAGGTTACCGAACCTGAAATTCTCAATCCCGTATTATTCCGCACAACATTTAACACGCAATCGGAAGAATCTGACGGATATGTACATCTCTTTGCTGATAATCCATTTATTGGACAGAATGAGACGTCTGTTGATTTCGAACTTGGAATTCTGAGCAGTTCCGATTCACTTGTTCACGCTCTTGAATTTGAACTTACGTTGCTGGCTGATAACGTAAATATCATTCGTATCGATGCTTCTCCACAAGCGGTTGAGGCCGGCTGGGAGCTCAGGTATTTTAAACCTGAAGAAAATGCTCCCATAAAAGTAGCTTTTGCCGGTACTGATCCTATTCCTTCCGGTGCTGTATTAGCTACCGTTGAGGTAAGCGGGGTCGATCCTCAGAATGAACCTGTAATACTGGGCATTTCTGAGCTGATCGTGAATGAGGACTTCTCTGGCTATTGGAATGCATCTGACGGATTATTATCACTGAGATCACCTGTTCCAGTAGATTCCTTAGACCTGAACGGCGACGAAGAGGTGGATGGAGATGATGTTTTCTTTCTGGCAAACATGCTGGTGCAGGACAGACATAATCCTGTTTCAGATGAAATGAAAACGAGGGCGGATCTGACTCAAAATGGCGATCTTTCGATGCTTGACGCGTATGTGTTTCATCAATGGGTTGCTTACACTGTTGATCCTTCAGAGTTTGTGCCACTACAGCCGGTTATGCCGGAAATAGACTTCACGGGGAATGTGGAAGGCGATTCTGTTACCTTTTCTATTTCACTGGGAATATTCCGTAATCTGAAAACTGTCAGGCTATACACCACGCTGTCTTCTCAAAAAGTTACAGAAGGATTATACCCGTTTTCAGATGCTGAGCGTCTGGGAATGGTCAGTTTTCTTGGAGAAGAAGACTCGCCGCTCTTTGATGTGGGAATGATGCGCATGCTGGCACCGGCAAATCAGAATGAGGTGTTCAGTCTGCATTTCAGAGGTGGACTGGACGATTTTCAGGATGTAGCTGCTGGTTACTCAGCGGAATACCTGGTAATTGATAGTCTGCGCATAAATGAGCAGCCCGTAACTGTATTGGGTGATACGCTTCGTTTCGATGAATTTGTGGTTTCGATTGATGATAATAATATGAACGCAATGCCCGAAAAAGTGGCTCTGCGCCAGAATTATCCAAATCCATTCAACCCGAATACGCAGATTTCAATTGAACTGGCAGAAGCTCAGCAGGTCCGACTCGAAGTCTTCACCATGCTGGGAGAACGTGTGTCAGTGCTTGGAGACAAGGTGCTTTCAGCGGGAAATCACACGTTCATGTTCAATGCTTCCGAACTCTCAAGCGGAATATATCTGTATCGGCTAACTACGCCATCAGTAGTACAAACCCGTAAAATGGTGTTGATTAAATAGCATAGAAAATTGAACAACAAAACATACCAAACCCTAAGTACAACCGGGTGTGAATTGAGATAAAAATCAGCGCATCCGGTTTTTTATTGCCCGGGAGTAAAACTATAACAGTTTTGGTAAATCCGCCGGGGCTTGTAGTAACGTGGTGGGAAAAGCATGTGACGTACTATATGCTCTTATAAAAAAAAGATAAA
>Ga0136591_1000537_pt1 | contig 14954 bp, 19 predicted proteins | sample AntRauMFilla3767_FD_104929 | JGI IMG/M metagenome (GOLD analysis project Ga0136591, IMG submission 104929) | Saline lake microbial communities from Rauer Islands, Antarctica - Metagenome Filla 3 #767 | ecosystem: Environmental > Aquatic > Non-marine Saline and Alkaline > Saline | place...
AGAAGGCTGAGTTCCTTACAGAAGGGATGGAAGGGGCCTTTATTGTGGGGTCGTCTTATGGGGGCCTGTTAGCGGCGCTCTTGTACAACAAGCATCCAGAACGGTTTGGTGGGTACGTACTACTGGCTCCTGCCTTTTACTCTTCCCATGCGGATGCCCTGAGTACTATCACCAAGGTTCCAGATAACGCTGTGGTGATTCATGGCACACAAGATGAGATAGTCCCTCTACAAGAAGTAGAAGACTTTTGTGTGGACAAGGGACTGGATCTGGTGGTGGTAGAAGACGGACACCGCCTCAAAGCATCTTATTCTGAGATCTTGGAACGGGTCCGACAAACTCACTCAAAGGCTACGCAGGCTATATGAGCGTGGAAGTCGATAGTGTCATCGGAACTGACTTTAGATGCAGTAGTAACACCTCTTGGTTTTCCGACCATCATTTTTTCTACCCGACCTACTCCTGAGATGTTTCGGGTGTAAGAGAAGCCGTCCCTGTGGGTTCTATTGATTTTCCCAGAATATCTGAAACGTATTCCACAGGGACTTTAGGTGCTCCAGAAGCTAAGGCGATACCTTCACCTTGTGGCTGACTTCTCCAAAAACCCCATCTATATTGAATTTAGTTCGGATTGATTGGACCGCCGCACTTTTCCCCGCTGAGCTTCCATCATGCCCACTCAAACCTGATTTGAGTCCGTAAGCCGTGCTCTTAAATACTGCAAATGCTACGGGTTCTCCCCGGTTCATATACAGCCACCATACGGGGTACTTCTGTAGGAGAGTATTAGGGTTGGATACGGGGATCCCTATGCTTTTGTAGGTGCCCTCCATCATCTCAAATACCCGATCGAGATATTGTACGCGAGAACCCCCAGTCAACTCCTCTTTGGATGCTGTGAGGGATCGTAGGAACTCCGCCGCCACTTTTTGTGCAAGTGTTCCGTTGACAGACCTAAAGCCTTCTTTTAATATTCTTTGCGCAATACGTTCGTTTTTTGTCATTCACAGCTCCCAATAGAGGATTCACCGTGACTAGTCCTAGCGAAGTACAAAGGGATTATTTGGTGCGGGTTATTAGCTATCGAGATCCCGTGCCTGATGGTTATGAGGAGATCATCACCACATCTAGATCCAAGAATTGGACGAAAGGTCTTTCCCCTTTTGTTCTGGGTCCGGTTAATCTCTATGAGAATTACGAAGCGCAGAACGTAGAAAATGGCTGGCAGTATGCTAAAACCTACCCGGAACATGTAGGACCCGATGGTAACCCCAGTGAGAAGTATTTTGAGTGGGCACAGGAAGGTTGGTCGGATTGGAAAGCACACAGGTATTCAATGGGTAAAGGGGCAAAGCCTGAGTATTCGTGGTGGGCCGGAGAAAAGCTCTCCTATGTAGAGGCTCGCAAAAAGATCTACATCCGCATCTATTCTGAAGCCCTTCGAGGAACCTACGCTTTTCAACGCCTCGTATCTATGGTACAGTCGGGGACTCCCGTAGCCCTTCGGGACTTTGACGGTTACGATCACAAATTGGAAGGGCTGACATATAGCAAGGTATTCAACAACCCGGATAGAAAAGCCGGACACGCCTTTGTGTTAGCACTTATGCTGGACAAGATTTTAGAGGCCGAAGATGCTTGAGCTAACGTGAAGATAGAGGATCATTAATGGCAAACCTGCACGAAGAAATACAGAAAAGATACCTGAATTATGCAATGTCCGTTATTATGAGTCGGGCCATCCCCGATGTGAGAGACGGGATGAAGCCGGTACAGCGTCGTATCCTGTACTCTATGTTCAATGATCTGAAACTCACCTCCAATGCTAAATTTCGAAAGAGCGCTGCCATTACAGGACGCTGTATGGGTACGTATCACCCGCACGGAGATCAAAGCATCTATGCCGCGATGGTGAGGATGGCTCAGGATTTTTCGCTTCGGTATCCTTTGGTAGACGGTCATGGCAACTTCGGATCCATTGATGGGGATGGGGCTGCCGCTATGCGGTACACGGAGGCTCGTTTGCTTCCTTTGGCAGAGCGTCTGTTAGAAGAGTTAAAAGATGATACAGTGGATTTTAGGTCCAACTATGACGGTACCACAGAAGAGCCTACGGTCTTACCCGCACAGGTCCCGGCTCTTTTAATTAACGGGGCTACAGGGATTGCAGTGGGAATGGCTACAAATATTCCCCCACATAACCTCAAAGAGTGTATCGATGCCGCTTGTGATCTGATCAGTAACCCGACCCGAAAGGTTGAGACACTGGTTAAGAATCATATCAAAGGGCCTGATTTCCCTACGGGTGGTATTATACTGGAGAGTCAGGAGGAGATTGCCCGTTCGTATGAGAAGGGTCATGGCACCTTCACCATCCGGTCCAAGTGGGAGATAGAAGATCAGGGAAGGGGGCAGAAGGTTATTGTAGTGACTGAGATTCCTTACGCTACCAACAAAGACACCCTGATTCAGAAGATTGCAGAGCATGTGATTAATGATAAGATACCACAGATAACCGATGTACGCGATGAAAGTACTGACGATATCAGGGTCGTCCTGACACTTAAACGAGGTGCCTCCCACGAGGTGGCATTGGCTTATCTTTTCAAACATACGGATCTGGAGTCCAGATTCCACATGAATCTCACCTGTTTGTTACCTTCCGATGATTTTGACGTACCAGTGCCTGAGCAGGTAGGGTTAAAGACCGCTCTACAAGCCTTCTTAGACTTCCGTTTCGAGGTGGTGACTCGTAGGCTCCAAAACAAACTCGACGGATTAGAGAAGCGTCTACACATTCTGGAGGCGTTTGAGAAAGTCTTTGGGGACATCCCACGGGTACTGGTATTGATACAAGGGGCTACCTCTAAGAGAGAAGCTCGTGATGCTGTGATGGAATCCTTCTCGATCGATGAGGAACAGGCGGACTCGATCATCTCGATTCCTCTCTACCGATTGGCAAACACTGAGAAGCAGAACATACTCGACGAGCTACACACTAAAAGACAGGAAGCGGCTCGGGTCAGGGTCACTCTGGCCGATGAGGATGCGAGGTGGTCACTTGTGCGGTCAGAACTGAGAGCTATAGGACAGGCTTATGGGGATGAGAGGCGCACGTCTGTTACTGCGGATGTTACGGATTTCGAGTATAATGAAGAGGACTTTATTGAGTCCCAAGATGTGTACGTTATTGCTTCCCGTGGTGGTTGGGTCCGTACTCAGAAGAGCTATGGTGACTTCACCAGTCTCCGCTGTAGAGATAATGACGAAATTGGCTGGGTCCTACCGGCCAATACGAAAGATTCCGCGCTCTTTTTCACTACGGCAGGTAAGTGTTATACGATTCGAGTAGCAGATCTTCCTCTCACTACCGGGTATGGGGATCCAATTCAGAGCATCTTCAAGTTTAGTGATGGGGAGAAGATTATCAATGTGGTAGCACTCAGTGAGGCGTTCCCTTCTCCCGGTGTAGCGGAGATGGTATCGATCACTAAAAGTGGCTATGCTGTTCGTTTCACCCTCGCTTCCTATGAAGAGCCCTCGACTGTAGTAGGCCGGACCTACCAACGCTTAGATGATGGTGATGCGGTGGTCAACAGTTGCCACCTAGTGGGAGAGGACTTTGTAGTGTTGGCTACCCACTTTGGTCGGGGCACTACGTTCGATCCGGAAGAGGTCCGGCTATATAAGGGGGCGGGTAAAGGCGTTCGGGCTATTAAGCTGGGGGATAAAGATGAGGTGCTTGCATACACCCTTTGTGGCCCAAACCAAGGGGAGAACCTCCACGTAGAGACGAATCGCGGTGCTGAGAGAATGATCACACACCAAACCTATAAACCCACTGCCAGAGGTAATAAAGGGTATCAGATCATCAAGCGAGGTCATTTGATACGCTGGCACCGGCAACCGGTTGAGGTTGGAGATTCGGAATGACTGTGATACGATTGGCTAACACTAAACGGAGAATTAAAGAATGAAAACTTCCTTGGCTGCTAAAAAACTTATTATAGCTGTTCCCCTACTTCTTTTCATCACTATCTTCATTCCCTTTTTTGTGTTAGCACCCCGAACAGAACTTGCACTTAGGGAGCAGGAGAAAGAGGAAGAGGAACAGGAAGAGCGCTTTCACGAAGTCTGCATGGCTACCTCAGAGGGCATGTCAGAGTATCGTGAGTGTATGGAAGAGGCTGGGTTAGGTAGATGATTAGAAACTATTTTCATATAACGATCGATGCTAACGGCAGAAATGCCAAGGTGTTGGGTATGCTGGACAGAGACAAACTCGTGGATAACACGATCTGGGATATTTACCACTACATTCATGGAGGCCCTGATGTATTAATCGAGATACAATCGGCAGATGCTCCTACCGAGAGGAAGATTGGATTCTATGCGGACCATGTTGGTGGTGCATGGTGGAAGATTCCAGTCTCTGAGGTAAATGAAGAGTGTTCCGATTTTTTGCTACCTTGGATCAAGACCAGCAGGGGTAGGGTAGGTATTGCCAAGGCGATAAACAAAAACGACCTTACAACCCTCTTGAAAGATCCCACCTCAGTGCTGGATATCTAAAATGATCAAAAATAAGTTCACCGAAACGATGCTAACGGCAGATGGCTTTGATAAAGCTATCGTCGGTGTGGTGGCACAGAGTCCTAGTCAAGAGGGTGTGGTAGCTTATGACTATGAACTCTGTATCAAGATATTGATGGACAGAGATGGTATGACGTGGGGTGAGGCTATTGACTTTTTTGATTACAATGTGCTAGGATCTTTTATGGGGCCGGAGACGCCTATTTTCGTACATATGGGAACACTAGATGCTGATTATAAGGATAACGTATGACCAAGAAAATCAAGATAGACCCCCAACTCGAACTTTTCAGCAAACAACCTGTTTCCACCAGCGAACTTCCTCGAACTTGGGCGGTCACCAGTCTTGAAAGTATTCTTGAGCCACTTCACGATGGTCGCATTCTCCATCAAGGATGGAGTCCAAGATGCCACCCTCATGCTGCGCCATCGGATGATGAATGGGGGGTGCTCAAGACTACTGCGATACAAGATGGAGAGTTCCAACCCGAGCATAACAAGCATCTTCCTGACAAACTGGAGCCCCGATCGAACATCGAGGTAAAGAAAGGAGATTTGCTGATTACCTGTGCTGGACCTCGAGCCCGATGTGGAGTGCCTTGTTTCGTACGAAATACTCGACCCAAACTTATGCTGTCTGGAAAGATTTATCGGTTCCGTGTAAACCCCCAATACATCGATCCGAGGTTTCTTGAGGGGTGGCTCCGTACACCGACAGCTCAGGAGTCCATAGACCGCATGAAGACGGGGATAAACGATAGCGGCCTGAACCTCACACACGGCAGGTTTCTTCCACTTGAAGTCCGTGTTGCCCCAGTTGCAGAGCAGCATCGCATCGTGGAGTCAGTCGAGTCCTACCTCACACGACTAGATGATGCGATTGTTACCCTTGAGCGAACCTGTCGTAACTTGAAACGCTACCGTGCCTCAGTCCTTAATGCTGCTGTAGAGGGGCGGCTCGTCGCAACCGAGGTGGAACTTGCACGACGGGAATCTCGCGAACACGAACCGTCCTCCGAATTGCTTAAGCCTATCTTGGTTGAGCGCCGCGAGTGTTGGATCGATGCGTACGCCCGAAATCTTGCCGACGATGCCCATGGTCGAGCCGAAAAAAAGGGTGAACACTTTACAGAAGCCGACTGGCAGGCCTACTTTGAGAAGAAATTAAAGGCAGGGCGCAAGAAGTACGAGGAACCAACACCACCGACCACCGACGAAATGCCGGAATTGCCAGAAGGTTGGTGTTGGACGACAATGGAAACACTGACTGTGTGGGGACCGCAGAATGGTATTTATGTCCCGAAAAGCCAATACGGACGCGGTACTCCCATCCTGAGGATTGATGACTATCAAGTTGACCACAGCCGAGCATCCGGCAAACTGCAGCGGATCGACATTTCGACAGACGACAAACGAAAGTACGGGTTACGCGTAGGCGACATTGTAATCAATCGAGTCAATAGCCCCAGTCATCTCGGAAAGAGTCTTGCAGTACAGGAACGCAACCTTCCAGCTGTCTTCGAATCAAACATGATGAGGCTTCGCTTGTCGACGCACGTTCTTTCAGCCTATCTCCAACACTACCTATCGTCGGTTATCGGAAAAAGCCGCCTGATCGAGAACGCAAAGTGGGCGGTGAATCAAGCCAGTATCAACCAAAGTGACGTTGGCTCGACGCTAGTTCCCTTGCCTCCAATGAGGGAACAACAACGAATTGTGGATGAGATCGAGCGCTTGCTTTCTACAAGTCAGAACGCGATCAAGAAAACCAGATCATCTCAGCAAAGATGCCAACACCTCCAAAAGGCTATCCTCAAGTGGGCTTTTGAGGGGCGTCTTGTCGACCAAGACCCAAGCGATGAACCCGCTGAGACTCTTTTGGCTCGGATGCGAATATATAAGGATCAATCTTAATGGATAAGAATTCCAATGATGTTGTCAGGAAGCTTTGGTCGTACTGTCAGGTTCTACGCGACGACGGCTTGAGCTACCAAGACTACATAGAGCAGCTCACGTTCCTCCTGTTCCTGAAGATGGCCGACGAGCGGGCAGAGCTCCGCGGTGAGGAACAAGCAATTCCGAGCGGTTACCGATGGAAGGATCTCACGAACCCGCAAATGGAGGGTGTCAAGCTCGAGCAGCATTATCGTGAGACACTCCAAACACTTGGCCGTAGCGGCGGGATGCTCGGATTAATTTTCGAGAAGGCACGAAACAAGATCCAAGACCCGGCAAAGTTGCGACAGCTTATCGTGGAGCTAATCGGAAAGGAGAGCTGGTCCGCGATGTCAGCGGACGTAAAGGGAGACGCGTATGAGGGGCTACTTGAGAAGAACGCTTCTGATGTTAAAGGCGGCGCTGGCCAGTATTTCACTCCGCGCTCGGTGACCCGGGCGATGGTAGATTGTATCCAACCCGGTCCTGGCGAAACCATCATCGATCCAGCGGCTGGTACTGGCGGCTTCCTGTTGGCAGCGCATGATTACCTTGTGAACAACTACAGACTGGACAAGGACCAGAAGCGCCATCTTCGATTCGACGCGCTTCGTGGGACCGAGCTGGTCCCGGGTGTGTCTCGCCTGTGCGCCATGAACCTGTACCTGCATGGTATCGGACCGACGGGCAATGAGTGCAAAGAACACGGCACGGCCGAAAACTGCCCCGACGTTGAGGCAAAGCCGAAACCTTGTCAGCAATGGGCTCTTCCAATTGCCACAGACGACTCCCTCCGTAACGAGCCGTCTACGCATGCCGACGTGGTGCTCACGAACCCGCCGTTTGGCGCAAAGTCTTCTATTACCATCGTTAACGATGAAGGGAAGGTAGATAAACAGACCTATACGCGCCCAGATTTCTGGACAACCACATCGAATAAACAACTCAACTTCGTGCAGCACATCCGATCATTGCTTAAGATCAACGGTCGAGCTGCGGTGGTCGTTCCAGATAACGTGTTATTCGAAGGAGGAGCCGGGGAGAAGATCCGTAAGAGATTGATGCATGAGTGTGAAGTCCATACGTTATTACGATTACCCACCGGCATATTTTACTCACCAGGTGTTAAGGCAAACGTACTCTTTTTTGAACGCCGCGCCGGCTCGGAAACTGCGGCGACGAAGATGCTTTGGGTTTACGATCTGCGGATGAACAAGCACTTTACGCTGAAGCGCCATCCACTGCGCCGGTCGGACCTAGATGAGTTCGTTAAGTGCTACCAGCCCGGTAACCGCCATCAGCGAGTAGAAACGTGGTCTGAGCAGAATATTGATGGGCGGTGGCGATCCTATAAGTATGAGGAATTACTTGAACGCGACAAGACTAGCCTTGATCTCTTCTGGATTCGAGACGAAAGTCTTATAAATGTTGCTAACTTGCCCGATCCTGACATCCTCGCAAACGAGATTGCTGAAGATCTCCAATCGGCGCTTGAGCAGATTAAGAGTGTTCTTGATGACCTAGAAGAACGTGTGGAGTCGCAGACAATATTTTCTGATTAATTATCGATTCCCCCTCTTACTTTACAACGACCGGAATAGGAATTGAGGGAAAAATCCATGCGTTTATAGGGTATTATGCAACTTCTTACGGAGGCCGAAAATGCCCGATGGCATTTCTTATGACCTATACCAACGGGTTGTGAGGCTCGTGAAGGAACACAAGAAGAAATCGCCCAGCGATTTAAGGTCAGTGTTGCCAGTGTAGAGCGCTAACTTCGCCTAAAGCGTGAGGTGGGCGTTGATTGTATTGTTGCGAACCCACCTTTTATCGGAGATCGAGATCTTCGGGGTCGTATCGGACAACCGATGGCAGAGTACCTATCCAACCGTTACACCTAGATGCTGATTATAAGGATAACGTATGACCAAGAAAATCAAGATAGACCTGAGCACCGGTAAATGTGAGGAAGTCCTCAAAGATTTCCCAGATAATCATTTTGACTCCGTTATTACAGACCCCCCTTATGGCCTTGGGGACGAACCGGATCCCGTAGAACTGCTTAAAGCATGGCTGCACGAGACAGAAGTGAAAACGGGATCTGGTGGATTTATGGGCAGAAAATGGGATGCAATTGTTCCTAGTCCTACACAGTTTAGAGAGGTTCTTCGGGTAGTAAAGCCCGGCTCTCAGTTTGCTTTCTTCGCCGGTACGAGAACTCTCCACCTCATGATGTCCAGTCTCCGATTTGCTGGATTTGAGATACAGGAAGTTCTGGCATGGTGCTACGGTTGCTACAGTGATGATACGGAAATACTAACCCCAGATGGGTGGCAACCCGGAGTGGATATTTCAGAGGGGGATATGGTAGCTGCTTGGGATCCCAAGACAGAAGAAATACGTTTCGTACCTGTTGAAAAGAAAATTCTAGCGCCCTACAAAGGCGAAATGATCCGTTTCAAGAACGACAACACGGACCAGCTTCTAACCCCTAATCACCGAGTTTACGCCAAGCACCGTACCCGGAAAATGGTAGACGGGGTACGCAAAGCCTTTTTCAATCAAGAATGGGTAGTCAAAGAGGCCGGGGAAATTAATAGGTGGAACTACCTAGATCTTCCACTGTCGGGATACCACGATGGTTGCGGTATAGGAGGCTCAGATTTTGCTGCATTACTTGGTTGGGTCTGGACGGAGGGCGGTTACGATAATGTTGGGAGCGGTGTTCGCATCTATCAGAGCAGTACCAACCAGCACCATGTAGATGCTATAAGAGATCTTCTGGTTCGCATGGGCCTAGACTACAAAGAATACAGCCGTGAACGGGAATATCGCAGTCGCCCATACACGGAGTACATATGGCTCATGTCGGGAGATACAGCGCTTCAGATCCGGGAAATTCTGCCAGATAAAAGCCCGTCTTGGGGCCTTCTGTGGCAAATGACACAAGAGGAGAAGATGGCATTTTTTGACGCCGCAATGTGCGGTGACGGATGTACGGCAGGCGGGAGCTTTGAGTTTTACCAGAAAAGTTTAGCAGATCTGGAGAAAATGCAGACGCTGGCTCATTTAATAGGCTTACAGGGTAGGATCAATGAAAAAGCTGTTTGTGTATCACTTCATGATAATCCGAAGACCCAGTTACAAGGCAGACATTTAAAGGCTAACCATAAGCAGCCTTATGATGGGAACGTGTGGTGTGTGGCCGTGGAGACGGGTGCTGTCATGGTCCGGCGCAAAGGGCGTGTGTTCATTAGTGGTAACTCGGGCTTCCCCAAAAACCATAATGTTTACAAGGCGTTAGGTAAAAAAGTCAAAGCTCGATATGAGGACTCACGGTGTCGCTGTGTAGGTGAGGAGTACGTCTACGATAAAGATGACTTTGCCCCCGAGGGTGTGCTGGATATTGAGCAGGAAGCTCGTCGGGTTCTGATTTTAGACGATTATGGGGATCATGATTTAGTGACTCGTGTCTGCTCTTGGTGTGGCCAGCCCGATCAAGGGTTTATCGATAGTACAGAAGGCTTGGGTACGGCACTAAAACCCGCATGGGAGCCTATTATTGTGGCCCGGAAACCGGAAAGTCCTGTCGAAGTTGATGTGGAAGGTATTCTTTCCTCATACGGCTTCACAGAAGAAGAGATACGTGATATATTAGCCCCGTTGTCCTGAAACGTGCCACAACCCTAAGATGTGAGTGTGTAATGGTAATGCGTCCTGTAGAGGTGTTAGACCATAGGTCTTCCCTTTGGGAAGAGATTTTAGACTCTGCTCTACGTGAGCATAGGTGGTGGACTACTGATATCTGTAAGATCAGTATACCCACACAAGACCTTTACGGTATGGAAGTACTTCTTGATCGGTACCGGGAAGTAGGGTGGGGTGTGGTAACACTTGTTCAAGACGATGCTATAGTCATTACTTTTACTCCCCCACATCCTTTGAAGGAACAAAAGCCACATGCTCAAATTGCCGGACAAGATTAAAGAGGGGGACTATTTCATATTGGTGGCATCTGCTGCTGAGATAGATAGCGTGGGTTTTCAGGCGAGACGGGAAGGGTTAGAGGTCCGGGATTCGTTTGTAATCCATACGATGGAAGGTCCAGTGTGTGCTATTTTGAGTCGATGTCCTTTTCAAGCTACCGTGGTTGAGGAGATAGTACGGTCGGGCTCCGGGGCTTACGATATCGACTCTTGTCGTATATCAACCTCGGACACCTCAGACGGTGGTGACACCTCTTCTGGCAAAAGAGGGGCAGGGTACGGAGATCGGCCTTGGATGCATGATGAAGAGCGTCTAGAAGAGCGAAAGATAGAAGCCCGTGATCGTGTGGAGAAGGCTGAGAATATGGGAAGGTGGCCTTCCAATGTTATCCTAATGCATGGCCCTGCTTGCGTATGTGTGGGGACAAAGAGGGTTAAACCCTCTAATGGATCGGGTACTGCACACCAAGATAATAAAGAGGTTGCTAATCAGGTGTATCAAGGGGAACCCTCCTGTCCCGTCACCCTTTTAGATCAACAAAGTGGGATCTCAACCAGTGTAGATGCGGTTCGTCGAAACAATATTAGTCTGGGGTCCTCGGCGGGTGGTATCTATTCCGAAGGTACCAGTTATTTCGAAGGCGGTGGTTATTCCGACAAGGGCGGCGCTTCCCGGTTTTTTAAGCAAGTAGAAACTCTCCCTGATCTTATCTGGTACCTATCCGCCTTAGTTGGTAGTGAGGCTAACGTGATGTGGGTGCGAGTATGATCAGAAACTATTTCATCGAGCGAGATTGTGGGCTACCTATAACATACGAGGCGATTCGTCGTAAAGTTGATAGAGAGATTAGAAAGTGGATGCGACATAATTATGGCGATAATATGCCTCCAAAAGGTGAATATCTCGTACAGAACATAAGAAGTATAACACGCCACCTTGCTCGATTATGAGGTAGCAGACATCTGGGAATTGGAAGTAGACGAAAGCGGAGAGAAACTATCCATCACATTGAGGAAGCTATGATATTCTTAAAACTAGACACACCGAGGAACGTATGAGTGACCAAGAAAACCATCCGTATGAGGCTCCCTTTTTCTATTGTGCAAAGGCTGCACGTTCGGAGCGCGATGCAGGATGCGAGCATTTGTACTGGCATTATCCCGATGATGATCCGGTGCAAATTACTAAAGAGGAGTTTGAAAGACTGGACGCTATTGAAGGGGAGCGGGTAGCTTCTGGGGCGATACATCCCACGATAAAGCCCATAGCCATTATGGAGTGGCTTATAAACCGCCTCACTGAGGCTGGCGACACTATACTAGATCCATTTGCAGGTAGTGGAACCACAGGTATAGCCGCTATTAATACCAAAAGGAGTGCACACCTTATTGAGCTGAATGAGGACGGGTCTTACGAGCCTATTATCCGTGGCCGCCTTTCCAATGCTAAAGAGGTATTCTTAGCCGAGGTACCTATCTGGGAGAAACGTCCTGAGATAGATGTGCCCGGTAGTAAAGAAGAGGAAGTTGTGGTAGAAGAGGTATCGTTTGAGGACCTATTCGGTTAGATAATCCGTTTATGATTGCTATATTTAGACCTTTCTTAGAGGTATATCCGTGAATCTCGTCACCCCATTTGAGAAAATAGACGCAGAGGATATTGATAGTTTTGCAGACGCTAGTACTTTTGTAGTCTCCCTGTTACACTCCCCTAACAGAAAGGTGGAGTGGTGTTCTCTCGCCAAATATCGATCCGGTTCGGATCTAGTAGATACCTTAATCAACCTTCTGTGGTTAGCGGAAAGCCCGTCAGGGGCTGACCAGATGCTTACTCTGATGCACCCGATCTTTTATTACAAGATCCAAAAAGACTGTCGATCGGTGGTTGATATCCAGAAACACAGTTCATCTGAGGGGTACAGTGGTACGATTCTGGGGCACCGGTTCTTTTCACACGCACGCCTTCGCTCCGATACCATGATGGTAGTATCTCAGAAAGAAGATCTCTCTAAAATTCTTGTGGCCTCTCCCCGTAAATGGGATCCCAAAGAGTCACTTTTCGTATGACCTACGAGTAAAAGATGGACGTATTACCTACAAATAAAGGCTGGATCGAGGTCGTTATCGGAACGATGTTCGGTGGTAAATCTACCGAACTTCTACGACGCCTAGAACGAGCATTGATTGCTAACTTAGAGGTCATTGCGTTTAGCAAAGACTCTCGTTTCCGGAAGGGAAGTATCACTACCCACAACGAGATGGCCTTAAAAGGGCATTACGTGGAGAATGCAGCGGAGATGCACGCCATTCTAGAAGAGAATCCTACTGTGGATGTTATTGGCATTGACGAGATACAGTTTTTCGGGGAGCTTTTGGTCCCTGTATGCAGGACATGGGCCTTGGCGGGGAAAAGGATTGTCTGTGCTGGACTCGATCAAGACCACAGAGGTGATCCTTTTGAGACTACGATGGCTCTGGTTTCTGAGGCGGAATATGTCCAGAAAATGCTGGCAATATGTTGTAAATGTGGCACCCCAGCCGTCAAGAACCACCTGAAAGTAAAGTCGGAGTCTCGAATAGTAGAGGGCACCGGAGATCTTTATGAGGCTCTTTGTCGAGACTGTCACCGAATCATTAGCGGATAAGCTAAGGGGAAAGAGTGAGTGAGTTAAATAAATACCGTCTGGTTCTGGGTTATGGGAAGAGTGGTCGGTATGTAGCCGCTGCGACTCCAGAAGAAGCTGTGAATGCCTGTTTCCCTTCCCACTCTTTTGTAGTAAGGTCTGAGGGTAGCGGGTGGGTCCGGTACCAATTGGAGCCTGAGATTCCTGAAAATTGGCCACATTCAGAGGAAGGGGTTACGGAAGGGGGAGGTTGCATTCTTGACGTTGAGTTACTAGGGACAATATTAGTAGTAGGAGACTTATGAAGGATCGAATCGAGTTATATTTCAAAGAACGCTGCCCTGAGTATCCCACAGAGATAACCGTTGTCGAGTTTTCCAATGCGACAAAGTTTCACGTGGTTGTCGGTAATAGTGTTAAATTTGCACTTACATTGTTTGATACGGCAGGTTCTAGTTGGCAGAGTTCCCTTCTCTTATCCGGTGGTGAAGGGAAATGGCTTTTGTTTAACAATCCCGGAAATTTTGATATACATCCTAGTTTTCAAGAGGCGGTGGAGTCTCTTATCTCCCATTTGCCTGTGGAGATGGAGCCAAGTTTAACGGTCTTGTCTCATTTACGATAAGGATCACGATGACTGATAAAGCTACTGAAAAGCAAATGAAGAAAGTTCTTTTGGATGTGTTACGACATGCTCCGGACAGTATTGGGGTAGATTTAGACGCTGAGGGGTTCCTGCCGATCGAGGAGTTCCTTTATAGTGTTAACCTATTCAGGGCATTGGAACACACTGAGGAATGCCTCCTGAGCGTTCTGGAGGCGGATACAACGTTATTTGAGAGAGAAGGGGACAAGATTCGAGCTGTTGAGGGCCATACTACGGATCAATTTGAGTACCCTCTCGTAGAGCCCCCAAAAACTTTGTACTACCTTACTAAGCCCAAAGAGGCCGGTCGTGTGCGCTCTCATGGGTTGGAGGCTATTACAAAGAAGTGGATACCGCTTGAACTCACAGAAGAGGGGGCAGAGGATACCAAGGGGCGGCGACGGATTAAAAAGCCGATCGTCGTTACAATTTCCGCAAAAGATGCGTGGGATAATGGTGATTCCTTTTATTTCTTTTGTAATAGGTGGTATGTGCAGGGTGTTGACCCTGCTTTTTGTAATCTCTCGGAGTAATGCATATGCGAAATCAAGTAGAGGATGTATTTCTGGACTGGAAACAAGGTCTTTCTGTTGAAGATCAGGAGCAAGTACATTACGAGGAATTTGACCAGAAACTCCAGATTGTTTTCGTAAACCGTCTAAGCCTTTTTGATAAAGCCCTGCTTATGGGACTGGAGCAGCAACTCCAAGATAAGATTAGTCCTACCCTACTTGTTTCCTCTTTAACCAAAGAGAGTTTTTGACGTCCCCATATTACTATGGTATATGACAGGGACAGTAAGCCTTCGGCAGTGAGGAGTTTAAGATGGAAGACTTCATGATTCAGGAAGAGCTGGAAAACGATCGAAATAGACGTTCGGAGCGCCCAAGAATTAACATCCCCCTTCCTTCCCCTGAGTATCTTCGGTACCTTGAAGAGCAGGAAGAGCAGGAAGAGGAAGAAAGTAATAGAGGCGTCACCATCCTTCAGATGTAACGCCTCTATTGGGGGATATAAATTGTGTTTCTTCTTATGGGATTTGTATATCTAGAAGGCCGGGGTTTTATACCCGGCTTTTTTGTGTTTAGAACAGTGCCTGTTGCTGTGGCCAGATGAGAGGACTAAGGTGTCCCATCGTAGTTTCTAGGAGCATATCGGAATTCAGTACGG
>Ga0136591_1000540_pt1 | contig 14920 bp, 19 predicted proteins | sample AntRauMFilla3767_FD_104929 | JGI IMG/M metagenome (GOLD analysis project Ga0136591, IMG submission 104929) | Saline lake microbial communities from Rauer Islands, Antarctica - Metagenome Filla 3 #767 | ecosystem: Environmental > Aquatic > Non-marine Saline and Alkaline > Saline | place...
AGGACTAGCAGTAGGAAAAGAAGAATGGCTTGGACACGGTTACGGAACCTCCATCCAAGATGTTTTTCTCTTCTTCCTGTTTTCCACATACACTTGAGAAAATCTACGTCTGCTTTTATTTTACCACTTGACTCCTCGTAAGCGATGTCATGTACCACACAGCAATCATGGAAAACGGCTTCGTTGAACAACCATTTCGGTGCCCAGTTTGGTCCACATTTACGAGCGAATCTAGCCATACTATTCAACCATTGCTTGTAACAGTTCGTATAAATGACTCAGGCTAGTTGGTGCTACCCCGTCGATAGACTTCACCTTAATCGCATTAGCTTGCAGAGCATAACTAACCGCCCACTTTGGCATGTCTTGAACGTAGACCTCAACGAAAGTTGGGTACAAACGAATACTAATCACCATCTTTGTAGCAAAGGTGTTGTGGGTAAACCCGACAGCAGTACTAAAATCGTTGAAGTCAACGACGATAGAGTTGGCTGTAGTTGTGACAATAGCTCCTTCCATAATTATGTAATTTCTAGCCAGGTGACTGAACCCTGTACGTTAATGTTGTTAGTAATCGGCACACAACTCAAGACCAAGATGTCTCTTGTTCCGTCTATCTTCTCTCCCAATCGTAACGTGTTTAAGTTTGAAGCTAACCCCGCACCTCCATCAGTGAAGAACCCACCGTCAATTACAGTTCCTCCTGAGATGGTGTTGTTATTGGCTGCTGAAGCAATCTCTAAACTAGAGTTTGTTTGACCCGTGTAAGACAAAGCCGTACCAGATACGGTTGGATTAAGTGTTAATCGCCAAGCTCCTTTATCTCCGTTACCAGCACCAATAACAGTTAGTTTAATCAGCTCAATTACTGCTCCTGCTCTAGCTGATTTCAAACGAAAACCAAGCAAGGCTCGGTTACTTCCAGCACTAAGGTTAGAAGTCTCCTCGCCAGCAAAGTGTCGCTCGACACCTGTTTTATTTAGGTTTCCTTCAGAAGAAACTGAACAACAAATCACTTCCATTGAACTAGCTGCTCCACCACCATTGTTACTGATTGAGAAACGAACAGGCAAGTTAGGTGAACTCATGTAGACACCAGAAATTGCGTTGGCATTTCTAAACTCGTGACAGACATGGAATCTGCCATTTATATAGAATCCCACACGGGCACGACCTACTCCCAACCACTCCATGTCAATCGTAAGGATTTGTGACTTGGTAAAATCGAGAGTAGCACCGCTTGGTCCCGTACCATCCATCTTATCTACATTCCAGTTAGCTTGAGTAATACGAGTATCAACCGCAGCTCCTGTCATATACCCTCGCTGCACAACTGCATAAGTACCTGAAGCGTTCTCCAGGAAGATACCGTTCTTGTCATTGAAGTAACCAGCACGAGCGGTGATGTTAGCTCCTCCACCTGAGAGACGAAGGTTAACTGAAACCATTATCAAGAATGATTTTCCTGGCTGGTAGTTAAATGATTGGAAAGTCTGACGCACTCGTGTCCCCGTAGCTGTAGACACCGCTAGTGTCGTAGAAGCTTTGTTGACTGAGTGAGTCGAAGTAGTCCCCGAACCAGAAATCTGCTGGTCATCAAAGAAGAGTGCTTGATTATCAAAGATTTGTTTTGAATCAAAGATAGGTGTCATCTCCGATACACGAAGACGACCAAACGCATCTATTTGCGAAGTATCACCGTACTCAACCGATGTGTTGTATGGCAGTTTTCCGATTGGGTCTAAACTCATACGTTAGCAATTTCTGTCCCGAAGACATTGAATGATAATTCAGCAGAACCAGCATAGACACGGATAACGTCAGTGGCTGCCAGAGTCATACCAGTGGTAAACTCCTGCACACCATTCCCTCCGATAGCTGTGTCATAAGCGATGTAGTGCTTGTTGTCGATAGCTGCTCCAGCTACCGATATTGCAATCCGAAACGACCTATTCGAATTACTCCTGTTGGTCACAATAATGCTGGACACGACAGTTTCTGTCGCAGCGGGCACAGTATATAAGGTCGTCAGCGTTGTCGCTGCGGGACTTAGTTGTGCTATTACTTTGTAGATTTCTCGTGTTGCCATAATTATATATGTTTCCAGGTCTTATGATGAACAAGTAGATATATTGGTGTGACAGTCACACCAAACTCTGCTGCAATAGACACCTGTGTTTCACCAGACGCTACTCTCTTTCTAATTTCGACCACTTCTTTTTCTGTTAATTTACTGCGACCATGTTTTTCACCCTTCAAGTCACGCTTTGAATAGTCAGCTCTTTGACCATCTTTACTACCATGACAAGTAAGGCACAAAGTTACAAGATTTTTCATCGTGTTTGTATCCCTATTTCCATTAACATGGTCAACAGTGATGTCTTTACCAAAGTTTTTTTGGTGAGCAACACGAGTCATTTTACAATTAGTACATTTAGAGTTATCCCTTTTAATAACTTTCTCACGAAGACCACCAAAGCTTACTTTGTGACGATAATCGTTTATGTATTTATTGTATTTTATTTTTTGTTCGTTTGTTTTCATAACTGGTCAACTGCCCATTAACATGAATATACGCCTTAGTTTTAGCTCAGGCACAGGTTCTAACTTCTCCTCGTCGGCGTTCCACTGAGGTTGGTCGCCTTGTTTTGTTTCGACTAGATAAGTCCTTCCGAACTCGTCTAACTGGTCTAAGCTAATTTGTGACATATATTTTTTTGGGTTCTTTAACGAACCCACTCCAATCCCCGAAGGGACTGAGTGGATTAACTAAGTAAGGTAATCACAAGTGAGGATATCAGGATTACCTGGAGCACTTTTCGGTGCAAAGGTAAGCGTGATTTCATCTACATCTGTAACTGTGTAGTCATCCCCTAGAGTTTGACGCACACCGTTTAAGTACACTCGTAGTTTTCCAGTAGCAAATGTTGCTGCTGTAGTAAATACGGTGTTTGCACTGTCGATGGTTCCAGTCATCACTTCGTTGTAGATGTGTTGAGCTAGAGTTACACCTTGGTTATCGTCATTCAACGGAGTGAAGCTGATTGAGTCTGTACCTACAGTGTGAGCACCTGCTGTTCCCGCAGAAGAAATCTGGAAACCTTTGAGAGCGTTGAGTGTTCCACCAGCTTGGGTGAAGACAATCATACCTCGCTCTACAACGTCCCCTGTGAACATATCTTCTACACGTTCCCACACACCGTTTGCTCCAGTTCCTACTGTGATAACACGGTAGATACCGTTAGCAGAAGCAGTGGTGTTGTCTTTAACCAAAACACGGTCTTGAGCTGCCAGAGTCACTCCATCAAGAGTATCTGGTGCAGATGCCAAAGGGTCTGCGATGTTTGCAGTTGAAGCTGCAACTACCGAGTCTTTGAAATCAATTTGTGTTTGATTGATTCGAATTTTTGTAACTGACATAAATTTAATTTAATGTCTCGACCTTTTCTATTAAGGGTTCAGGTCTGACCTGATGTACTGAACGAACAGTACGTCACCTAGTTGCGGAGCAAAAGTAAGTGTAATTTCCTTATCGTCACTCTGCGTGAAATCTCCAGGTGAAATGAGCTGTTGCCCATTCTTGTACGGATAGATTCGGTCCGTTTGGTACGAGTAGGTGGTAGTGAACACTTTGTTCGAACCATCTACCGCACCGATTGGGGTCTCAGGAAACAGAAGGTTTGCTAACGCAATTATCTGTGCCTGTGTGAGTCCGACTGAAACATTTACTACACTTCCCATAATATTAGACTAGTGAACCTTCACTTACGGTGAGGTTCTTACTACCCGATGCACAGATTGCTGAGATACTTCCCAACCACATACTTGCGATATCGAGTGTAAGTGCTCCACCACCAGCTGTTAAAAGTATTCCTTCATTTAATACTGCTGTGGGACCAAGTGACACATAAATGTTTTCGTCGGAATCATTTACCAGAAAGAGAAACCTTCTGGTTAAGTTTGTACCGAGAACGGAGGTCGAAGTTGAACCAATATCTACTTTGGTATTTATCATTGCCGTAGCAATGTTGATACCAGTGTTGATGTTGAGGGCATCAATGATGTCTTGCTGCCCCTGTTCAGTTGCTAAGAGGTCTCCTTCTGGCACGTACTCGCCTATGCCGTCAGTCCTAGCCATATTAAGTTTGGATTACTTGTCGTGGCTTGGCTAGATGATTCTTCAATTCAACATCCTTTTCCTTGCGTTCCAGACGACTAGTCGCCTGGTCTACGCCTTTCTGGATGTTTCGCAATGAACGCATCTTACTTTCGACCTCACGTTCTTTGTCAATGAGCTTTGTGAGTTCCGCTTTTACACGGTTCTCTTCCGATAATCGAAGAGCTTTCGCTTCTTCGTACCTGACCTTCTCGTCATGGTATTTACCGACCATCGCAGTATGTTGTGCCTCGGCATCGAGGACTTCATTCTGCTTGACTAAGAGTTGGTGATTAAGTGTGCCAAGCTCTTCTTCTTTTCCAGAGAGGGCAGGTAATACTGTCTTCTCCAACCGACTAACCTCTAGCGTGAGTTTAGTCACGAGCTTTTCGGTATCTACTAGTTCAACCTTCTTCTTGGCTAAATTAGTCTCTGCTTCCTTACGAGCTGTGTTAGCTAGTTCGGACGCTTTCGAAAAGACCGTCATCTGACTACTGTGATTTTCTCTCATTGTAGCCAAGTCTTTCTCGTTCTCTCGCTTGAGCAATTTGATTGCGTCTGCGAGAGCATCGAGAGTTCCCTGTTCCGTTACGAGTTTACCTTCAAGCTCTCGGAGCGTGTCTTGCTTCTCCGATGTTAGCTGGTCGAGTTTTTTATGCTCTTCCAGCTTTTGAGCTTTAGTCTTCTCAAGGGATTCAAGAGATTTTTCAACCTCAGCTTTCTGTGATTCCGCTGCTTTGATTGCGTTGGTAGCCACAGAGAGTCGATTCTCAGCACTGGTCGCACGGTTTTCCAACTGTGATGTTAGTGATTGAGTTTCCTTGAGAGACTCAGGTATTTGTTTACGTGATTCTCTCCTACTCATAACTAGGTGTTTTGGGCTACGCTAATCTTCGCAGTAATTTCACCAGCTGTACCTTCAAGGATGCAAGAAACCCAAGTTAGGTGGTTGATGTTTATTTCGTACATTGCAGTCAAGTCTTCTCCCGCAAGTACAATTCCAGTGTCTCCGTTAATTTCTGTGCTGTTCTCTAGGTTGATAACCTGCACTGTCGACCACTGGTTGTCGACAGATGAGGGTTTAGCAAAGTCTGGAGGGTTGCGTTGGATTGAACCTACAACCTTTACAGTCATGGCTGCTGTTCCTCCGCCATCGGTCACTAACGACAAAACCGCATTCCTGAAATCATCAGCGGATGCGTACTTAGCTCTAATGTAGTTAGTACCTGTGGCACCTCCTACACCGTTACCTTCAGAACCTACCAACTCGTAAGTCGTGTCTGAAGTAACTACTATGTCCCAATACCCATTAGCATTGGTGTTGACTTCGTGACCTGTGATTGCAATTTTATCGCCCGTGGCATAGCCGTGTGGAGCATCAGTCGTGACAACAATAGGTGAAGCATTTGTGGTGCTCGCTATTGCACGAGGTGCTGTTGCGTTAAAGATTGCGTAGCTTTTTGGAGATGTCATGTGTATCTCTTGTTAGCCTGATAATACCTTCCGACTCCTACTCTGAAACCCTCAGCTGAGAAGTTCCAGGGAAGGAGCCGTAAGGCTCCTTTCGGACTATGTTCCGTCTCCCTCTGAGAACTTAATCCATACACCTGAGACGATACAAATGAAGTATCCAGCTCGTGTACCGAAGTTCCAATCGTCTGTAGAAAATTCTTCAGCGTTGTTACCTTCAGTTGGTGGAGTTTTAAGTCGAGGCTCTTCGTGCATACCGAGGTAAGCAGATGAGTACATAGTTGAGGATAGTCCCCAGTATGTAGCTTTCGTTCCGTCCACAAGTCCGTCCTTGTCTGTCGCAATCAATGGCAACATTACGTGTCGGTACTTGGTTTGGTTCACGTTCACCACTCCTGAGCTCTGGTCTGCAGTTGTTGTAGATGTTGAGCGAAGCTCAGTTCGGATAGTGTTCACCGTGTTTGGGTCATCTGTTGAGTAGATGATGTCGAATGGCATTGCCATCTTTTCACCAAACTGGTTGATTGTTTCTTCCACAATCAGCTGTTCCATTCCTTCCAAAGCTGTCTTTGAGAAGGCTGGGTTTCCAGCTAGCTGGTTACGGTAGGTAACTGCTGAACCTCGCACAGTGTGAGCTGCGTTGAAGAGGGAAAGTCCGTCTCCAGTTGAGGTGTCAACGGTGTCACCGTCCATATCCACGTATGAGGTAGCCTGACCAAATGTAATTCGGTGAGACATATCCAGTTCCATACGGTGAGCTGCGAGCATACCCAAGTTAGTAAGTCGGGCTACGACTTCCTGGTACTTGTTCTGTGTTCGCATCTCGTAAGTAATACCGATATCAAGCGATACTCGCTTTAGTCGGGCAATCTTCGTGTACCCCTGTTGGATACGTGCTCGTTCTGACTGTGCCCCTTCTTTCTTGCCCTTGGCATAGTTTTCGAGGTCAATCTCTGTGTAGTCACGAGTGTTACCAGTGTTTTGAGGCACTGATTCAACACGGAACATCCCAGAGTTTCGTGCGTTCATTTGCACTGTGTCCATCGCCCGTAGGAAGATGATTTGTGCGTTCTTCACGAAGTCAGATAGTGTGATGGTATTGAGTTCCATACTCTAAAATGAGACTAATCTAATAATACGGTGCTAGTAAGCTCCGTTAATCTTTAGGAGACCTTGCCCCTTAGTTGCTGAAAGCACTTTAGTCGTACGTACAACGCCAACGGCAGTTGCAGCACGGTCAACAGACACAGCGTCTGCTAGGTCAACATCAACTCCGATGTCAGCAGCTACGAGTCCAGTAGTAGGAAATTCGTAAATACAGTTCTTTTCCATCGGGACTTCTACCGCTACAAGTCGTTCGTCAGCGAAATTAGCATCTTCTGCTGTGATTTCACCAACTAATACACCTGCGAGGTTAGGTGCAGTTGTGGCAGCAGTTGCTGCTACGAGCTGACCTGAAGTCAATGTAACGATACTTCGAGCTGCAAGAGCAGTTGAAGGTGTTACTGGCAACCAAATATTCTTGGTCAGTCCTTTTACTTTGCGAAATGACATATTCGTTTCTAGCTTAAAGGTTTAATAAAACGGCTGTTCTATGTGAGTAGGTACGTCTTCTCTGACGGGACATAGGATTCTTTTGTGACACAGTAGAATCAAACTGGACTTCTGGTGCTTACGCCCAGACCGCACTGCAATGAAGGGTCGAGACTCCAATGCAGTGCCGTATGACAACAAGCTATGTAAAAAAAACAAAAACGGAGGACCGATAGCACATTGCTGTGTTATCGAATCCTCCGTCTTTCAGGTGGGACTCCTGTGATGCTTAACTACTCCTTAATGATATCATCCTGGTTCTCTACTGACAAGGAGTCTTTATAGTGAACGTCTATGTCTATCGGCAGACCATCCTTTAGACGAATTTCTATCATTCCGAAGCGGTACTTATTCCTTATCCGCTGAATCAACAGGGCTTCCCTCGGGTGTAGCTCCATTGTCACCTTCAGGGGTATCTGTTTCTTCTGAGCCATATTTAGTTAATAGTACACGGTTAACGTCGATGAGCGAACGGTCATAAGCTTCGTTACCCCACAGGATATCGTTGGCAGTATTCTGTCCGTCATTTGCTAGACGTACAACTTCGTTAATAACTGGGTCAATCTCAGAGAACTTTAGTCCGTACTCGACCATCAGTCCGTACATCTGCTTACCCATTTCTTTCGACAGTTCGTTACGAGCTGCGGTTGCGTCACTCTTTTCAGTTGTCTGCATCGCTGCAAACTTTCGAGCTGTCATTACCTGTGATGAGTCATCTTCAAATGTCACAGTGTAGATTGCTTCACCAAGTGGTGTTGTCTGTCCATCTACAGGTACAACTGACTTTACTTTCTTCTCTTCAAAATATAGTTCTGTTTCCATACTAGTTTACGAATTTTAGTGGTACATCAATAATTGTTCCGTCCTTCATTTCCAATTTCAGAATTTCACTTCCGTCATCATTGGTCAGACGACCTCGAACTTTCGCTCGGGTGTCCTTGTTGGCTTGTCGATAGAAGTCGAGCAACGCCATGTCCTGACTCTCCCCATTCTCAAAGAATACTTGGATTGTCTGGTGTTCAATCAGTCGGTTGCCGTCGACGTATGACTCGTTCTTTGTCATCTTCCATGCGACCACCAACTTACCTGAAGCCGAACCGAGACGAGTTAGTTTCACAACTGGAGTGTTAGCTTTCTCAGCTCGCTCCTTTTCTGTGAACTCGAACATCCGCCCCTTATCAGCTACTGCCATCAGCTTCTTGTTTGATTCCTCAAGCTCATCCATTCGACGCATGAACGCCTTGAGGTCATCTTTACTTACTTCCACTGTTTCGCCCTCTCCAGTCGTTTCAACTCCCTTTCCTTTACTGACCTCTGGAGTTGTTCCTGAATCCTTTTTAACTTCTGGAGCTGTAGTTGTCGTTTCTTTCTCTTCAACTTTTGCTTCAGTGTCTTTGGTTGTTTCATTTTTAGCCATACTTATTTGGTATTCATACCTGATAATTTCGGTCCATACTTCTCTCGGTCAGCATCTGAAATACCCATCTTGTTCCCAACGGCTTTTTCGTTCTCGTTGAACTCAACCTTAGACCCTGAAGGCTGATGTGCTCCACCGTTTCCTTGTGGTGCCCCACCTCCCGCAGCCATGTCCAATGGATTTGGTTTTCCTGCTGAGATAGAAAGTTTCACAGCGTTTTCGACCTTCTGTGAAATCTCTTCTGCGGTTGATGCTTTCACAGCTGAAAGCGTCGTGTCGTAGTTGTGCTTGATTTTGGCAGCTAGGTCAGCATCGCCAGAAGCAACTGCTGCAATCGCTTGAGCTACCTTGTCTCCTTCTAACGCAGTGATACGAGCAGTCGTTGCTTCTCGTTCAGTAACAATAGAAGCTTCAGTCTCTTCGAGCTTCTTACGAAGAGCAGCCAAGTTTTTATCCTTGTCCTTATCTTCTCCCTCGCCACCAGCTGCTGCTTGAGCTGCTGCTGCTTCATCAATCTTTGCTTGCAGGGCAGTGGCTTCGGCAGTCTTTTGTTCTGCTTCGGCTTTTGCTGTCGCTGCTAGCTCCATCTGTTCTTTAGTCTTCTCAGCAATCTGCTCATCGGCTTCTGCCTGAGTGATTACTCCCTCGACCTCGTTTCCATCTGCATCGTAATAAGCCATAGGTTATTTTTTTAGCTTGCTTTTAATATTTTTAACTGCTTCATCATCTTCGTCACTGAACGCATCCTCAACATCGTTATCGTTTGCACTAGCGATGTTGGCATGGTGTTCAGCTACACACTCTTGTCCCCAATCGAGGAGCAAGCCTGTGACGTTAATACACGACCTGAAGAAGTCAGTCTCCCGTTCGGTCAGCGGGAACATTCCCGTCTGATTCTTGAACTGAGTCTGCATATAGTTAAGCTGGTCCCGTAACCCACGCTGGAAATACCCAGCGATTTCTGCCATGTATTCAGTACGCTTAGTTTCCCCTTCTGGGATAGGTGTAGCGTACTCTTTCAAATCCCTTTCGGGCACCTTCATCTTGGCACGCTTGGTCATCTGCTCTATTTCCCGATGGAGCATTTGTCGTTCCTTATCGAACGCCTTGACCGCTGCGTTTGCTTCAGACTTTGCCGATTCCTCCTCACGTAAACGCTTGGTGGTCTCGGCAATTATTTTGCGTAGCTCTGCGATGTCATTATCGTAGTGCTGACGCTTTACTATGTATTTATCGAACATATCTCGACCTTAAACTTGTAATTAACCGACTGGCACCTGCTCTGGTGTTACCCCATTCGGGACAGGTGGTGCCATGTCAGCACCGCCCATCTGAGCTGCCATCATTTCTTCTTGAGATACTGGTTCTTCGAACATTTTGTCTTTTCGACGATTCCAGATAAGTGCGTATTGAGCTTGTAGCTCTTCCATCTTAGGTCGTGCACCCATGTTCATTAGGAGTGATAGGTCAGCTAGTTCTTCTCGGAACATTAGTTTCTCTACGTTGGATGTTTCTTTCTCACGAGTATCTACATCAATATACCACGCAATCTTTGCCTTCTTTAATCGCTCTGGGTTGAGGTAAATCTTGTTTACAGGAGGTAGTCCGACATCTGACCGAGTAGCTCGACGTAGACTCATACCTTCTCCTTCAGCTGGCATACCTTCGTATAGTTCTTCTTCTCGTACTTGTGAAGATGGTGGCAGCTCTCCCATTGTTGGAATGATTTGACGAATACCCCGACCATCGTTCTCTAGGTCGACATCTTTTCGTACTGTTCGTCGGAAGATTTCTTCGATATCTTTTTTAGTTTCGTTGAACCGAGTGTCGTATGGCTCGAAGTAATTTTCAAGCACGTTCCACAGACGCAGGTAGCCAAGCTTCATCTCCAAGTTCATGGCAGAGAAGATAGTTAACGAAAGAACCTTTTGGGCTTGGGCTTGGAGGATATTAGACTCTGTTGCAGTTTGACCCGCCTTGCCCTGACTTCCTGTGAACTGCTTGCTGACGGTGTTTTCGTCAATGTTGTTTTGGAGGAGTTGGTACATTTGGAACTCGGACGAAATAACGCCTTGACCCTCCTGACCGATAGCCTGAAGAGAACCTGCGTCAATCCCCATCGTGATACGCCCTGGCATAAGCACCCGTGAACTAATGACCCGTCCACTGCTATTTGCATATGGAGGATGGATACTTTTTCGGGTTTTAATAATGAGGAGTTTAAGAAGCTCATCCAAGATGTCGGATTGCTCTTTGACCTTTTGTACAAAACTTCTGCCGTATGCGAAGAAAGGATTGATAAATTGGTACACCTGGTAGTCGATATTGTATTCCCCTCCTGGGCTAATAACACTAAGCGGGAATCCGACGGGTAGCTGTGGGATTCCGTTGAGAAAGATTTGGTATTCATCATTAAACTTATCCTGGTAATGGACTTCTTCCACTTCACCCTCACCAATAGTAGTAAGAGTCCATGCTTTGTTCATGCTGTTAGCCATCTCTGACACGTTGGTCATACGAGTAGTCCTTTCACGTGGAACATACTTCCAGCGTTCCCAAACATCGTTACCGTCGTCATCTTTCATGCCGTAACGAGACTTAGCCTCTTCGTAAGAGGTTAGCTTGTGCGTAAAAATGTACGGCTGCTTCTTTGAGTCAATCTCTTTGATGTTCCCGAGGTAAACTCCTGGTGCGTATAAAATATTTCGCTCGGGACCGTCCCAGCAAAGCTTGAGCTTCTCTGTCCAGTCGACTCCTTGGAATTTTCCAATCTTAGATTTGTCGACTCCTGTTTTGTACTTCTTCCAACGCTTCGTCCACATCTCCTGCACGAAAACAGTTCCTTGCTTGAGTAGTTCCATCTGTCGGATAAGAAGCTTCTCATCGTCACGTTCTTTTTTAGCTGTCTCAAATAGAACATCGGTCATCGCCAGTCCAAGCGATGCCATTTCTTCTTCGTCCTCATCAAAAGCTAGCACCTGGGGTGAGAGCGATAGTCGATTTACCTCTGCCAGCACCGAGAACATTTTTTGCTCCACAGTACCCGAAGCAATTTTAATATCACCTTCGAACTTCTTACCTTTCACAAACGTGTTGGCAATCCGTTCATTGTTTTCGTAGTTCTCAATATAAGTTTGGTCGTTGAGTTCGGGGTGTGAAGTGTCACGGGCTTGTTGTGCCTTGAACAGACGAATCTGGATGGCACTAATCTGCTGCTCTTCGACATCAGAATAAGAAGGCATTTCGGCTGCTTCTTGATTGACGGCGTTTATAGCTGCTGATTTTGTGTCTGGTTGTGTATTCATACGATAGTTAAAGAAGTCCCACTGATAACCCCGACCATGATGTAGTTATGCTATCAATCATACCACTAAAAGAAATCTGAGCTAGCATCTTCTCCAGCAGGAGTATCTGTCATGCTGTGACTTTGCCAGCCACATGCTAGCGTTCTCATAGCATCAGCAGGGTGACTGTGCTTATCGTGTAGTGGAGTGTTGCTAAATTCACCCGTACTCTCGTTAAAACTCCGTCGATAGTTCTCCAAAGATGTCACTAGTTTACCAGTTCGCTCGATATCAAAGTAAAACCGTGGAAATAAACGCCTTACTTGCTCGATGTCATCAGGAATAGAAGTCGTCCGTTTGACGATTCGTGTCCCTTTGACCCCCAAGTCCTGCAAAGTCTTGAGTCGGGACTGTCCTGTACCCAGTTCTTTCACCTGAACGTCGTGAGGGAAGTTGTGACTGCCATAACTGTACCCCTTGTCTTCTAACACCCCCACATAGTGAGCTAGCCCTTCGCCACTGTTCTCGTAGTAGTCGACTACTCGGATTTCAGTCCCGCTGGTTTGCGTAAAGATAATACAGTTCTTATCGTTCATTCCTAAGTCCCACCAAGTATCGACTCGAAGGACACCTTCAATCGGAATAAGCCTGATGCGGTTCTGCTCGTACACTTTGACCATCTCACTAGAGTAAAAGGCACCTTGAATAGAAGCGTGGAAGGCTTCTTCGGGTAGTGACGGGTATTCTGCCATCATGTTCTCCCCGTTGAGCTTGTGTTTACTGACGTACCAACGCTTTTGACCCTCAGACAGAAGAATCCCGTGCTTCTCTTGGAGGATTTTGAAGTATTCTTTGTGCTTAACGTCAATCGGTATAAAAATATTGCCATCTAAGCTGTACTGCGGGTGCTTCCACCACGGAAAGAAGAAAAACTTGAACTCCATCGGTGATAGTGACCGACCAGTCAGGGCAGTCTTCTGAGCGTCGTCACAAAATTCAAAGAAGTAACCTGCACGACCTTCAGCCGTCGACTCGATTGTTACCATCATCCCTTGCTCTACCGAGTTGATAGAACCAGTTACAATTTCTTCAGCTTTCTGAGGGTAATGGGCACAGATGTAGCCGAACTCTGAAATGTGAAGGTACTGAATTGTCCCGCCTCGTGTGGACGTAGATACAAAGATATTACTTCCGTTGGGGAAACTAAGTTCTCCTGCACTATCGGTGTTTGGGGGTCCGAGATAGTCTCGCAAGAGGGGGTCAAGATTGTCCCAGGCGAATTTAACTTTGTCTTTGAAGATTTTTTTTGCATCCTTATCCTTGTGAGCGATGATACCCGCTGTCTTATGTTCATTAAATAATACGATGTCCAAGTACAAAATACAAAAGAAGGTCGTCATCCCCAGCTGTCTCGCTTTTAGGATAATCGAGAAGTACCACAAGCCATCCCACATCATCTCCTGTGCCCAGTTCATCTGGAACTTAACCTTCTCCCCCTTCTTGTTCTTAATAAAGTAGAGGTTGTTCAACCGCCACCGACGGTCTTTCAGGTTATTGAAGAATACTTGCTCCTCCTGGCTCAAGGGTCGGTTGATTTCCTTTATCGAGTCGTGGCTCGTTATGTTCCTTGATTTTTTCCTCTGTGTTTTCGTGCTCATGGATTACGGTTTTATCTGGTGACATCTGCACCGATTTAATAATAGCTTGAATTACCTGCGTCGACCCCGCACCGATATCCGCTTTCGCTTTCTTACCGTATTGCTCTGGGAACTTCTGTTCCAATAGCCACTGCGAAGTGGATGGATTGTCTTTGTCCGAAATAACCTTCAAGTGCTTCTGCTTAAATTTAATCATCTGCAAATCGACAAAGCGTCGATAGCTTTCTGACCTGTCATTCAAAGTCTTCATTTGCTCGGTACTGAAGCCCGCTAAAATACCTGCCTCTTCGACAGTCAGTCCCTGCTGCATATAAATAGCAAAGTCGAACCGCTGTGGGTTCTCATTAAAATCTTTGAGGATGTGAGGCTTTGGTCCAGGCTTAACCGACACGGGCGAATCCATTTTCATTATCCCTCCTGGTTTCATCTCGTCCTTCAGGACTTCTTTGGTGACAGTCTCGTGGAGTTTCTTTTTAGTGCGGTACTTGACCACCTCTTCGGCAGGTGTTCTCCTGCTGGTTTGGGGTGATGCTTTCTGTGTATCAGACATATGGCAATCATACCTCAACTAGCTAGCTAAGTGCAAAACCGAAAATTGGGATTAGACAACTTTTCGTTTGTTTGTCTATTTTTCACCAGTTCTTTTTCCACCACGACCTCGGCGACCACCACCACGACCTACACGACCATCAGCTGAACCACGAGCTGAACTTGGGAGCTTGCTGGAAATCTTGTCAGCTAAGTCTTGCGTGCCTTTGAGGTAGCCTTTCAGCCCTTTGACGGCTGCTTTCTTCATAGCCTTACCCATTGAGTAATCTCCTTCACCTCCAGCTGAACGCTTGCTGCTTCCTCGGTATCCTTTTTTCGTTGGCATAGTTTTTTCTAAGTTGATAATCCTAATCATAGCATGTGTAAATCTATAGGGTACTTAAATATAAAAAATAAAAAGTATTTCTCTAAAAGAAAAAGGGGTGGGGGGTAGATTTCAACATACAGGTCGAAATTTTCCCAGGATATTTTTGGGACTTTTTGGTCTTAGATTGCTGGCGATTCTTTACCCCCCCCTTCTACTCTACAATTACTCTCTAACTACTCTACAATTACTCTCTAACTACTCTACAATTTGGTTTTTGCATGTTTTTGCTACATGTACCCCTACATATGCTGGAGAACGGGGTGGGGGTCAATTTGGGGGTGTCCCCGTCCTTTATAGTAACAGTCTAGCAACGTGCACAAACATACACACACAACCACCACACACAAAGCCACGTGATAGCAATATCATAGCGTTGTGGGGTGCATGGTGCATAGTGCACGGCTTGCCCTTGCCTTTGCCCTTGCC
>Ga0136591_1000545_pt1 | contig 14818 bp, 10 predicted proteins | sample AntRauMFilla3767_FD_104929 | JGI IMG/M metagenome (GOLD analysis project Ga0136591, IMG submission 104929) | Saline lake microbial communities from Rauer Islands, Antarctica - Metagenome Filla 3 #767 | ecosystem: Environmental > Aquatic > Non-marine Saline and Alkaline > Saline | place...
TCTTTAACAACCTTGCACTAAATATCTGTCGAGCATCAGAAACGGTGGTGTGTGATGGCCCGATTAGGCCGCTTGAGTGGGAAGTCGTGGTCTGTCAGTGACGACTTCTACGATAAGTCGGCACTAAGAAAAGAAAGCGCTGGTGCGGCACAATTCATATAATGTATGAAGCCCATGTGTTGAGTGAAGGTATGTCCCGAACTACTGCCACCATCCCAGACGATCTCACCGACCTCATGGAGGGGGCTGTCAAAGCGGGCATTTTCGAAAACAAGAGCGACGCCATCCGCCACGTCCTCCGTGAATACTTCGAACAGAATCAGAACGCTCGGATTGCCGCCGCAATATCGCTGTACGAGGGTGGAGACATCACCCTGGGTACTGCTGCCCGTCTCGCTGGTGTTAATCGATTCGAGATGCGGGATATCCTGCGAGAAGAGGGTATTGAACTGCGGTTCGGTCCTGAAGACATGGCGGCCGCAAGAGACGAGATCGACGCAGCTCGAAATCTTGAATGACAGGCCCGCCCAGCAACGCGACGGTCCTCAACACGACGGTTCTTTCGAATTTCGCACAGGTTGATCACGTCGAACTGCTACTGGACCTTCCTCGACTCGTGACGGTAGCTGCTGTCCAAGAAGAACTCGAAGCGGGGGCTGAAACTCATCTGTACATCGAACACGCACTGGCCATGCTTGGAGATAGGATCCCAGTACTTACTCCATCTTCATCAGCAGAGAAAGTGGAAGAGAAACTGCTGGAAACACTAGACCCGGGGGAAGCACAAGCGTTGGCAGTCGCAGAGACTGCTGACGGCACGGTTGTCACTGATGATGGCGATGCGCGTACGACAGCAAACCAACGGGGAGTGGGGTTGACAGGGTCAATCGGTCTGTTGGTACGATTCGTCGAAGACGGCCATATTTCGGCAGAGACAGCCGACGAGTACCTCAAACGCTGGATCGATGAAGCTGGGTTTCGTTCACCCGCCCGTGACTTCGATGTCTTTCTTGAGGAGTAACCGACTAGAGATCACTCTGCTTCTACAGTGAATTGACTGGTAAGTGGGTCTTCTTATGTACCATCATACTCATTACTGGGAGTATGGGATCTGACGGAGGAGATAACGTCGAAGAATTTTACGGTTCATTGATGGAAGTAATGCGGAATGCAGATCAATCTCTTGAAGCGATGGAGGTATTGATAGCAGTCAAGGGATTTGAACGGAATATACAGAAAGGGTATGCGAACGAACTCGGTATTGATGAGAAACAACTTGATCAGATTCTTTCAAAACTTATTGACGCCACCGTAGAAGGTGGTGGCGAAGTTAGCCCGGAAACACTCAACAAAACGTTAGAGACCACAGAGGGTTACTTCGACAAGTAGCAAGTCTGTATTGACCGGATCAGGGCACAATGTGCTCAATGGCTTTCGAGACGGTGATTCCTTCGATTGTTGGTATGCCGAGAGCATCCGCAGTCCCCCAATGAGGCTGGTAAAGTGATTCACGTATGTGGCGGATTTTTCTTATAGGAAGACCAGAGCAATCATATGGCAAACAGAACCTGTGACGGCTGCGGGCAATCGTTTGGGACACTAACGAAACTCCGTCTGCATGATTGCCCTGACGAAGGTGGTCTGATCGACGATGCATTTCTTCCGGAACCACAACCCGACAAGTTCCCCAACCGAATTCTGGAGACAGACGAATTCGAGGAACTGAAAGCCGACTCGCGGATCGACAGCATCACGAAAATGATCGACGTGCCCCTCCCAGGGGACAGCGAAGCGATCTCGTTCGTTGTAGAGGTTAATGGGCATGCGTACGGGCTACACTGCGACCACGACACTGCTGACTGGGATATTGTCGCTGATGGACCTGATTTGGACGAAGTGAGAAAGGAGCACTCCGAGTGGCTGTCTGACGATATTGGGAAAGTCACCGGTGGTTCACCTGACCCTGAAAGCTTGGATGGGGTCGAGGTGCCTGACGAAATCACGACTGACTGTAGTATGTGTGATGGCTCTCACATTCTCTCAGCACAGCCAGATTCGTTCGCCTCATCTGCTGGTTTCCTGGAGTACGAAGGATTCTGTGAAGAGACTGGCAACCCCGTAATCGTCACAAAGAATCCCGACGAGTTCCTTGAACAGTAGCACGGTCACAGTCCTTCTAACGTCAGAACAGCTAACCAGCGATGGATAGTTACCTAGTTAGCACATAGTACTAATAAACAAGTGGCTACGGTCGCTTTTCGAGCGAAACATCCCACCCATCGTGATCTTCATCGTCCATGTAGGCAAAGTGATTCTGAGCCTGCTCGTAGGTATCCATCCCTCGGAATTGGAAGAAGGGTGCACCACAGGCAGGGCAGGCTTCAACATCAGAGACTCGACCAGATGATCTCCCAGTCGTTTGCTGACCCATTGTTGCGCTCATGGCCCGGGAGACGTAGTCCGTATCTCCAGATTCGAATTGTTGTTCGATCTGAGTCAGTAAGGCTAGTGTCCAGTTCCGAGCGTCATCTCGGGTTGTGATCTCTCCTGGGCCATCGAAGAAGTCCTCAACCACACCGACAACATCAGCTGCCCAACGGAGACTAATACTGTAGCTGTATTCTGCGTCCAGTTCAGGATCAATATCCTCTGCGTCCATCGCAAGCACGCTAACCTCGATGTCCAAGTACTGGTGTCGGTAGGTGTAGGTCGGATTCTGATCTTCTGAGACACGGTACCGTTCCCATTCACCCGGAAGATTCTCGATAAGCTCCGTCATGTCCTATTTTCTGAAAATCAATAGACCTACTTAGCAACACCGCCCTAACCACCGAAGAGTTCGTACGGTTCCTGGAGCAGTCCTACCGCCGAGAATACGGAACTGGACGCCACTATATAGCTAAACACTAAGTTAGCGTGTAGAATACATTTGATAACAAGATGCTTTCTCTCCCTCCCCTCGTCGATAATGGTGACAGGACAGTTGAAGACATCTACAAGAAAATCATTCCAGAAACCGAAGAAGCACGCATCGCCACTGGTTATTTCTACCTCTCCGGATTCGACCTGTACCGCGATGACCTCGAACAACTCGCCGATCCAGACGAACTCGGCCACGCCCCAATCCGCATTTTGATGGGGCGACAAACGAACCGAAGCACAGCAGATGAAATAGGGGAGGGACAAAGCCTACGCGACGAGCTTAGAGACGAGGTTGAAGACAGCATTGAAGAACTTAACAACGCGCAGTTAGGACGACTGGATCGGCTGCGAGACTTCATAGCCGAAAACAAGGTTAGCGTCCGTGTGCGAAACCCAGAAAACGGCTACTTCCACGCCAAAGGAGCCTCGTTCAGAGCACCGCAAGATGATGACGACTGGGCAACTGACGATGACACCGACACACGTCCCTGCGCGACAATTGTCGGGTCCTCAAATTTTACAGCCAGTGGACACCGGAACAACATTGAACTGAACCTCACAAGCCAGGATCAACCTGAGGCAGAAGCGTTCGAGGACTGGTACGATAACCAGTGGGCGAATGCTGAGGACTTCAGCGAAGAGATCATTCGAATTATCGAAACCAGCGACCGGTACCAGGACTGGCAAGAACAGCAGGAAGAAGAGTCGGATAACGACGAAACACCAGAGGAGCTGGGAACGTACATCGAACCGTTTGAACTGTACAAACTCCTTGCCTACGACGAACTGAGCGGAAACGTCAACATCCGCGACAGCCCGCTGTACTACTTCCAGACACTCGGGTACGAGAGCGCGAAGGAGAAACTCTCGCAGTACAACGGGTGTATCATTTCTGACTCGGTCGGTCTCGGGAAATCATTCATCGGTGGCGAACTCCTCCATGACTACCGCCAACGTGGAGATCACTGCCTTCTCATCGTACCTGCGAACCTCACCGAACAATGGGAGGGCCTAATTCAAGACGACACCGACGAAGATGGGAATCCGTACTTCGGGCTCGAAGTCGATGGAACCCACCTCGATGTGATGAGCATCAGTACGTTCCAGAACCTCACGTACACCGAGGTACAGGACCTCAAAGACGCATTTGATGTTGTGCTGATCGACGAAGCCCATCGCTTTCGGAACCATGGAAAGTGGCGACCGAACCCAGAAGACGAAGATGACTACAAGGGAACGCGTCGTCACGCGAACCTCCGTCAGCTCCGTGGAAAGACGATGATTATGCTGACGGCGACACCGATCAATAACTCCGCAACTGACTTAGAAAACCTCATTAGCCTCTTCACTAGCCCTGAAGAACTTCGGAACAAGGCGTCATTGGACTTCGACGCCTTCGAAGAGTACATCGAACTTTCAGAGACGCGGAAGAAAATTGCTGCCGGAAAGGAGGAAGCCAGTGAGGAAGACCAGCGGAAAATAACAGAGCAACTCCAGCGGCATTCGGAGGAAATCTCGAAAATCCTAAACGAGGTGATGGTGCTTCGAACCCGGAAGCACGTCAAAGACCAAATTCAAGACGAGGAGGACTTCGAGATGAGTTTCAAGCCGCCAACGCTCAGCAAGGAGCAGTACTCGCTCCCAGCAGCGTACCAACCGGTGTATAGGATGCTGCCGGACGTAATGGACGCACTTCATCTTCCACACATCACAGTGAAGAACCCGAAGGCAGGTGGGACACTCAAAGCCCTATACAAGCTAAACCTGCTCAAGCGACTGGAGTCTTCTACATACGCATTTGTACAGTCAATCGAGACGCTGCACCAGAGCGAGCGGCAACTCCTCGGTCTGCTTGATGGGCTTCCAGAAGAAGAGAAGATAGACATGCTTCGTGCGGCGCAAGGCAGCGAAGACTCGGTGACGCTCGATGACTTCGTAGAAGGTAGTGACGCCGTAGAAGACCTCGAACAGACACTCGAAGAGTTCGGATTCGATACGACCGCCGTTCGTGCCGATGAGGATCGTGAGAGCGACGACACAGACGAGTTAGCCGATGCGACGATTGGCGAGGTTAAGTCGTACATCCGGGAAGACCTGACGCTCCTGGCGTACTTCCTGTCGCAGTTCATCGGAGATGTCGCCCGTGACTCCGGTGATGTGAGTGACCAGGCCGTTTCGACCCGACAATGGCTGCACGATCACAACGCTGGGGTGCTTCCAGACGTTCCGGAAGAAGAGTTGAATCCGGTTCTCTACCCGCGAAGCGATCTGAATGACGTTGATGAAGCGACGCGGGAATTCTACGAAGCGGTGTTCTCGCTCCGAGAGTTCCGTGACCCGAAGATCGACCGGCTCGCAGATGTCCTCAACGGATACGATGACGAGAAGGTCCTCATCTTCACTCAGTACCGCGCCACCGCGGACTACGTCCATCGAACGCTTCTGAACAACCCTGACTCACCACTAACGGACGCAAATAGCGCAGTCGTCAAAGGTGGGGACGAGAACAAGCAAGATGTCATTCAGCGGTTCGCACCCGAGGCTTCGGGATACCAGCAAACACTGGCTGAATCGGGTGAATCGGAGCTACAGTACGTCGTAGCGACCGACACACTGTCGGAAGGGGTCAATCTACAGGATGTGTCGGTCCAAGTCTCGTACGACCTGCCGTGGAATCCGATGCGAATCGTCCAGCGCGTGGGTCGTATCGACCGAATCGGGAGTACTGAAAAGAAGTACGTCCACAACTTCTACCCCGACGGGGACATCGAGGCCGCCATCAAACTCCTCAAACGCCTGCAAGCGAAAATCAACGACATCGCACTCATCGTTGGGAAAGAAAACAACATCCTCGATCCGAACGAGGACCAGATTCTGGAGAAGACTGGCGTAAACACCGAGAAGACAATTGGTGAGTTACAGGTGGATGAGATTGGAGACTCGCTACAGCGTTCACGGGAAATCGACGACGTGAATGAGCTCGATGACACGAGCAAGAATCCACTACTGAGGAACGCAGGAAGCAACGAGCAGGCTGCGTACGAGCGGTTCTTGCTGAAGAAGGAGTTGAACGAGGACTTCGGACTCACGGCGGACGACTTCGAGTACGCTGAGGACTACTTCGATGACCCACCAGACGACCGCGAATTTCTGTACACGAATGTTACTGGCCACGATTCGGGTCCACGTCCGGGTGTGTTTGGCCTCGCACACCTCTGGTTCGACGACGAAGACCACGGGTCACCACTCGGACGTGTCCGTCGAGCGTTCTACTACAAGCCGTTCACAGACGACGTGAAAGAGCGCCCGGTCGGGACACTCAGGATCAATCCATCAGTTACGGGTGAACCGATCGTCGGAGATGCTGAAAATGTCCGGCGAACCGTGAGGCAATTAGAGACGTTCTCGATGACCGCTTAGAGGCAATCCAGGAGGGGCAAGTCGAAGGTGCGTTCAAGCAGGGTGAAGCGTTCTCGAAGGAGCAGGAGACAATCTTGGACTTCATCACTCATTACCTGCAGCCAAACCACGATGAGATGTCTGTTCCAGCGGATGAGTACGAAACGCTCGAAGAATGGGCTGGGGAACTCCGAGAACGCCTACAGGACGTGAAGTTAGCAAATACGGACGAAGACCGGATTCTCCGAGATACTTTTCGCCATAATGAACAGTATGACTCGTTCCCAGAGTGGCCTCCTGTCGAGTTCTTAGAAGAACTTGAGGAGTTCCTAGAAGAGAACGTCGAAGCGTCCACTGAGTATCAAGCGAAGCTCGTAGGGGAAAGCGACGTCCAAGCTCGGATGATGTGTTGGGGAGTGATTGGAACGTAGGATTCCAGATAGGATTAGTCGCAGTTACGGTTTAGGCCCTCCCTCTTTGAGTACATCATACTTCTCTAATACCATGTCGAAGTACTTCTCGGTCATGATTCGAGGATTGGACACACGATGGAAGTCATCAAGCACGAACTCCACGTCTCGTCGTTCGAGCCCATACGCGTAGAACGCGGCAGCGTCGATCTCGGCCTGTAACTCCCGCCGCTTATGCTGGTCGATCGCTGGTTCGATACCGCCGAGTCGTTCACGCATCTCGGCGAACTCCTCACCGTAGCAGTTCAAACGAGCTGCTCGTTCGGCGATGTAGAGGAACCAGTCGTCTCCCTCGGTTAGACGGGGCATCTGTGATTCAAGTAACTCCCGCTTCACGATGTGGGTCTCAACCTTCGTCCGCATTAGGAAGTCGAAAGCGATGCTGTTCAATATCCCTGTAGCCGCAAACAGCTCGTGGTCGGTGAACCGCCGTACGTAGGGTGACCGAAGCGGGGACTCCGAGAGATGCTCTTCTTCGGGCTCGATAGCGAACGGTTTGAAGGTGTTAATCGTGTGGAGGCAGATGACCTCCTTCGGAAGAACGGTCGCAATTATCGTTCGCTCGTCGCGCGACCGAGAGACGTCTCTGATGCCGATTCGGTACTCGGTACAATCGAGAAGTACGTCCTCTTCCTCAAGTCCGTGACCGCGATGCTCTTCGAGAAGGTCATCCACGAACTGAACCTGTGACTGACTCGTCTCCGGGCCTCCGAAGGCGTCATAGATCGAACGCTTGAGATGCCCCCGATTGAAGTTCTTCTCCCGGACTCGGTACTGTGCGCTGTTCGGCGGATCGTACATTCCGCAACTCCAGTATTTGGGCCCATCCAAGCTCTCTGTGTGGGTGTTGTCGTGCTCGAACTGGTGGATGTTCCTCCCTCCATAGACCGGATAGTCTGCCCCCTGGGGTGATGTCTGGAGACGGTCTTTGTCGGTCGATTCGACGAACTCCTTGGTGAGCATATTAACTGACCACGCGTCCTCTATCTCCTCGTCTAATGAGGGTTGATTGACAACCTTGCTAAGGACATCTGCCTCAACCTGTGAGGTAATGGATGGGAAGATACGACCCTCGGGTGAGTAGTTGAGAAGCACCTCTCTTGGGATTTCCGCGGCTACATCTTCGATGTCGTACAGCACGTCCATATTGCGCTGGTTAAAGATTCCTCGAAGATGAGTAGTCGTCCCACCGTACTCAAACGTCAGAATCGCAAAGCGGTACTGCCGATGGATTTGTTCGAAGATTCCCTTGTTCTCGAATCCGATGAGGTTTTCCACGTCAGTGTGATCCAGTAGATGCATCCGGAGATCTTTGCCCATCACTCCACCGAAGATTGTACCAGGGAGAAGCAGACTAACCTTCACGCCGTCCCGAGAGAGCTTGAAGACTCGCTCCAGAAAGAGAGCCGATAACTCGTTCTTCGTTGGCATCGTGCGACCACCGACCACTGGAGACTGGAGTTTGTAGGTGTCCCCCTTGGTGAAGAAGTCCGCTCGGGTATCCATCGAGTCCTGATACGCTTCCCACTCTTGTGCGATGTCAGGGATTGAAAGGAGATCCTCCATCACTTCGTCCTTCTCTTCCGAGGGATAGTTGCGGAATTGCTCGTCATACCGGATGAAGAAGTCGTCGCGGTTCGCGTAAAGCATGTCCCACGGTGGGTTCCCGATGAACACGTCGAAGCCACCCTCCTCGAATACGTCCGCGAATTCTAACGGCCAATGGAAGGGCGACCAGTCTCGGAGTTCATCGACTGTGATGTCATCGAAGCCTGCATCTTGGAATTCCCCGCGAAGGATCTTGTCGAACTTCTCACGGTGTTCTTCGATACGGGCTTCCGCTTCCTTCCGCCACTTCTGTGCTTCGGCACTCGTGCCGGCGCTCTTGTGGTTCTTGATGGCTTGCTTGACATCCTCGAACCGGGTTTTACGCTCCCACGCGCCCAACTCACTGTTACCGTCTTCGTTGGTCTCGACAACGGCATCAATCTGACCGATGAGGCTGTTCCCCTGTCGGATGTTGAAATCGATGTTCGGCAGCGGTTCCACCTCACTTGGTTCATCCTCGATGTCGGCGACCATCGAGAGCCATAGACGCAGCTTGCAAATTTCGACAGCACCCTCATCGATATCAACCCCGTATAAGTTGTTCAGGATAACTGCACGCTTCGCATAGAGGGAGGTACTTCCCCTTCCCGTCTCGATCTCCTCCAACTCGTCACGCGTCCTGCTTCCCAGTTCCCAGCCTTTTCCCTCGGCATCGAGCTGCTGGAATAACTCGATGCACTGTATATAGATGTCCAGCAACACTTCCTGCGCGGCGAGCAGGAATGCACCACTCCCAACTGCGGGGTCGAGCACGCGCATCTCCGTCAGCACGTCGTGATATAACGTTTCGACGTGATGTGTTTGCACGTTCTCGGTTGGCACCTGCGCTGTGACAGCACCACCGTCTGCGAGGGCCTCTGCGCCCGCAGCATCCACTGTCGAGAAGCCGAACACATCGTCAATTTCCTTGTACTCGGCGTCTACGGCCTCGTTGAGCTGGTCGAGGAGGTACGGGTGGATTGTCTGGCGGGCCATGAACCCGGTGATCTCTTCAGGCGTGTAGTACGCCCCCATCTCTTTCTGATTGACCGTCTGCTCGAAGATGTGTCCGAGAATCGCGGGCGAAAGGTTTTTTGGATCAACGATGTCCAGGCGTTCGTCTACATTCCAGTTCCAATTCGATAGGAAGTCCAGAATGTCGTCGAAGAGTTGGTTCGTCTCTTCGGCAGACTCACCGAGCTTCGCATCAGGAAAGTCTTCCTCAATGGGGTTCTTGGCGAACAGCCCACCGTTCAGGTAGGGGAGACTCCCGAAGTTAGGGTTCTGCTTGTCCTCTGCGAGGTAGTCGAAGAATAGTGGCCGGTAGAAGTTCTCGTATCGGTCTTCGCCTTCGTCAACGACGTCTTCAGGCTGTTCGTGGAGGTAATTCGGATTCCGATCTAATAGGCGCTTCTCCTGAATGAAGTACAGGAAGATCATCCGGTCGAGGATGACTTGCACGTAGCGCTGCTTCGCATCACCTCGGTCGTTGGGAATGCCGGAAACCTCCTGAACGAGGTCAGTACGGAGGTCTTCGAACTCTTGGTAGAATTCTTTGACAACCTGCTGTGTGTCGTATAGCGTGTCGTAGATTGCTGCAGAGGAACCATACTCAATAGAGTTGAGCTTCTTCAGGACGGTGTTCTTCTCCCCGCTGTCGCTCGTGAACTGGTTCTTAGTGAATGAGATTTTTTGATGCTTGATTCGACCGTGCTGCTGGCCTTCCCAGGTCCGCATTCGCGTGAGGAATGTGAACTCCTCGAAGTCGTTCGTGGCGACGAGGTTGGTGTGCTGCGATCGGTTATCTGGCTTGAAGTCAGTCGCAGATTCACCAGGTCCTGCGTTGACGAGCACAACGAATTCGTCGTCAGCAAGTTGGAGAACCAGTTCGTTGTCTTCCCCGAGGTTCGGGCGTGGTTTCAGCCCGCGTTTCTCAAAAGAGTCAGCGATGTCCTGGAGAGAGTCCCAGCCCGCGATATCGTTCGCGGTAATCTGCTGGAGAGTCATACCATTTGAAAACCGCTTTACTCTTATGAAGGTATGGAAAACTTATCACTACGCAGTTGCCTGATTTCGCGTGACTAGAGTTACTCCTCGTATGCTGCCGTGGGAACAAGATCACCGTGCCGGAAATCAACGGGAAGAACCTCGCCCGTTGAACGTCTTTTTATGCGGTAGAGGTACTGATCACGGTCACGGCCTGTCTCGGTGTTCAGATCATCCTGCAGACGGTCAGTGACGACGCATTTGTCGCCGTGGTACTGGACATCGGCGTCGTCTTCACCCACGTAGACGGTTACTTTATCGCCTTTCGAGTACGGTTCAGATGCTGGTTGTGGAGGATTCATTGCGTAGTTATCGATTGCCTTCAATCATTAGTCCAGTCCCAGGGACGCTTGGCTGAGACGATTTCGTTGGGTAGCTGTTTCTGAAACGTCTTGGAGGCTCGATTGTGCTGCATCAGGCCCTGGAGATTGACCAAGACGAACGACGGTGGAGCCCGAGGCTGCTGTACCAGATGGGCCTCGTTCAAGGTCACTCGAATCGGCGAATGCACCCCAGATGAACGGCCACCATCGTCTGAGTCGGTCGTATTCCTCGAAGAGGGTCTTGATATCGTCTCCGGGACGGATACCCTCGATGTACGTCGTTTTGAGATCAGGTAAGTCGTAATGGGTGGTAAGGTGGCACATTACTGCACTGGCGACATCACGTGGGTACTCAGGGTTGAATATACCTGTGTCTGGATTCGGGTCGGCGAATGGGTCATCACGATTACTCTGGGGAGTCCACCACGGTTCTAAGTGGGCTTCCCAACGGCGGTGCCCCTCGATTTCCCGGGGTTCGATAATATCCCAAGCAGCGAGTTCGTTGATGTGGCGGTCGTAACTACTCTCTGAGATATCCGCGGTATCAATGATTTCAGATCGACCCATCGGGTCATCTGCGTCAAGCAGTGTTTTGAGGAGTTGCGTCGCTGTTGGTGGGAGCTCAGGCAGGAGGCGTTCCGTGGGGAGATTCGACAACCCGTACGAGATGTCTCGAACAGTGATAAAGTCGTAACTCTGGGTAGATTGGGCGATGTGGAGCATTGCCTCGGCCACGTCATGAGGACACGCTCGGTGTGGCCGATCTTCCGTTCCGAGAACCCGGAGGAACAGCCTGACGAGCCGTTCGAGATCCTGTTCTCCTTCATGAAGACCCCCCTGGTGAGCCACTTGGTAGTTCTTCGCCGACGCGTATTCTTCGACGAGGTCTCGGATCGCGGAGTACGAGGTCCCGAGTTGTACGGGGATTTCCATCACCGGTGCTGATTCCCGTCCGTTCGCAACCGCTTCACGGAGTTCGGCTGCCTCTTGATCGATAGCCCGCTCGATGTCATCGTGGAGATCGGTTATCGTTGGACCTGAGAGAACCCATGATGCCGTCAGATGCATCGTTGGGTCAGTCTCGTCCACGTCGTACGGAAGACGTCGTTTGAGCTTGTCGGGCCGGTCCTCCAGGAGCATTCTGTACCCGGAGTGAATGCCGTACACGGACTGCTTCGGGACGGTGTATCTGGCGAAATCAAGGAAATCGTTGAGGCGTTGCTCATCACTAATGAGCATTCCCGTGTCAGGGACTCGGATGTTAATTGTGACGTCTACACCGGCTGAGTAGTACAGCTGTGTCGCCGAGGCTATGAGCCCGTGCAGATCACGCATTAATTCAGCCCGCGCTTCAACGTCGTCACTGTTCGTGAGTTTTCCAACCTGTTGTAGACACAGACTGCGGACAGTTCCGATGCGGTCACGCCATCCGTCGTAGTTCTCTTCATCTTCGCTAAACCATCCAATTTGGTGGCCCCAACGGAGGATCTCTCCAGCGTCACGATCCAGCTGATCGACAACAGCATCATCGATTTCCTCGAACTCGGAACCAAGCTGTGAGGGGGTCAGAATCTTACTCAACGCCTTGTCGCTGAGTAAGGTTCCCGCGAGACGTCCCAAGGTGGGAAGGGGGCCGCCCCACTGAGCAGCTACGAGGAGATCATCATCAAAACAACTGAGATAGGAGACTCGCCCATCCTCAAAACGCTCAATACGGTCATCAACGAGAGTGACGCCTCGATCACGACGTCCAGCAAGGTACCGCTGGTGCATTCCCCAAGCATCAAGGACGCCAGAGGGGCCGTTCAGCCACTGAACGTAGTCGGCATCTTCACCAGCAGTGCCTGTTGCAGCCATCCATTCCTCTGCTGTTCCAGGGCCGTCCCCTCCCATCGTGTTCATTCGCGCCGAATACACTGTACCTGCCTGAGGCTGAGGGGTCGGCGTAAGATGCGTCTCCAAAGTCGATTGGGCCGGATGGATGATCCTGTTGTCCGGGGTGACATACTGCTCAACGGCAACCCGTCCTAGATCGGTAAGTGACGCACTGTTGTATTGGCCACGACGGTCAATATCTACGAATCCTAAGTCTTCCAGATCGAGGATGTAGCGACCAACGGTCCCGGGCTCCACGTGGATCTCATCATCCTGCTTGAGATCACGATAGTCTCGACTCCTGTCAACGGGCAGGTTCCCCAAAAGACGAAGTTTTCCCGATTCTTCTGGAAGGTTCTGGATCGCTTCCCACGCCGCCTGAAGTTTGTCCGATGATGGTTGACTGTCCCCACTGGAGGTTTCTGGGGTGGACGTCTCACTGGTCTCAGTAAGACTGAGATGGGTATCATACCACGCAGGGTAGCGTCGTTCAATCGCAGTGTCCAGTGCTGGTGAGACGACCAGACGGATATCGAATGTTGATCCGAGAACAGCGATGGCGGCGAGTGCTCGAACTCCAGTTCCGCGGTCATCAAGGTTTTTCCACGATTCCCCGTCCAGTACGAGTGTGATGGGTTGGGTGGTGTCGTCAAGTTCCTCGTGGAGGCGAACTGGTCCCTTGGCGAGGGCTTCGAGCCCGGCATTGACAGGGCCACGTCCTGTACTGATCGTGGTGAGGGTGTCGTTGAGTGATTGGTATCGATGCCGGTGGTAGCCTGAGAGTTCGTCGAGATCGTCTTCGTCTACGTCGTAGTATTTGAATGCGAACTCGACAAGTGAGTTCACGTATTCGACCGCTTCGGCCTCTGCATCACTCCATGTTCCCGTTGTGTTTTGCCATGTTCCGTGGTTGAACCCTAGGGTGTCCTCCTGAAGATGCCGAAGAACGGAACCGTAACGCGCGTGCGTGAGTACGTGTGCGTCTTTTTGATAGGTGAATCTCCGAACTGACCGAATGCTAACCGGTAGCAAGTCGGTGAGGAGTTCAGGCACCCACTCTGTCACCCGTGGGGTGACCTCTGTAACGGTGATTCCAGCAGCAGAAACTGGGCCTCCCGGGACGATCTTTCGAATTCCTTGTTGTCGATTAGTATGCATGCAGTCCGTGATGAGGTGCGGACTGCGTGGAGGCCGGCGAGGGTCCCGAAACCAATTTGAACCCTTGCGTCCATGCTATGGACAGGAGCGAGCCGAAAACACCGCTCCATCCGTGTTGAGGACCGGCTCTGCTGGTCCGCTTCAGCGATACTGCAAAACGACATCCGGGGCGAGGCCTGGAAACTTCACACCCGGATTGTCGTTTGAACCTGTACCTGTGAGTCATGAATATGGAGCAGCGCGAGCTACTCGCAGTCACCTCCTTCAGATTGTGTCTGTATGGATTGCATCACTTCTATCTCCGATGAGGACACTGTCAATTGACAGCGCAGTCGCTATGTGGGGTAACACTTAAGCCCACAGCGGAAGAAGGCCGAGGTAGCCAACCTTTGAGGACACGAAGCAACGTGTCCGGGGCCTTCTTCAGGCTTCCAACGCCGACCAGTGATTACTGTGTCCTGCCTTGGTATCCCCTTTCTGCTGGTGGGTCTTAAAAGTAATAGTCCCGTCTGACATATCTCTACTACTGGACATTATCTATGGACAAGCGAAGAAGAATGCAGATAAATACACCAAGACGCTCAAAATCACACTCCTACGATTACTTCAAATACATACAGGATCTGATATAGTTTACAATGAAATCTCCAAAATACCCGGATGGCAACCGATTCGCGCTAGACTCACTTTGACTGGACAAACTACAGTAAATCACTCTTTTCAACAGAGTAGTCTGAGTTCACCGAACCAAGTTCACTGAGTCCCAACGGGTACATCCCTAAGGGTATGCCACTACCTTTGGCTTCTCGGAGAGTGTCATACAACAGTTCTCATACCCGTTTTCTCACTCTGGATCCGTACGGAGAGCAGACGGCTGTTTGTTAAACCACAACACACTTCCGAGAGTAGTTAAAAATCGTTACTTCCCGAACGAGTCGAGAGGGTGCTGCCTGAACGCCACAAAATAGTCACTTTCTGTATAATTTGACGGTCAGTCTCGGCTGCTCCCACGAAGTAGATCGAGGAAGTTCCAATTCA
>Ga0136591_1000556_pt1 | contig 14660 bp, 12 predicted proteins | sample AntRauMFilla3767_FD_104929 | JGI IMG/M metagenome (GOLD analysis project Ga0136591, IMG submission 104929) | Saline lake microbial communities from Rauer Islands, Antarctica - Metagenome Filla 3 #767 | ecosystem: Environmental > Aquatic > Non-marine Saline and Alkaline > Saline | place...
CAAAGCGCGACGCAGGTCAGCGTAGCCTTTGCGACCGGCTTTCTTGTCAAAAATGACGAACTCAACACCGGGCAAATCACCCACCAGCTTGAACTCAACTTTACCGATGACCCAGGTAATCTTTACGCCGGGCAGCTGTTCCTGAAGGCTCAGCACAACCGGGATGACATGGGTCACGTCGCCAATGGCTGAAAGGCGCAGAATGCAGATGGATTGGAAGCGGGGGGTGTCTGATTGCTTGTCCAGTTTAGGCTCCGTTAGGATTCTTTAGGCGGGTGTTCTAGTGTCAGTGGAATCTCGTTGGTAAACTACGCAATAGTCTAACGCACTGTCGGCTTTCCGTCTTTGATGGGTGCAAACGTTTTGTCGGGTAATTCATGCTTGTTGTAAATTCTGCCTACGAAGATATCAGCGAATCCTGGTTCAGTCCTGGCTGGTGGGAGCGGTTAGCCGTCCCCGTGGCAGACGGAGGGCGTGGAAGCGCCTGGTTTGTGTGCACTGAGCAGGGAGACATGGTGCTGAGGCATTATAAACGGGGCGGGCTGGTAGCAAAGCTGGTTAAGCAAAGCTATTTGTTCATTGGCTGGAAAAAAACTCGCTCTTACCAGGAATTTCAGGTCCTGAAGCAGCTCTATCGCCTTGACCTTCCCGTGCCCGAGCCCGTGGCAGCCTGGGCTCATCGCTACTATGGTGCGAGCTATAGGGCTGCCATTCTTACCCGTCGCATCTGCGGTGCTGTACCCTTTCCGGAAGTGGATAATCCGCAGGATTATCGGCTCTGGCGCAACGTGGGGCTTACTATTCGTCGTTTTCACGATGCAGGGCTGGATCACGTGGATCTGAACTGCGACAACATCCTGCTCGCCCAACAGAATGTGTATCTCATCGACTTTGATAAATGCCGTTTGAGGAGCACCGGGAGCGGCAAGAAGTGGAAGCAGGCGAACCTTGATCGCTTGCGAAGGTCGATTACCAAACGCATGGCATTGAGCGCCTTGGACAAATATTGGTCAGTTCTGATCGATGCGTATCAATTAGCAGATAATGATCCGGTTTTGGCTCCAGCTAAATGAGCGCAGGCCTTCTCGGGCACTTTAAAAACAAAGGAATACTTTAGTGGTAAGTCGTATGCTGTCCTCCGTTTCGCCTCAATCAGCAGTCATTAGGGCGCCTGACTGGCTAATGATCGTTCTTTCGGTGCTGGCTGTGCTCTATTCGGTTATGCCGTTGGTGGAGATGAGATTACCAAACGCCATAGAGGCGCTTTTCGCCTTGACGGGGCTGTATACGCTATTTCGGTACGGTGTGGGCGTGCGGTGGAGCCTGCCTGTTAAACTAATGGCGGCCGGCGCAGTCATAATGGTCGTTAGCTGGTTATTTATGATCATTGATCATCCTGAACTGGCCCGCTCAGGCCCTTCGCTTGAAGATCTACTTGATAAATTCTTTTTCTTGTTCATCGCCCTGGCCATTGCCAGGGAAGAAAAGCGCGGACTAGTTTTTCTCGGCATTTTTGGTTTGTTCGTAATATTAATGCCGTGGCTGTCAGGCGGCGGCGTCAGTGACATCATGGCAGGCTTCGAGGGGGTTCGGGCTGGGTTTGGAATCAATCCAATTCGTACAGGGCTATTGTTCGGTGCGGTATTCCTGGGATTAATTTCATTCGCGCCCAGACTTTTCATGCGTCCGCGGTTCTCGATGTTCCGCTTTCTCATTTGGGCCGTGGTTTTAGCGTTTTGTGTTGCAATAGTCGTCTTGAGCCAGTCTAGAACGGCTATGGTCGCGCTTGTGCCTGGTTTGGTTATTGCCTTTGGATTGTTTCTTTTTCTTTCTTCTGTGGATAATCGGCAGAAACTTAAGGTATCGATTGTTGTCGTTACGGGTTTTTTGGTGTTGATTTTGGTTGCTTATCTGGCAGGTTTGTCGAGCCTTATCGAGACTAGATTTGGTGAAGAAACCGTTGTTATTGAGCAAATAATTGATGGTGATCTGGAGGACATTCCCAAAACAAGCTGGGGTATCAGAGTTCACTTGCTGGCTGAGGGAATAAACGGATTCCTTGAGCGCCCATGGACTGGCTGGGGCTATCGGGCCGGGGAGATTATCCTCGACAAGGACGGATTGCGTCGAGGAGACGGCGGTGTTTTTAGTCAGGTTCACAACACATATCTTGAGGCTGCTTTGCGTTATGGTGTCGGCGGTGCAATCATTTTATTTGCACTTTTTGGCTGGGCCGTGGAGGGCTGTCTCAAAGCGCAGAAACGAGGGGACATGTCGCTGGATCTTGCAGTTTTTTTGGGTGCGTCTCTCGGTTACTTGATGGTAGCAAGCCTGTTCGATGGTTTATTGTTCCAGACGGAAGGTGTTCTGTTGTTCAACGTCCTCATGGGGGTTGTGGGCTCTTTTGTGCTGTTCGAGGAAAAAAGCGTCCGAGATAAAGAGGAGACAGTACATGATTACGCAACTTGATTGCACGCTGCGGGACGGCGGTTATTACAACAACTGGAACTTTGATAAAGGGCTGGTCAATCGCTATCTCGAAGCCATGGCTGAAGCAGGAGTTGATGCGGTCGAACTTGGTTTGCGGTCATTTCGCAACGAGGGGTTCAAGGGAGCGTTCGCTTTTTCACGTGACGATTACCTGCAATCTCTCGATATTCCCAGCCGACTGCTCGTGGGCGTTATGGTGAACGCAAGTGACCTGATCGGAAATGACGATCTGAATGGCCGGTTGGCCCGCTTGTTCCCCGTTCACGCCGATGAGTCTGCCGTATCGCTGGTGCGCATCGCGTGTCATGTTCACGAATTCAAAGAGGCCTTGCCAGCCACGACTTGGCTCAAGGAACGAGGATATCGTGTCGGTTTTAACTTGATGCAGGTTGCAGATCGCTCAAAGGAAGAAATAGAAGCCCTTGCTCGCGTGGCCGCAGAATTTCGTCCCGACGTGCTCTACTTTGCAGACAGTATGGGAGGTATGGAGCCGTCCCATACTGCTGACGTAATTTCCTGGTTGCGTGAAGCGTGGGATGGGCCCCTGGGCATCCATACGCACGATAATCTGGGCCTTGCGCTGCAAAACACGCTGTGTGCCATTGATAATGGCGTCACTTGGGTGGATGCAACCGTCACGGGAATGGGCCGTGGGCCGGGCAATGCAAGAACAGAAGAGCTTGCCACTGAACTGGGTATGCGCCGTGGTCGCCAAGAGAACCTTATTCCATTGATGCAGATTATCCGTACCCATTTCCGGCCAATGCAGCAGAAATTCGGATGGGGCACCAATCTTTACTATTTTCTCGCTGGAAAGTATGGAATCCATCCTTCCTATATCCAGGAAATGCTCGCAGACCCGCGTTATCTTGAAGAAGATTTGTTTGCCGTCATTGAGCATCTTAGGCATGAGGGCGGCAAAAAATTCAGTCACGAAGCACTGGACTCCGCCAGGCACTTTTTTCGAGGTAATGCCTCTGGCAACTGGTCGCCCTCAGAACTTTTTGCAGGCAGGGATGTTTTTATACTCGGGGCAGGGCCGGGTGTAACGGAACATCGTGACGCTATCGAGCAATATATCCGCAAACAGCGCCCGCTGGTAATGGCTCTGAATACGCAATCGTCTGTGGCGTCCTCCCTGATTGATGTTCGCGTTGCCTGTCACCCTGTTCGCCTGCTGGCAGACTGCGAGGCCCACGCGAAATTACCCCAGCCTTTAATCACCCCGGTCAGCATGTTGCCAGAAGACGTTAGGGAGGCCTTGTCCGATAAAAAATTGTTGGATTTTGGCTTAAAAGTCGAGCGCGGAACGTTCGAGTTCGACAGTAATTGCTGCTCATTGCCGATTTCACTGGTCATCGCCTACGCTCTGGCGGTTGCCACGAGTGGGAGTGCCGTACGTGTTTTGATGGCCGGGTTTGATGGGTATGGTGCAGATGATCCCAGGACTTCTGAGATGCAGGCCTTATTCTCGCTATATCAGAAGCATCCGCAGGCGCTACCACTACTCGCGGTAACCCCTACCCGTTATTCCATACCAGTTAAGTCCATTTATGGTATGTGAGGCCAGTTTATGAGAAGCGTTGTAGTGATACCGGCACGTTATGGATCAAGCCGTTATCCGGGTAAGCCCCTGGTTGAGTTGCTTGGGCGCCCGATGATCCTCTGGGTGGCTGAGCTCTCCGCGAAAGCTGTATCAGCTGAAAACGTCTATGTGGCCACTGAAGACGAGCGCATTGCGTCGGTTGTCAGGTCGGCCGGATACAATGCTGTGATGACCAGGGATTCGGCGCTGACCGGAACGGACCGCCTTGCCGAAGCAGCGCATTCCATCGAAGCAGATATTTACGTCAATGTTCAGGGAGATGAGCCATTAGTTAATCCGGACGATATTCTTCGGGTTATCGACAAAAAAATTGAACACATGGATCAGGTGGTCAATGGTTATTGCTGGCTGTCCCAGGCGGAAGATCCTGCGAACGTTAATATTCCCAAAGTGATCGTTAACGAAAATGACCGACTGGTCTATATGTCTCGTAATCCTCTTCCCGGCTATAAAGACGCCGCTAACAAGCCTCGCGGGTACCGTAAACAGGTGTGTATCTATGCGTTTACGAGAGATGAACTGCAACGCTTTGCCGGCTACGGCAGAAAAAGTGAGCTTGAAGCCTGTGAAGACATTGAAATCCTGAGATTTCTTGAGCTGGACAAGAGAATACTAATGGTCGAAACCCGGCCGGGCAGTCTTGCGGTGGATGTGCCTGAGGATCTTGAAGCTGTGGAAGCTGCGCTTCGTGACAGATTTCACTAGCGACATAGATACCGCATCTGCCAACGTTGTCGCGAGCGAAGAACGTTCCTTCGACGCCAAGCGGGATCTTGGCAGATCATTGGTGCGAAAGTTAAAGCGTGCGCGAGTGCAACTGGTTGCAGCGCGAAAGCTGAAAATTCCAGCACGACAGGTTTTTGCGGACAAGTTATGGAATCAATGCTTGTCCTCTACCAGCTTTCCATCGATTGATGCAGTTCCTGCAATTATTTCCGGTTCCGGGACTGCCGTTTGCAATTCCTGGTGGGAGCTGAAGTACTGGACCTTTATCGCTTCCTGTTTCGAGCAGCATCGGGTATACGAAGGCCTGCTGGCGGAATATGACACGGTGCGGCCCTTCGTATCGTCTCAGCCAGGGGGTGAAGTCTGGTTCTTTGGCAGTGGCCACGGGCGATCAACCCTCAATACATATCGTTGCATCAGAGGGGCGAAAGGGGCAGTTTGGCAATTCGAAAAAGTCTACAACCGATCGGATGAAGACTTTTGCCGAATGCTGTCAATGGAGTCGTGTGCCGGCGATCAGCTGCGTGCCCGAGGAGTCTTTGTTCCCCCGCTTCTGGACACTAAGTTGGGCTCGCGCGTTGGACTTTCTTATTCGACTTTTGCAAAAGGTCGGCGTCTTAATGCGAGCAGAGAGTTTGAGCGCGGAAATAAGGTTGTCAAAGCACTGATGGCTTCGCCCATCGACGAATCCCGGTTGAGTTCCGTTGTTCGTTGCTATCATCCTAATTTTCTCGAAGCCTTGTCCAAGGCAAGAAACTGGATCCGTAGAAAAAAACCAGAACTCTCCTCTGCCTTTGAAGAGGTGGCAGTGACTATTGATCAGCATTATCCTCGGTACCTTGCGCACGGTGACCTGCACAGAAAGAACATGCTTACTTCCGGCGCGGTGCTTGATTGGGATAATAGCGGGTTTTACCCAGTTGGCTACGATCCTGGCATGATGATCGCTCGTTCATTGGGCCAGCGACATATTGATGAGGTAGAGCAGGCGTTGAGACAATACTTTTCCTCGGGTATCAGCGATGTGCCAAGTACTTATCTGAGCCACGGGTCGCTTTTCTATGCGTTCGTTTTTGGTGCCGGAAAGACCCCTTTTGCACGAGATTCGCTTCTAGTTGCTATGCTCGAAAAAATTGTAAAACAGGCGGAGAGCGGCCGTCCGTGATATATCAATTGCTCTATAAGAAAAAGCGTAAACAACGATGGTGGCGATACCTGTTGCTTCGAAGTGCGTATCAAAATGCCCAGAATGGGAAACGATCTGACGCTGAGTTGGTCGGCGCGTTTCGTAAACTGGGATATGCGACACCGGAAGCTCCAATTATCGATTGTTGGAATGCCCTGGTGTCGTTAGGCGCGCAAATGTCTCCCAGGCTCGATAGGGAGAAGGTTCAGCTACTTGGGGAGCGCATCAACAATGTTGATGCGCGTTCGTTGCCCGTCCTGGCGTGGCTGGATCTGTACCGTCTGGGCATTGGTGTCGGCCTTTTCGCTATAGCCAACACCTTTCGCGTCAAAGCGATCGATTGTTCAATCGCTTTGACCGGGCGGGGGAAAGTGATCCGGGCTGACGCCGTGCGGTGCTTTTATGGAAATGTCGAGCGGGGAAACTACGATTCAGCCGGCCAGCTGCTCGAAAAACTTCGGGAAGTCGGCTGTTCATCACAGGAAATAGAGCAGGCTCGCTGGTTTCTGGAACTTTTCAGCGGAGTGGCACTCGATAGTTGCCCCGGTTTGGCAGATCAAGCTTCTCCGGAAGATGTCCACTTCGGCGCCTATGTCTTGGGTAACTCGCTTGCCCTCGTTGGGCCGGCACCCACCGAGCAGGGAAACGGCCCGGAGATTGATGAACACGACATTGTTGTGAAGTTCAGTTATCGGGGTGGTGATAAGGGGCGAGACCCGGCAACGCAGGGACGGCGAGTGGACATCAGTTACTACAATAATACCCAGGCAACGACACTTGCTCGCAACAATTACAGGGACGTTCTTGAAACGATTAAATGGGGCGTATGCATCAATAAAAAGGGAATAAGACAGTTTCCCAATGGACTCGGAAATCTGCGTCAGGTCAACTCTTTGCAATGGTTGCTGCCGGATACACACTTCAACGCAGGGCCCAATGCCGTCATTGACCTTTTGCGATTCCGTCCGGGTGCGGTGAATATATTCAATACCGATCTTATGCTTTCAGCTGGGCGTTTCGCTGGCTATAGGCCGGAGGGCGCCAAGCCGATTGAATACACTCGTTCTTTTATCAAGACCCATGATCCCGTACTTCAGTATGTCACCATGCATCGTTTGTGGGAACTTGGCTATATTGCTGGAGACACGCGTTTCGAGTCTGTGATGACAATGGGACTTTCGGGCTATTTAGAAAAGCTTCAGGGCGTACATGGTGCTAATGAACAAGCACTCATTTAGGGCTGTCGTTCGTGATGGTGTTAACCGGCTGAAATTTGGTCCGGATGCACCTCGCTATGGCGAGCGAATCTATATCAAAGCCAACCGGTGCCTCTACCATCTGCCTTCTTCGGCGTTAGAAGCCAACTTTCATCGCCGGCTTCGTCAAAGCTCCGGAAAAGTCGTCCACTGTTGGCCAGAGTCAGACCTGACACTGGTCCACGAACATCAGAAAATCCGATTTTGCCTTGATCACTGGCTGAGCGGATTGGACTGGGAACAAACCGGCGCCTTCGAGTACATGATGGGCCGAATTCAAGAGTCGCCTGAGGGGCATTTCGACGGCTGTAAATCATTAAACGATGTAAAAGCGCGTTATCAGCGTCTGGATGATTTGTTCAAATCACTTGAGGGGGGTGGCCCCTTCCTTTCAATGGAACAGCTACTACCTGGTAATTTTCGGGAGGTGGGTGGAGTACTCTTTCATCTAGGGCCTGACGGTGAGCCAGTATTCGGTGGCGGTGGGGCGCATAGATTCGCCATGGCCATTGCCAAAAAGCTTACCATTCCCGCCCAGCTTGGACTGGTCCATCGGGCGGCTCTCGACCGCCTGACGGAATATCGCCAGAAACCCGCTGTAGTGGAGGGGCCACTCTAAAATGGTGTCGGAGTCCATTGTAATGCCACAACCTCTTCATCACGAGGGGTGGCATGTACACTCAAAGCTGAGCGAGTCCCAGACCCGGGAGCTTGTTAGCGCCATACTCAACGGCACAATTGAGCGGGAGAAAGTCTTCAGAGACAACCGGCGCACACTCAGTGCAAGGGTTCGCTTCGGAGACGCTAAATTTCTGTTGAAAGTTTCGAGGGCGCGGAATGCCCGGGGGTGGGAGCGTCTGCTTACCTGGTTCCGTGGCAGCGATGCACGCCGCAGTTTTCAGCAGCTTGGGATAATAAAACAGTTGGGATTTATGGCTCCCGAGCCTGTGTTGGTAGGAGAGCAAATTCGATGGGGAGTGGTAGTTGATTCCTTTCTGGTGTACCGGTACGTCGATGGTCAGCCAGCCGAGGGCGACGACGCTAGAAGGGTGCTCGAAACCCTGTTGTCCCTGCACAAGAAAGGGTATCTCCGGAATGATCCCCAGTTGGCCAACTTCCTAATTTCACAGGATCACGTAACGTTTATAGATTTTCGTCTCAAAAAGGTTATGTTCCTGCGCAGGTTGTGGAAAAGCAGAGAACTTGTTCAGTTTGAGAAGAGCTGCCCTGCAGCTGAAGTAATGATTCCGGCACGCATCAGGAGCTCGATTTGGTATCGTATTGCCTCATGGATAGAAGGCGTTAGCTCTGCCGCGAAAATTTCTAAGCGGAATTTCCGAAAAAAAAAGCGCGGAGTTGGTAAAAAGTGAAGTTTGAGGAAAAAATGGAAGACAAAGGGCTGAAACTGCCGAACTACCAGACGTGGGTTTTTGATTGTGATGGTGTACTCCTAGATTCCAACAGGATCAAGACCGATGCTTTTTATCAAGTTGCGAAGCCCTATGGTGATGACAAGGCACAAGCATTGGTAGAACACCATGTACGCAACGGTGGTATTTCCCGTTATGTAAAGTTCCATCACTTCCTAGCTGATATCGTCGGTCGTATCCGGGTAAATGATCATGAACTAGATAGTTTGCTTGAAAGCTACGCCCTGCGCGTGCGCGAAGGTCTAATGCAGTGTGAAGTGGCTGGAAGGCTCGATCACCTTCGAGCGCTTACCTCGGCGAGTACGTGGATGATTGTTTCGGGCGGGGATCAGGAAGAAATTCGATGGGTGTTTCGCGAGCGGGGATTGGCAGATCTCTTTAATGGAGGCATATATGGCAGCCCTGACACCAAGGATGAGATTCTCAGTAGATCGCTACGGGACCGTATAGTTGTCTTTCCCGCAGTCTTTTTGGGTGATAGCCAATACGATATAGAGGCTGCTACCCGTGCGGGTTTGGACTTTATATTTTTGAGTGGCTGGAGCGAATCAAATTTCGACTTCGCGCATGCAACGTTCAGGTTCGAATCGATTTCCGCAATCGCTGGCTCTGCCTCCCTGGAAAGCTTGTAAATCAAGTTTTATCGCGGCCCAGCCCAGCGGATGGGCGTCAATTTCGCCACAACCCTCGACAATTAATCTGTGACCGGGTCTCACAGAGCCGCCCGTAGTTCAATAGGCTGTTGTAATTTTGCTGAGTAGAGCTTGTGTTATCGGCGGGTATCATCGGTATCCTCCAAACCGACATTACTGATAGATCGCTCCGGGGAGAAGCGTTGTTTTTAGGAAAGTTAAACGGGCTCTACCCATTATATTCAGATAGAGTTGCAGCGGCCCTTTTGTGGTTTTTCACGAACGTTGGATGCAGGCATTGATCGATGCTGACTCGCTGAGGTCGGAAGCAGTTTTTGCCGAACTAAATATATTTGCAGGCTCGATTTAGAGGCGCTCTGCGAATTGATTGGCTTCGTTATCTTACCGTTGCTGGTTTTTGCGGGCAGTGAAGAATGCTCGTCTCTGGGTGCTCTAGTTTCTTCGTTATTGCCGGAATCTGGATGTTTCAATAGTGCCCATACCGCAGTGCGCCCGCCTTTGATGTAAGCTTCCTTTTTACATCAGGCTTCATCGGTCGTGGAATCTGGTGCCCAAGTTTTCATCGGAATGGTTAGCGGTTTCATCATGGCAACAATGGAACAGATTTATCAGGCCCGTCTCATCATCCTCGGCGCCGGAAAGCCCTTCAGCGGCGAACAACACAGCGTGCTGCGAGGCACGACCGGGCGTCGGCGAGTGCTGGACTGGCTTCTGCACGCCATGCGTCCGGTAGAGCCTTCCGTTCATTTTGTTGGTGGCTACCAGCTGGATGAAATAGCCGAGCGTTATCCGGAGTTGCACTACTCTGTAAATCCCCATTGGCAGACCACGGGCGCAGCAGCTTCTCTGCTCGAGGCGCCGCTGACGGATCATGGGGTTCACTATGTGTCCTATGCCGACGTACTTTTCCGCGATTCTGCCGTCCAATCCCTTGCCGCCAGTGAAGCCGATGTATCCGTGCTCGTGGACCGCAACTGGCGGCATCGCTTTGAAGGCCGCTCGGTGGAGGATCTTGAGCGCTGTGAGAAGGTCAACCTTCATGGCAACCGGGTAACCCGCCTGGGCCGGGACATTCTTCCGGAACTGGCGGACGCCGAATTTGTTGGCCTGGTTCGTCTTCAGCCAGAAGTTGCGGGTTTCCTGGCGGCGCAGTCGGATTTTCCGGAGGCGATCCGAAAGGGCAGTCTGACGCAGTTGCTTGAACTTTTGCGGGTCCGCGGTTTCAGCGTGGCCGCTGTGGATGTGGCCGGTGGTTGGGCGGAACTGAACGAGCCGAATGATCTCAGCCGTTTTATCCTGGGTACCAAGGCGCAGACTCTGCATCGCTTGCAGGGGGTGGTCAACAGGAGCCGCATCGAGGACCAGGTCAGCTTTACGGTTGCCGAGTGGCAGGATGAGGCTGCGAATGTGCTTGCCCGTATCAGCGAGCGTCTTGGAGGAACCGATAAACTGGTTGTTCGAAGCAGTGCGCTGTCCGAGGATGGTTTTGGGGTTTCCAACGCCGGCGCCTACACCAGTGTTCTCAATGTCGATCGCCAGCGTGAGTCCAGCTTGCGGGCCGCCATTGAAAAAGTGATCGCGTCCTACCCGGATGGCCATCCGGACAACCAGGTTCTGGTGCAGCCGATGCTGGAGCAGGTGATTGCCAGCGGGGTTGCCTTTACCAAAACCTTGTCGTCAGGCGCTCCTTATTACGTCGTGAACTATGACGACACCACCAGCAGTACCGAGTCCATCACCAGTGGCGCCAGCCGCGAGCACAAGACACTGTTTGTGCATCGGGATGCGCCGGACGACCTGATAAAGGCGCCGGAAAACCTGGCGGGGCTGATGCCGGCCCTGCGGGAGATTGAGGATTTGCTGGACTTTGACTCCCTGGATATGGAGTTCGCCATCACCCGGGGCGGCCTGATTCATATCCTCCAGGTACGCCCAATTGCAGTCCAGCACGAGCTGACCCACAGTGACGCCGCCCAGGGCCTGCTGGCCACTGCCGCGAATCGCTTCCGGGAATGGCAGGCGCCTTCGCCCCATGTTGTTGGCGAACATGCTTACTTTGGCGTCATGCCAGACTGGAACCCGGCGGAGATCATCGGTACCCGGCCTGGAAGGCTGGCGTCCAGCCTCTATCGCTATCTGATCATGGACGACGTCTGGGCCACCCAGCGGGCGGAGTACGGTTATCGGGACGTTCGCCCCCAGCCGTTGCTCAGGATGTTTGCGGGCCACCCGTTCGTGGATATTCGCGCCAGCTTTAACTCCTTCGTACCCCGGTCGCTGGATGACAGCCTGGCCGGGCGGCTTGTGGATTTCTACATGAACTGGCTGCGTCGGCACCCGCACTTGCACGATAAGGTTGAATTTGACGTGGTGCCGACGTGTTATGCGCTTAATTTTGATCGGTGGAGGGACAGGTTATCCGGCGAATCAGATTTCACCACGAACGAAATTAACCAGTTAGAAGCGGGCTTGAAAACCATCACCGCCTGCGCCGTCACAAGAACCGGTACAGATTTGAAGGCGGTTGACGATTTTGAGCGGCGGTTTGAGGCGTTCCGGACCACAGCCAAGCCAGGTCTTGATCAGGCGCTGGCTCTGCTGGAAGAATGCCGCCGTTATGGCACTCTGGCCTTTGCCCATCTGGCCCGCAGTGCTTTTGTGGCAATAACGTTGCTGCGGTCAGCTGTGGAAAAAAATGTTATCTCTCAGGCAGCGATGGATGCCTTCCTGAACTCGATTCGCACGGTTTCCCATCGCTTCACCGAGGACGCCGCGAAGGTGGCCCGTGATGAGCTATCCATGGAAGCATTCACGCATCAATACGGTCACCTGAGGCCGGGCACCTACGACATTACTTCCCCGTGCTACGGCGATAACCCGGGGCACTTCCTGGCTCCGGTGGTCAAGCGCGCGGCCCCTGAACGCCACAGCACGTCAGAGCATTCATCATCCCCTGATGCCTGGACGGCGGAAAGAGACGCCTTTGCCAAGGCGATTGCAGCAGTAGGCCTGCCGGGCGACATCGATAAACTGGAAGGCTTCATGCGCAGCGCCATCGAAGGCCGTGAATACGCCAAGTTCGTCTTTACCCGGCATTTGTCCCTGGCGCTTGACGGCCTGGCCGCCTACGCCGGCGAGTACGGGCTGACCCGAGAGCAGATGGCGGACATTCCCCTGGAGTCATTGTCTGCATTGCGCTCGGGAACCGTCGCGGTGGCGGATGAGGCATCCTGGCTCGAGGCCCAGGCGGCCGAAGGGCATGAGGCGAGGCGGGCGGTCGCAATGGTGGAGTTGCCGCCGCTGCTGCTGGCAGACAGTGACTTTTACGCATTTTTATATACAGACAGCCACGCCAACTTCGTCGGTGCGGGGAAAATCTCTGCGGAATGCGTCGATCTGCAAAAACAAACTGCGGATGAGCGAAAGGATCTGGCGGGCAAGATTGCCATGATTCCCCAGGCTGACCCCGGCTATGACTGGCTGTTCGGCCATGGCATAGCAGGGCTGATTACCACCTACGGCGGCGCCAACTCACATATGGCCATTCGGGCGGCTGAATTTGGCCTGCCGGCGGCCATCGGCGTGGGTGAGGCGAAGTACGAGATGCTGGCCCGGGCCTCAGTGCTGGAACTGGACCCGGTGAACAAACGAATTGAGGTGATCCGTTAAGATGCGCATCGGCGTCACTCAGCGTGTAGAAGCGATCCCGTCCTACGGCGAATACAGGGACTGCCTGGATCAGCAGTGGTTTCGGTTGCTCGAATCGCTGAGTTTTGTGCCGGTTCCGGTTCCCAATTCGCTCGTGGATGTTGAGGGGTGGCTGGATGCTCTGGGCATTGAGGGGCTGATTCTGTCGGGTGGCAATGACCTTTCGCAATTGCCCGATGCCAGCAATAGCTCGACGGAAAGGGATCGAACGGAAAGCGCGTTGCTTGCTGTCGCTCAACAACGTCAATGGCCGGTTCTGGGGGTCTGTCGTGGTCTGCAAATGATGAACGTATGGCTGGGTGGGCAGCTAAGCGCAGTTTCCGGGCATGCCGCGGTGCGACACGGGGTAAGTGCCACTCAGGATGCAGAAGTCTGCTTTCGCCCCTACCGCGAGGTCAACAGCTTTCACAACTGGGGCATTGTCCCGGATGGGCTGGCGGCGGGTCTGATCCCTCAGTTACTGAGCCCCGAGGGTGACATCGAAGCTTATCTGCATACCAATCTGCCCTGGGCCGGCATTATGTGGCATCCGGAGCGGGAAACGCCCTTCAATGAACACGACGAGCAACTTTTCAATCGCATTTTCAGAGGTACTCCATGCAAACGCTGATTCTGGCCGCAGGGCAGGGCACCCGTCTTCGCCCCTACACCAACGACCGTCCTAAATGCATGGTGGCCCTGGCAGGCAAACCCCTGCTACATCGTCAGATGGCGGCGATGGCCGCCTGCGGCGTAAAAGACGGTATTACCGTGATCGGCGGCTACCGTTCCGGCGATCTGGATACTCTGGGTGGTAATCTGGTCCTCAATCCCGAATACGCCACCACCAACATGGTGCAGACCCTGTTCTGTGCGCGGGAACAGATGAAGCCCGGGGAAGATCTGCTGATCAGCTATGGCGATATTGTTTACGAGCCTTCAGTTCTGCAGGCCTTGCTGGACTGCGATGCACCGGTTTGCCTGGCGGCAGATCGCGAGTGGAAGCGGCTGTGGCAACTGAGAATGGATGAGCCGCTGGACGATGCGGAAACCTTCATCATGGACGAGGCCGGTTATGTCACAGAACTGGGCAAGAAACCCCAGGACTATAGCCAGGTCCAGGCCCAGTACATGGGTTTGATCAAGATTCGGGGGGATCAGGTGCAGGCGTTTGTCGATGTGTTCGACAATCTGGATCGCAACGCCACCTACGATGGCAAGGATTTCGACAACATGTACATGACCAGCTTTATCCAGCACCTGATTCACACCGGCTGGCCGGTGAAGGCCTGCCTGGTGAACAATGGCTGGCTGGAAGTGGACACCGCCGATGAGCTGGAAGCCTATTCCGCGATGGCGGAAAAGGGCGAGCTGGTGTCCTACTGCGCGTTATCGAACTGAGTTCTCTATCCGTATTCTCAAATCATAAAGACGGTCAACCAGAGGTTCGTAGCCTTTGAGCATGGCCCGGATCTCGTCGGTGTCGCCGATGCCGATGTTGCAAATGGAATAGGCCGTTTTGAAGGGGGCTGAGGGCACCTGTGCCTCCGGGAACCCGAGAAAGTCGCAGATTCGTCCGGCCTCTGGCTTGTGTGATTTAACGAAGGTTTCGAAACTGACCGCAAG
>Ga0136591_1000558_pt1 | contig 14646 bp, 16 predicted proteins | sample AntRauMFilla3767_FD_104929 | JGI IMG/M metagenome (GOLD analysis project Ga0136591, IMG submission 104929) | Saline lake microbial communities from Rauer Islands, Antarctica - Metagenome Filla 3 #767 | ecosystem: Environmental > Aquatic > Non-marine Saline and Alkaline > Saline | place...
GGGCCGTTAGCTCACCCCAAGAGTACTTGGTCGCTCACGCTCCCAGCGCAGCAGCAAGCAGCTTCGCTAAAATATTGTAGTAGTATAGTTTGTAGATTAACAACCAAATTTACCTAAATTACACCAAGGTGTATATTCGGGCCGTTAGCTCAGCTGGTAGAGCGCATCCATGGCATGGATGAAGTCGCAGGTTCAAATCCTGTACGGTCCACCATACTCAAAAAAATGCTTTATGTGATTTTTGATACTTGTATGTAGTACAGGATTTGAACCATTGAAAGGGCCGGAAAACGATAGTTTTCCGTGAAGGAGAGCAATCCTTTGTTACGTAGCATGCTACGTAACAAAGGATGTTGAGAACCGTGGGTTTCTCAAAGCGCAGAAGCTTTGCTTCGAGCAGTGAAATTCCTGTACGGTCCACTATATTTAAAAATGACATTGTCTTATGTGATGTTATTTTTAATATTTGTATGCAGTGCAGGGTTTGAACCATTGAAAGGGGCGGGAAAACTTGAAAACCGAGTGAATTCTTACGCAGGCGAGTGGTAATATTTTCACATAATATAAGTGGTCACACTAATCCAAGATGTGACACAGAGGTTATGGTTCACTTTAAATAATCTAGACTTCTCTAGAAATATGTCTCATATATCCCAAGAACAATTATTGAGAAAAAGATAAATGCCGCTGCTGCCACAAAGCCGATAATATCAGCAGGTCTTTCTATGAAGCTTAAAAAATAATCCATGTTGTATAATTAACTAACAATGTATAATTTATATCCGCATACATACTTATGTCAGTAAAGGAAAATAGCTTTATATTTCGTAAGCGTCATCGTCGGCTCACGATCCTTTCCAACCTGGCGATAGCTCCACTTTTTTTGACACTTTTAATCAGCGCTCTTTTAAGCTTTAGTGACTTAGCACCGGCAGTAATTCTTTTAGAGTACGTTCTGCTGGCTCCGGCCTGGTTACAGGCCCTCATGTGGCTCGTGCTACCTCTGGTAGCGATCGTCTTAGCTCGCCGCGGGGCTGATCACGGCACTTTGCATACTTTACGTGGCTGGAATCGCTTTACTTACCGATTAGCAGTGCTACTTTTAGCACTAGAATTAGTATTAATACTTACGCAGCTACTCTAGGTCAGCAAGCCACTCTGGTAGGTCAGCGGCCAACTGATCTTGCTTAATGACAATTTCTTTGTCATCTGTGCGAGCCTCAAGCGAGAGGGTCTGGCTGTCCACCTCATCATCACCAATCACTCCAAAGGTAGGAATCATCTGCTGGTGAAGATTGCGAATTCGCTTTCCGAGCGAATCATTAGCCGCGACAATCGTGGTGCGATAACCGGCCGTCTTTAGCTCTCTGGCAATTTCTTGAGCATAACTCTGATGCTCATCAGCTACTGGCAGAAGAGCAATTTGGGTTGGAGCCAGCCAGAAAGGGAAGTCGCCGCCGAAGTGCTCAATAGCCACCGCCATAAAGCGCTCGAGTGAGCCGGTGATAGCGCGGTGAATCATCACGGGAGCAACTCGCTCGCCGCTTTCGGCCGTATACTCTAAATCGAAGCGTTCCGGCATAACGAAGTCAAGCTGAATAGTAGCCAGCTGCCACTCGCGCTCCAGGGCATCAAAGAACATAAAATCAAGCTTCGGGCCATAGAAGGCGGCTTCGCCCGGAATCGTTTTTACCTCCAGACCTCGTGTGTCAGCCGCTTTTTTGAGGTCGCTTTCAGCCTCATCCCAGCGAGCGGCATCACCGAGGTAGGCTTCTGGCGTATCGGGATCACGCACCGACAGCGATACCCAGAAGTCCGCTGCCTGCCACATCCCCAGAGCTCGGTAAAACTCCTCAATTACCGTAACAATAGTATCAATCTCTTCCTCCATACCTTCAGGTGTACAAAAGACATGGCCGTCATCTTGGGTAATTGAGCGTACTCGTGAAAGACCTGAGAGCTCGCCCGACTGTTCGTCGCGGTAGACCATTGTATTTTCCACCAACCGTAAAGGAAGATCTCGGTACGAGCGTAATTGCGAAGCGTAAATTTGGGTGTGGTGTGGACAGTTCATTGGTTTCATCACAAAGTCATTATCCATCCCCTGGACGTGAAAGAGTTCCTCACCAAACTTCTCCCAGTGACCGCTCTGCTCGTAGAGCGCAGGCTTACTTAAGTGAGGAATCGTCACCTTTTGGTAATCAAACGGCGCCTGAATCTCATCAATTTTATCAGTAATAGCCTGGCGCATCGCTGTGCCACGCGGCGTAAAGAGGGGCAGACCGGAACCAACTAAATCCGAAAAAGTGAAGAGATCAAGCTCTTTACCGAGCTTACGGTGGTCACGCTCCTGGGCGGCTTCACGATTCTTTTTGAACTTTTCCAACTCCTGCGCATTTTCAAAGGCAAGCCCGTAAATCCGGGTAAGCATCTCATTCTTTTCGTCGCCACGCCAGTAGGCACCGGCCACTGAATCAAGCGCAAAGGCGTCGCTGGGGATATCGGCGCTCGGGTTCTCGACGTGACCACCGCGGCAGAGATCAATAAAGCCACCATTCTCAAGCGAAACAGAACCGCTCTCTGTCAGCTCGCTAACCTCGGGTGCGCTGCCTGCTGGGCCACTATAGTAGAGGCTGATGTCATCCCCGGCAGCAGTAATTTCCTCAATCAATTCGAGTTTATACTTGTTGCCGGCGAAAATTTTACGAGCCTGATCAGAGGAAACGTCAAGCTTTTTAAATTCCTCCCACTGAGCCAGTAGCTTATTCATCGTTTTTTTAATATCAGAAAAGTCATCGGAGGAGAACTCCTGCCCGGAAAAATCAATATCATAGTAAAAACCGGTATCGATCGCCGGGCCAAGGGTTAGCTTGGCGTCAGGGAAGTGTTCAAGCACGGCCCGGGCAAGTAGGTGGGCGAGTGAGTGGCGAATGGGTTCGAGGGATGAATTACTCATATGTGTAAAATTGTAGCTTATTTAAGGTCTATAAACAACAGATAGGCAAACTAGAGCCGCTTGATACGCTCCAGGATAACGCTAATCTCGTTATTACGGTTAGAGATTTTACCTTTTAGCACCACACAGCTGTCGGGAACCAGCGTCTCTTTGTAAGAGCTGAAGGCCTCCGGAAAGACCACCACTTCAATTGAGTCATTCAGATCAGCAATACGCAAAAAAGCCATCTGGTCACCTTTTTTAGTTCTGATTACATTGATGCTTTCAAGGAGGCCGGGAATAACTACTTTTGGTATCTTCTCATGATTATCTTTGATAAAAGCAATGTCCTGATCACGATCTTTGAGCCTCTCGCGAATTTTATCAAGCGGATGACCGGAGACGTAGAGGCCTAAAAGATCTTTTTCCCAGGTGAGTCGCGTTTCTTGGTCGTCTGGCTCGCCCCGAATCAGACGTAGTTTTGGCTGACTATCACCATCATTTCCAAACAGTGACTGCTGATCCTGAGAGCGACCACTGGCTTCCTTGGAGAAGCTAAGTAGCTCATCGAGATGCGCCAACATGTGGTGGCGCTTGCCGAGACTGCTGAGTGCCCCACATTTGATCAGTGCTTCCAGCGTTTTTTTGTTGAGATTACGATCACTGACTCGGGTCAGTAGATCCTCCAGAGTTTCGAAATGGCCACCACGCTTTCGCTCAGTAATGATCACTTCCGTGATCTTTTCGCCCACATGCTTGACGCTGAAGAGCCCGAAGCGGATGGCTTCATGATCGCCGCTATCGACAATCGTGAAGGTGCCAAAGGACTCATTAATGTCTGGTGGCAGTACCTCAATACCCATGCGCTCACACTCATTGATAATATCCGAAATCTTGTCAACGTTACCGGCATCAGCGGTAAGAACAGCGGCCATGTACTCCTTAGGGTAGTTGGCCTTCATATAGGCAGTTTGATAGGCAACACGGCCGTAGGAGGCAGCGTGAGCTTTGTTGAAAGCGTAGGCAGCAAAGGGCTTAATACGCTCCCAAAGATCGTCCGCAAGTGCGGGATCAATACCATTGTCTACACAGCCGGCCTTAAATTTCTCTTCCTGCTTGGCCATTAGTTCGGGAATCTTCTTTCCCATGGCTTTACGGAATTTATCTGCCTCCAGCCAAGAGTAGCCAGCTAAGTGAATGGCGGTCAGCATGACATCCTCCTGGTAAATCAAGAGACCGAACGATTGCTCAAGGAATTCTTTGAGGTCTTCATGAGGGTAATCAATTTTTTCTGGATGATGTTTGCGGTCGATATACTCCGGGATAAACTTCATCGGTCCGGGCCGGTAGAGGGCCACCATGGCGTTGATATCGTGAATATTGGTTGGCTTCAGTTGCTCGAGAAATTGGGTCATTCCTTCACCGTTTAACTGGAAGGTTGAGTGGGTCTGGCCCCTTCCAAGCATTTCAAATGTAGCCGAATCATCCAGCGGTATGTTCTCGATATCAATATCTTCTCCAGTTCGATTCTTTACTCGATCAATAGAATCAGATAAAATCGCCAGATTTTTCAGGCCCAAAAAGTCAAACTTAACCAAACCAGCATCTTTAACAGAGTGCATATCGTACTGGGTGATAACCTCACCCTTTTTACTATCAACCTCAAGCGGTACATAGTCGGTGATCGCGCTGGGTGCAATCACGACCCCGGCCGCATGAACGGAAATGTGGCGGACACAACCCTCAACCTTCTGGGCCATATCCATTACCTCACGCACCTTGGCATCCTTTTCATATAAATCACTCAGCTCATCTGACTCATCTAAAGCTCGGGCAATTGTCATCTTAAACCCTTGGCTTCCTAGTGGAATTTTTTTAGCAATATCATCACCTAGGCTGTAATTGTAGCCCAGCGCCCGAGTAACATCTCGGATTGAGCCCCGGGCTGCCATGGTGCCAAAGGTACCAATCTGGGCCACGCGTTCCTCGGTCTCAGTACCGTACTTCTGACGGGCATACTGAATCACTTCGTCCCGGCGATTATCAGCAAAGTCCATGTCGATATCCGGAGCTGACGGCCGGTCAGGGTTAAGAAAGCGCTCAAACTGAAGTCCGTACTCAAATGGATTAATATTAGTAATACCGGCTAAGTATGTAATAAGAGAACCAGCCACCGAGCCACGAATGGTGGTCAAAATTTCATGCTCATGCGCGTAGGCAATCAGGTCGGCAACCACCAGAAAGTAAGATGAGTAGCCTTTATCCTTTATGATCCCGAGCTCATACTCGATTCGTTCAGTCACCGTCTCAGTCTCACTGAGACCACGTCGCTCAATTCCAGCATAAACAAGCTGTCGGAGCTCCTGGTCGTAATTACTACCATCCGGTATTTTAATGTTAGGAAACACCCAATTACCAAGCTCTAGCTCAAGATTGCACTGCTTGGTAATCGTCTCAATATTTTCGATCGCCGCTGGTTCATTACTAAAACGCTTTTGCATTTCTTTGCTAGAGAGAAAGGAGAAGTTGCCACCTTCGGCCATGTAGCTGCCACCAGTTGACTGCACCTCGCGTAGGGTTTGGCAGGCCTGGTGATCGTCCTTATCAAGGTAGAAAATGTCATGAGCTGCCACGAGGGGAGTACCAGTTTCCTCAGCGAGGGAGATAATCTTTTCCGTGACATCATCAAAGCCGGGAATTTCGGGATGGCGAACAATCTCCAGATAGAGATTATCACTATCATAAATTTTTTTATAACTATTGATAAGCTCAACAGCCCGTTCATGATCTCCGGCCTTAAGCGCTGATGTAATCTCAGAATTTCCGGCCGGTAAAATAGCGACAAGGTCTCCTCGGTATTTTTTCATCAAGTCGTAATCAATCCGAGGTGTGTAGTAAAAACCTTCTAAGTTAGCATCCGTTACTAACTTAATCAGATTTTTATATCCGGCTTCATTCTTTGCCAGCAGAACTATCTGATCACGAGCCTTATCAACTCCAGCCTGCTTATCGTGGCGAGTTCGCGGAGCCACATGCAGTTCGGAACCAATGATTGGTTTAATGTTCGCAGCTTGGCAGGCTTTGTAAAATTCAATCGCTCCGTACAGATTGTTAGTATCAGTCAGAGCCAAGGCGGAAAGATCCTCCTTCACGGCGCGTTCAACTATCTCATTAATTTTCGGTAACGCCGAGAGCAGACTGTAGTGACTGTGAAGATGTAAGTGGGTAATGGCTGGCATAGAAATACGAAAAATTATGGCTGGTGGCTGATCTTCTCGCCTTCATTATACAAGAGTCTCACGCAGGAGAAATCTGCGCTATTATAAGGAAGCATGAGCGGAGAAGATTACATTATCGGCATTGATGAGGCTGGGCGAGGTTCATTGGCCGGGCCGGTTTTTGTTGGCATCATAAAAGCGCCAGCTAATTTTGATTTTGGGCAGTTTCAACATCTTGATGATTCAAAAAAAATGACTGAAACTCGTCGAGTGGTGATTTTTGAGCAGTTGAAGGAACTCACAAATACCGTTAGGAATATTCAGCATACAGCAGTTTACGCGGGTGCCAAAACAATTGACACTGTCGGTATTAACTCAGCGATTCAACAGGCGATTAATCGTGGACTGCGCCGACTAATGCCTGATCCGAAAGCAGCTTTGGTTTATCTCGATGGCGGCCTACGGGCTCCGAAGCGTTTTTCTAAGCAGAAAACAGTTATTGGTGGTGATGGGGAAGTATCGGCTATTTCGCTTGCTTCGGTGCTAGCTAAAGTGGCTCGTGATAATTACATGAAAGCCGTATCTGAGCAGTATCTAGACTTTAACTTTACTCAGCATAAAGGTTACGGTACCCCCGCACATCGGGAGGCACTTACACTCCACGGAGCCACCGACATTCACCGCCAGAGCTTCCTGTCGAAGATACTGGAAAAATAAACTAACTTAATTTAGCCCCCGTTCGCCAGCCGTTGATTCATAATTACCAAAAAACCCTTGCTAAATCCGGTGAAATTCCGTATACTCCTATACACATGTCATCTCGCATGAGAAAAACTAAAGGTCAGACTGGCCAACGTCGCTCACACCACGGTGTGGAAAAGGAACGCTTGTCAAAGGACGATGGAGTTTATCATCTGCGTCATCGAGCCAGCCTGCAAACTGGAAAGTACCGCGGGCAGCAGGTGATTGATGTGCGCAGTCAGCGCCAAAAACAGCTCGAACGGGCGCGTGAAAAGGCTAAGAGTCGCGGAGATGATCCGGCGGCTATTGAAGAATCATCAGTTGAGACTGGAAACGAACTCAAGACAGGCAGCAATTAATCCTGTCTGTACATTTCATTTCATTTCATTCACAATGGCAAATCGACATGTCTCACGCTCAGTAGTAATGCAAACCCTCTTTGAGTGGGATTTTCGTGGGCAGTCGTATACGCCACCAGAGCTAAAATCAGCCCTCGAGCGCAACGCCCATGAGTTCGCTCCTGGTCTTGAGGATTACAGTTATATTTATACCTTGATTGATGGAGTGGTTGAGAAGATTACTGAGCTTAACGATGTGATCATATCGGCGGCGCCACACTGGCCGCTGGAGAAAATTGCTCCGGTTGACCGCAATATATTACGCATTGGTCTATACGAACTTTTGTACGGCGACCGGGCCAGTGTACCACCAAAGGTGGCCATCAATGAGGCGATTGAGCTAGCTAAAGGCTTCGGCGGTGATTCCAGTGGGTCCTTTGTTAATGGTGTAATCGGTGCTGTCTATAAGGAAATTGGCGAGCCTGGGAAGGAACAGACCTCCAGCTCTAATATTAAAGACATTCCCTATGATGAAATGCCGATTGAGCGGCTGGGTGGAGCCGTCGTATACGCCCACAGCGAGGCCGGTATTGAGTTGGCGTTGGTGCATGATGTCTTTGGTCACTGGACCCTTTCTAAAGGACACATCGCCGGCGAGGACCCCGAGGAAGAAATAAAGCAGGAGATCGAGGAAGAAATTGGACTTTCCATTGAAATTAAAGAAAAACTGGGGCAAAATGAGTACGTTGCAGCTGACCCAGAGAAAGGGAAGGTGCGCAAGCAGGTGACTTACTACCTGGCTTCTGCCGATTACGGAGCACTCGAGCTACCGGCTGATAAAGGTGGGCTTGACGACGCGCAGTGGTTTCCGCTTCCGGACATTGTTGATCTCAATTTTTACGATGACATTATGCCGATCGTAACTGATGCTATTGAATTTCTCTTAGAAAATAATCAATCTCGTAATGAATAATTTGTTATATGCATAAAGATTTAGCGAAATTTGAGTCCTCAATCGGTATTACCTTCAGCAACAAAGAGTTGCTTCAGCGGGCCTTCACGCATCGTTCCTACTTAAATGAACATCCGGACGAAGATATTCTTCACAACGAACGGCTCGAGTTTCTCGGCGATGCCATATTGGAGTTAGTTGTGACGGATTATCTTTTCTCTAAATTTCCCGATCGACCGGAGGGAGATCTAACGGCAATCAGGGCTGCCTTGGTTAATACGGTCTCAATTTCTCAGGCAGCGGCTAAGCTAGAAGCCGGTTCGTACCTACGTCTTTCTAAGGGTGAGGCTAAGGATACCGGCCGTGGCCGGCAATTTATCCTGGCGAACACCTACGAAGCGATTATCGGAGCTATTTATCTTGATCAAGGATATGAGCCGGCCGACACATTCATTACTGACACGCTCCTTACCGCTACTGACGAGCTGGTGGCAGATAATAGCTGGCGGGATGCCAAAAGTATTTTTCAGGAGACCGCTCAGGAACACGTCTCAGTTACGCCAACCTACGAAACTTTAGAGGAGTCAGGCCCAGATCACGATAAGGATTTTCTGGTCGGCGTATTTCTTGGAGCGAAGCAGGTAGCAACCGGTACCGGAAAGAGTAAGCAGGAGGCCCAGAGCTCTGCGGCTGAGGCAGCCCTAGAAGCCAAAGGTTGGAGCTAAAATTCAGGGTGTACGTGTTATAATGTGACCATTCTAATAGATACCTTACCCAATATTTTTTCGAGAATAGCGGGTGCCTAAAACTAATTTTTTGATTTTTGCATGCTGAAATCCTTAGAAATAAACGGCTTTAAATCATTTTCAAATAAGAGCCAGCTAGCCTTCGATGCCCCAATATCAGCCATTGTTGGCCCGAATGGTTCTGGTAAATCAAATGCAGCCGAAGCCTTTCGCTTTGTGCTTGGTGAACAGTCGCTCAAGGCGCTACGCGCTCGCCATAGTGATGAGCTTCTTTTCAATGGTGGTATTGATGGAAGCCGGCGTAACCGTGCCCACGTTAAGGCAGTGTTTGATAACTCTAATGATCTCCTCGATATTGAGTACGAGGAAGTGGTGGTCGAGCGAATTATTCAGCGCGGTGATGCAAGTACGTACCGCATCAATGGTAGTCAGGTACGCCTCAAAGACGTAATCGATCTTCTTAGTGACGCTAATATTGGCACTTCTCGCCATCACATCATTTCTCAGGGTGAGGCTGATCGAATTTTGAATGTTCATGAAAAGGATCGTAAAAGCATTATTGAAGATGCGCTTGGTTTGCGTCGATTTTACCGACGACGACGTGAAGCTGTCAGAAAGCTTGAGAAAACAGAGGAGAATTTGCATCAGGTTAGTAGCCGTCGACGAGATCTACTGCCAGAATTAAAATTCCTTGACCGTCAGAAAAAACGGATTGATGAAACTAAGAAGCTACGCCAAGAATTAACTGGTAAGTATCAAAAATTTTTCAAGCGCGAATCGATTTTACATACCTACCGGCAGAAAATGCTGAATGAAAAACTCACAGAACTGAAGCAAAAAAAGACAAAGCTATCTACTGCCATCAAGAATCTAAATATCATAGTAGATGAAGCCGAGACAGAGACTAAAAATACTAGTGCTGAAGATAAAATTACCAGAATGAAGCATGAGTTGCAAGCAGTTGAAAAAGACCTGCAGGCCACCGCTGCAGCCTGCGGTAATGCTGCCGGCCGGCTTGAGACCTTGCGTGAGCAACTCAAGCGTCAGAAGGAAAGAGAGCCTCGCATTGGTATTAAAAACAGCTTGTTCATTGAACACAAAAAAGCTTTTACCGATTTACTGACTAGGTCAGATACTGCCGAAAGTAGTTCAGCGAAATTAAATTTATTCCCAAAGTTTCGTCAATCAATCAAGGCTTTTCTTAGTGATATTACTGAGTCAGCGGTATCAAAGAATGAAGATTACGAAAGTGATATTACCGATCTTGAAGATAAAAAAGCCAAACTGATAAAAAAGAAAGGGGAACTAGAGAAGCAAAAACAATTACTGGAAAAAGAAGTAGACCAAGCAGAAGAAAGCCAGCAAAAAGAACAAAGTCAGAGGCACGAAGCAGAAAAGGAGCTCGTTGAGCTAAAGAGCAAGTACGAAAATGTTATTGCTGAGGAAAATCGCACTGAAGAAAAGCAGGCTGGTTTGGTTCGGCGTCGGGAGCAAATTACCGATGAACAGGCAGAGGCGAGAATTCTTTGTGGTCAGAAGGCTCTCGAAACCAACGAAACTCCACTCGTAGATGCTCGTGGAAAAGAGGTTTCAAAGGCTGAGCTTATTGATGGTGCTAGTAGTCAATCTAAGCGTGAGTTTTATCGTCAGCTAGAACGCCTAAAGATTAAGCTTGAAGACACCCGTGTCAGTGACCAAAAAGAAGTACTGCAGGAGTATGAGCGTGTCCAGTCACAGGTAGACTTTCTCGAAACGGAAGTTGAGGACTTACGATCCTCCAAAAACTCTCTCTTGGAATTAATTGCGGATATTGAGGATACTGTCGCTAAAAAATTTGACGAAGGAATTGAATCCATTAACGATGCTTTTGGAGAGTTTTTCACTACGATGTTTGGCGGGGGAAGTGCGAAGCTTTTCATCACCAAGCACCCTAAGGGAAAAAAGCCGCGAGTTGAAACCCTAGTTGAATCCCTTGATGAGACAGAGCGGGGCGTGGCGATTACCGTACAGCTTCCCAACAAAAAAATCCGGGGTTTAGGTGTGTTATCGGGCGGCGAGAGATCACTGGTATCAATTGCGCTTCTGTTCGCTCTTTCTCAAATTAACCCGCCGCCGTTTGTTGTTTTGGATGAAGCTGACGCTGCCCTTGATGAAGCTAACTCACGCCGGTTTGGGGACATGATTGACCGGCTCTCAAATCGTTCGCAATTAATCATCATTACCCATAATCGCGAGACTATGAGTCGGGCCGATGTCCTGTATGGTGTTACTATGGATCAAGCTGGTGGTTCGCGGCTTTTATCACTTAATTTTTCTGAGGCTGTTGATACAGTCAAGTCATAATCTATGAATAAAAACGACAAGAAAACTATTAATAAACCGAGCAAGAAAGTAGCCAAAGACCCGCTGCGAATCGAGGATCTGGATAAAGACTTACGCGATCGAATCCATGTGGTTCGGCGTGAGTTTATTCGCGGTCTTAACTTCGTGCGCCAGCATCCACGAAGCGTAACTTTTTTTGGTTCTGCTCGACTACCTGAAGAAAATCAGTATTATCAGAAAGCTCAGGAAGTGGCAGAGGCACTGGCAGAGGTTGGCATTGATGTGCTTACCGGCGGCGGACCCGGCATTATGGAGGCGGCCAATCGTGGAGCCAGCCAGACTACTGGTAGTGAAACCGGTCAGTCACTAGGATTGAATATCACCCTTCCCGAGGAGCAGGTCTTGAATCCATATGTAGAGGATAACGAGTCATTTCACTACTTTTTTGCACGTAAGGTTGCTCTCACTTTCTCAGCTGAGGCCTATCTCTTTTTCCCGGGTGGCTTTGGCACCCTGGATGAGTTTTTTGAGATACTAACACTGGTACAAACCAATAAAATTGTCACGGTGCCGATTATCTTAGTCGGTAGTGAGTTCTGGAAACCTTTAAACACATTCATTCAAGAGACTCTGCTTCAAGAGTTTGAAACTATTAGCCATAATGATATGGATCTGTACTTTATCACTGATGATACTGAAGAAATTATCGACATTGTAAAAAATGCTCCACTTCGATCAGAGGACTAGAATATAAATCTTATGTATGTTTAATGGTAAAAAATAATCAAAAGAGACCTGAGGGAGCTTTTACCTTGATAGAATTACTTGTAGTTATCTCGATCATTTCGCTTCTTTCATCCGTTGTTCTCTCCAGTCTCGGAGGCGCTCGCGAAGATGCCAGGCAAAGCGCTGCTATGGCGGAGCTCGACTCACTACGCACCGGCATAGAACTAATGCTCAATGATACCGGTAAGTGGCCTAATGGTTGCCCAACCGGACAGATAAGTAACCCAGAAGTAAATTTAAATAATGCCCAAGCTGGGTTACTCGAAGTTCCTGCTGCTGCCGATCAAGGAGGTGGATGTATCTGGACCAGTGATGATGTGGCGGAGTGGAATGGTCCGTATGTAAACAGCAACGACCTTTTAGATGGGTGGGATCGGCCATATCGGTTTGACCCTGACTTTTATCCGTACAGAAACTGTAGTACAAAGGCAGATGAACCTGGTATCGTAGCCATTTTTTCATACGGTCCTGCTGAAGTAATAGATGGGTATGGGTGCAATACAGTTTTTCTCAATCTGTACTAAAGAATATCTTACTGCTACTGAAAATTATACAGGCAACACGTCGACAAACTTTTTCTTGACGGTAGAGCCATCAAATTTCGTACGATTCTTCTGGCGGAAACGAACAGTCCCGGTCTTGCGAGCAAAAAGTGTGTGATCACTACCGGTGTCGACATTCTTTCCGGCCATGATCTTAGTACCGCGCTGGCGGACGATAATAGAACCCACTTTAGCTTGTGAGCCATCAGATAATTTAACCCCGAGATACTGAGGGTTTGAGTCGCGTAAGTTTGAAGCTGTACCGGCTGATTTTGTTGTTGCCATAGATGATCGTAGTGTATTATTTACGTATGACTAGTATACACAAGGCAGGCAGCTATATCAAGCAGAAGCTTGGCTATATTCCATTTGATATCCTTCTGGCCTTACTAATTTGTCTGGTTGGCTTCAGCGCCTTTGCACTTGGCTGGATTGCCAGAGCGCAGTATCAAACACCGCCCGTTGAGGTGTATAAGCTATCCTTTCCAACTGACGGGGCAGCCAGTGTCCTGGTCGGATCACGTAATTCAGACAAAGTGCACTACCGCTGGTGTGGCGGAGCCGAGCGGATTAATCCAGAAAATAGGCGCTACTTCAGTAGCTTAGGAGCAGCCAAAGCAGCCGGCTACCAGCCGGCGGAAAATTGCCCGGGGCTGGAGGCGCTGACTCATCCGTAACTAGTTACTTGACAAGTACTATATATATAGTATCATATGAAAAATGATAGACAGTATAAAACAGGGGAGTGTGGTACTACTGCGCGCAGTCATTAAGGCTGCGACCGGCTTTATTATTGTTCCAATGGGACTGTTTGTGAACGCGGCCCAGGACGGCTTCGAATCCGCCGGTTTAACCGTTAAATTTTTTACTGGAATTTTGCTGATCCCGATGGTGGGCTTTTTACTCGTCGCCGCACCATGGTGGGAGGATTTTGATATTGTTGACTAGAGCTAAATAGTACTTAGATATAATTTAATCTTCTTTGAGATCATCACCATGGAACTGACTATGAATATCACGCAGCTGCTTGTCCGTAACGTGAGTATATATCTGCGTAGCGGTGATACTACGATGGCCTAAAAATTCCTGGAGAATGCGAATGTCAACGCCTTTTCTCAGCAGGTCAGTGGCAAAGGAATGACGCAAGACATGAGGAGTAGTATTTTTAGGCAAGCCAACGGAGACTGCGTAGCGCTTGACTCGCTTCTGAATAGAGCGACTGCTAAGCCGGCGGTCTGCATCACGAGGGGCCCGATAGTTAATAAATAATGGCTCTAAATCATCCGAGCGGTCACTAAGATAACGTCTGAGCCACTTCAGGGCGCGGGCAGAGAAGTAAACTGTGCGCGTTTTTTGGCCCTTACCGGTGATGCTTAACTCAAGTTCGTCTTTATCTAGTGAATCCTGGACCTGTTTTTTATCGAGCGCCACTAGCTCAGAAATGCGCAGACCGGTGGAGAAAAATGTCTCCAGAATTGCCCGATCGCGCAAGCCACTTTTGGTACTTGCATCCGGCGCGGTAAATAACTGCTTAAGTTGCTTAATTGTCAAGTTGCGGACTTCATCACCGGTATCATCCTTTGGCAAGCTAATCTTATCAGCGGGCAGGGAAGTGATGTCTCGAGTGGCAAAGAAACGCAGAAGACTACGTAGACCAATCAGGTAGTACTGCTGGGTACTGCGTTTGAGACCACCACCACCACCGGCTCGGCGAGCTAAAAAAATACGATAGCTCCAGACATGATCCTCGGTTAACTCATGTGGTTTGAGCTTAGCTAAATCATTACTGGCCAACCAGTCGAAAAACCGCTGAAGAAAACGAGCGTAATTTTCCTGCGTTGTTGATGCCAGACCCTTCTCGACATCGATCCAGTCGAGGTAGTCAGGGAGGTGCTTTATTATAGGGGTAGAGCTTTTCCTCATAGTTGTTGTTCGATTAGTCTATACCGGCAGTCCACGTCTGTGATTGAATGGTCTTATTCATTGTAGCCGGCAGCGTCGGCTTGACACAACCGAAACTCCCCTTTATGTTCGGTTAAGTTAAATTATGCGAACCTTATACACAC
>Ga0136591_1000561_pt1 | contig 14614 bp, 7 predicted proteins | sample AntRauMFilla3767_FD_104929 | JGI IMG/M metagenome (GOLD analysis project Ga0136591, IMG submission 104929) | Saline lake microbial communities from Rauer Islands, Antarctica - Metagenome Filla 3 #767 | ecosystem: Environmental > Aquatic > Non-marine Saline and Alkaline > Saline | place...
ATGTCCCAGTGCAGGTTGGACGGTGTCACGAGCGCTCCATCGTCATTACCGACCAGGAGCTTGTTTCGCGGCATCGACACGTTCCCGGTGCCTCCCCGTGCCACGGCCACGGTGCCGGCCGTCGCAGCGTCCAGGTCCAGGCCCGTCAAGCCCGATCCGTCGCCCACGAACGCGGTCGCCTGGACGGTGCCGTCCACGTCCAGCGCCTCCTCCGGGAAGTCCACGCGCACGCCCAGTCTTCTATTCGCGTCGTCCCAATGAAAGTCTTCTGCTCCGAAGACCGCGCCGTCCGCGCCGCGCCCCACCAGCACCTTGCCGTCGGGCAGGTTACTGGTGCCCGTGCCTCCGCGCCGCACTCCGACCGTACCCGAACTCACGGCGTCCGCGTCCAGGTCCGTCAAGCCTGCTCCGCCGCCCTCGAAACTCGTGGCGCGCGCTGTACCCGACACATGAAGAGTTACTTGAGGCGAGTCTTCTCCCACACCCAGCCGACCGAGCGCCGCGTTCCAGTGCAATTCCGGTGCGGCAGATACAGGGTCCGTCCCGCGCCCGAACAGGAGTTTGGAGGACGCAAGGGACGCCGCGCCCGTTCCGCCGCGCGCCACGCCCAACGTGCCGGAAGTCACGCGCGATGCGTTCAGATCGGTCAGGCCCGCGCCACTTCCCGCGAAGTCCGTTGCACGCGCCGTGCCTATCACGTGAAAAGTGGAGCTCGGATCGTCTGTGCCTACCCCCAGGCGCGCGTTGGCCGCGTCCCAGTGCAGGTCCGCCGGGCTCAGGACGCTGTTCGCACCGTCTCCCACGAGCAGCTTGCGACGCGTCAGATTGGAGGCGCCGGTGCCGCCGTTCTCCACGTCGACCACGCCGCTCATGCCGCCCAAGAAGTCCAGGTTGGTCAGTGCGGAGCCGTCGCCCGCGAAAGAGGCCGCCGTCAGCGCGCCGCTCACCGTCGCGTCACCGACCACGTCAAGGCTGGTGCTCGGCGAAGACGTGTTGATCCCCAAGCGGGAGTTGGTGGCGTCCCAGTGCGCGCCCGAAGCGGAAGTCAGGGCGTCCGTGCCCGCGCCCGCCACCAACTTCCCGCTGCTGAACGAGGTATCTCCGGTGCCGCCGCGCGAGACGGGGAGCGTCCCGGTCGATACACTGTTCGCGTCCAGGGCGGTCAGGCCGGAGCCGTCGCCCGTAAACGCGTCCGCCCGAGCCGTCCCTCCTACGTCCAATGTATGAGCCGGCGCGGCCACATTGACACCAAGTCGTGAATCAAGGACGCTCCAGTGGAGGGACGCCGGCGTGACGACACCGTTCGTGCCGTCTCCCACCAAGACCTTCCCCTGATCGAGCTCGACACGCCCGGTTCCTCCCGAGCTCACGCTCACGCCTGTTCCGTCCGAAGATATATTGGCGGCATCTATGTTCGTGATCTCAGAGCCGTCGCCCTCAAACGCGGTCGCGCGAACCGTGCCCACCACGTCTACTTCGCGTCTCGGAAACTCGGTGCCTATACCTAAAAACCCGTCATCGTTGTTTTCGTCGTTCTCGTCCGCATACTCCCAGTGCAACCGCGCCAAGGGGCGCACGGGGTTGGTCCCGTCCCCGACGATGAACTTGTTCGCCGGCAACGCCTCCTTTCCGGTCCCTCCGCGAGGCACGCCGATCACGCCGGACGATCCGCCGCTGATGTCGATGTTGGTCAGGCCGGAACCGTCGCCGAAAAAAGCGGTCGCGGTCACAGAGCCCTCGAAGTCTGCGTCTCCCCCGACGTCCAGTGTCGAAGCGGGGCTCTCGCGGTTCACGCCCAGGCGAGCGTTCGCGGCGTCCCAGTGCAGGTTCGCGGGTGCCGAAAGTGCGTCGATTCCGTTACCGACCACAAGGTTCCCTTGGTCGACCGACGTCCTTCCTGTCCCGCCGTGCGTCGCGTCCAGTACACCGCTCGTCACGTGCGACGCGTCCAGGTTGCTCAGTCCGGACGCGTCGGCGGATATCATCGCGGCCGCACGCACCGTACCTCCGGCCACGTCCAACGCGTGCTCCGGAGATGACGTGAGCACGCCCAATCGCCGGTTGATCTCGTCCCAGTGTAAATCAGAAGGGCGGAGGATCGCGTCCGATCCGTTCCCGACCAGGAATTTTCCTGGCGCATGCTCTCCCGCGCCCGTCCCGCCGCGCGCGACTTCCACCAGGCCGCTGCTCAGGGCGGACGCGTCCAGGTCCGTCAGGCCCGGCCCGGCGCCCTCCAGGCTGGCCGCGACCAGGGTGCCGCTCACGCGCGCGTCTCCCACCACGTCCAGCCGGCCGCCCTCCCAGTGCAGGTCGAAGGAGGACTGAAGGGTGCCGTCCGCCTTCGTCACCACGATTTTGTTAAGATCGTGCGTGCTCGTTCCCGTTCCGCCGTGCTCGACCGCCAAAACACCGCTCGTGACCTGGGTCGCGTTGAGGTCCCCCAGTTCAGATCCGTTTCCGATGAACTCCGTCGCGCGGAAGGAGCCGTTGACGTCTAGGGTGTGTTCCGGAGATGACTCGTTTACACCGAGTCTCCCGTTCGCGCCGTCCCAGTGCAGTCCGGACGGCGAGAGGATCGCGTTGGACCCGTTCCCGACCAGGATCTTATCGGTCGCGTGTTCCCCGGCGCCGGTTCCGCCTTGCGGCACGTCCACCACACCACCTCCCCCGAGAGAAAGATTGGTCAGCCCGGACCCATCACCCACGAAGGCTCCCGCGGTCACGCTGCCGTCCACTCGCGCGTCGCCTCGCACGTCCAACTCCGTGGTAGGGTTCGACGTGTTGACGCCCAGGCGCCTTTCGGTCGCGTTCCAGTGCAGGTCTTCGGGGCTCGACAACGCGGAGGTGCCTTCGCCCACCAGGAGCTTGCCGGAGGTGTGCGTCGAGGCGCCCGTGCCGCCGCGTGCCACGGCCAGGGTGCCGGAAGACACGTTCGTGGCGTCCAGGTTGGACACTCCGGAGCCGTCCGCAGATGCGATAGCGTCCGCTCTAAACGTGCCTGCCACGTCTACGGCGTGCTCCGGATCGTTTCTGCCGATCCCCAGTCGAGAGTTCGATCCGTCCCAGTGCAGGTCCGCGGGACTACGTAACGCGCCCGTACCGGAGCCCACTATAAGCTTGTCGACGGAATGAGAGCCGGCGCCGGTGCCGCCGCGCGCCACGGACGTCACACCGGCCGCCAGATTATTCGCGTTCAGGCCGGTCAGGCCTGCGCCGTCACCCGAGAAGCTGCCGCCCGCGCTGACGGAGCCGCTCACGGTCGCGTCCCCGCCCTGGACGTGGAGTTTGGAGATCGGGGACTCCGTTCCGACTCCGAGTCTATCGTTCGAAAAGTCCCAGTGAAAGTTCACGGGGCTTCGCACGGCGCCCGTGCCGGTACCCACCAGTATGGCGTTTTCTCGATGGGTGGCGGCGCCGGTTCCACCGCGCGCCACGAGCAACGTGCCCGAGCTCACGCCGTCAGCGTTCAGGCCGGTCAGCCCGACTCCTCCGCCGATGAATTCGCTCGCGCGCACCGTGCCGGACACGTCCAACGCGTGCTCCGGCGCGTCCGTGTTGACGCCCAGGCGCGCGGAATTGTCGTCCCAACGCAGGCCCTCCGGAGTCAGTAGCGCGTTCGAGTCGTTGCCCACCAGCAGTCGCCCACGCGGATGGAAGCCGGCTCCCGTCCCTCCGTTCGTCACGCCCAGCAGGCCGCCGGAAGTCGAGGCCGTGCCGAGATTGATGTTGGTTATCCCAGAGCCGTCTCCGAAAAACGCGGCCGCCGTGGTATTTCCCGTGAAGCGCGCGTCGCCGTTCACTTCCAGGGAGGCCGAGGGAGAGGAGGTGTTGACGCCCAGGCGCCGTAAGTCCGCGTCCCAGTGCAGGTCGATTTCGGAGGACAGGGCGTTAGAGCCCCGTCCGACGATGAGTTTGTTATCATCGTGAATAGACGCGCCCGTGCCTCCGCGCTCGACGGCCAACACTCCCGAGGCCACGCCTCCTCCGCTGTCGCTCGAGGACACGTCGATGCCGGTTATCCTCGAACCGTCGCCGATCAAGAAGGAGGCGCGCAGCTCGCCCGTCACGTCGACGGAGTGTTGTGGATCGGACGTGTTCACGCCCAGGCGGTCGCTCGCCGCGTCCCAATGCAGAGACGTCGGCGTGCGCACCGCGTTGGAGCCGTCGCCCACCAGCACCTTGCCGCGTGTCAGCGCGGTGTTTCCCGTCCCCCCTCTGCTCACGCGTAGAGTGCCGGTCTGCACGTTTCCGGCGTTCAGTGCGGTCAGACCGCTGCCGTCGCCCGCGAACATCCCTCCGACTGATACGACGTCCCCTCTGATCTCCGCGTCGCCTTCGACCGTCAGCTCGACGGAGGGGACGGAAGTTCCGACTCCCAGACGACCTTGCGCCACGTCCCAGTGAAGATCGGAAGGACTGAGCACGTCGTTCGTGCCGTTTCCGACCAAAACTTTCTGTTGCGTCAGACTCCCCACCCCCGTGCCTCCGCGGCGCACCGACAGCTCTCCGATCGTTACGTTTCCAGCGTCCAGGTTTGCCAGTCCCGAACCGTCACCCACGAAATCCGTCGCGCGCACCGTTCCCGTCACGTCCACCGCGTGTGCCGGCTCCGCCGTGCGTACACCCAACCGCGAGTTCGTGCCGTCCCAGTGCAGGTCCGATACGAGAGGAGCGGATATAGCGTCGGATCCTCCACTTCCGATCAAAAAGCCCCCCTGTCGAAACTCGGACGCGCCCGTGCCGCCGCGCGCGACGTCCAACACACCTTTCGTCACGTTATCCGCGTCCAAGTCTTCTATTTCGTCGCCTTTCCCCGAAAAAGAAGACGCTTCGACCCGGCCCGATATTCGCGCGTCTCCGGCGACGTCCAGCTCCGCCTCCGGATCGGGAACGCGGATACCCAGGCGCCGAGTGTCTAGGTCCCAGTGCAGGTCCGTCGGGGTCTGCACCGCGTTGCTGCCGTCTCCCACCAGCACTTTGTTGCTCCCGTGGTCCTGGACGCCCGTGCCTCCACGAGGCACCGCCAGCACGCCGCTCGTGACGTTGTCTGCGTCTATGTCTGTCGCGTCCGCAGCGTTTCCGATGAATCTATTCGCGCGGACGCTGCCGTCGACGTCGAGCGCGTAGGACGGGGTGGAAGTCCGTACGCCGAGGCGCGCGTTGGTCGCGTCCCAGTGCAGGGCGTCCGGATTGAGGACGGCCTGAATACCGTCTCCGACCAGTACCTTTCCCGCGACGTGCGCCGCCCGGCCGGTGCCACCTTTGGTCACATCGAGCGCGCCCCCGGCCGCGGAGATGTTCGAGGCGGACAGGTCGGTCAGGCGGCTGCCGTCGCCCGCGAAGCCGTCCCCGACTGACGTGACGAGCCCCGTAAAAACCGCGTCTCCGGCGACGTCCAGCGCGGCCTGCGGGGCGGAAACGCGGATGCCCAGGCGGCTCTCGGACGCGTCCCAGTGCAGGTCAGCTGGGCTGAGGACCGCATTCGAGCCGGCGCCCACCAACACCTTGTCGGTGCCGTGTGACACGCCACCCGTACCTCCGTGCACTACTTCCAGCACGCCAGACGTCACGTGCGAGGCGTTGAGGTTGCTCGCGCCTCCGGCGTCGGCGGAGATGAGCGCACCCGTTCTCGTCGTACCCGCGACGTCTAGTTCGAACGACGGCTCGTCCGTTTGAATTCCGAACCTCCCGTTGGGCGCGTCCCAGTGCAGGCCGACGGCGGATACCAACGGGCCCGACCCGTCCCCGACCAGAACCTTGTGCGACAGGTGTTCTCCCGCGCCGGTCCCACCGCGCACCACCGTCAACTCGCCCCGTGTCGCCTTGTCGACGTCCAGATCGGTGACGGCGCTCCCGTCTCCGGCCAGGCTTCCGGCATCCACGTGGCCGCTGACACGCACATCCCCCGCGACGTCCAACGCCGCCTCGGGCGCGGAGGTGCGCACGCCCAGCCGCGCGTTATCCGTGTCCCAATGCAACTCCGTCGGGGTGCGGAGCGCGCCCGCGTCGTCTCCAACGACCAGTTTGTCCCGCGCGTGTGAGTCCGCTCCGGTGCCGCCGCGCTGAACATCTAAGACGCCGCCGGTCACCTTGCCCGCGTCCAGGTTTGCCACGCCGGATCCGTCACCCACGAAAGCCGTCGCACGCACGATACCGCTCACGTCGACGGCGTGCTGAGGGTCCGAAGTATTGACGCCCAATCGACCTTCTCCCCCAACATCATCATCATCTTGCCAATGCAGGCCCTCGAACGACTTCATCGCGGCCACACCCGCTCCGACCAGGATCTTGTTCGCCGCGTGAGATCCGGCGCCGGAGCCTCCGCGCGCGACGTCCAGCACACCGAACGCCACCATATCGGCATCGAGGTTGCACAGGCCGGCCCCGTCGCCCGAAAACCCGGTCTCCGTCTCTAGGAGGCCCTCGAACAGTCCCCCACCGGCCACGTCGAGAGCCGCGCGCGGAGAAGCGGTGCGCACGCCCAGCCGCTCCGCGGCGCCGTCCCAGTGCAATCCCGCGACGTCGCGGACGCGGCCGTCAGCGTTACCGACCAATACCTTGTCGGTCGCAAAGGTAGCGGCGCCCGTTCCTCCGCGGGCCACCTCCAACACGCCTGTCGTCACGTGCGCGGCGTCGAGGTTGCTGAGTCCGGAGGCGTCGCCTGTCACGAAGGCCGTCGCACGAATCGTGCCGGAGACGTCCAGCGCATGCGCGGGAGCGGCAGTGTTCACGCCCATGCGCTCATTTACGTCGTCCCACGTGAGGCCTTCCGATGACAGGACTGGGTTCGAGCCGGCGCCCACCAACAACCTTCCGGCGCCCAGGTCCCTGCGTCCGGTCCCTCCGACGCTCACGGGAAACGCGCTCTCATCGCCTTCTTCTCCCGCCTCACCACCTCCGAAGGTTATGCCTCCATCGACGATCAGGTTACCCGAAAGGCGCATCCTGTCCGGGAATATCTCGAGGACCTTGTCCGCCGCGCCGTATTGACCAAACAAAAACTGTAAACTGCCGATATCTGACTTGCGAAACGTGACGCCCTTGTCGGAGTCTACCCCCATGTACATCTCGGCGACGTCAGGGTTCGACGACGAAGCAGAAGAAAGGTGGAGGTCCGTGACGGGCTCCCTCTCGGATATCCCTACGCGCCCGTCTTTGCGAACGGTGATGGCGACGTTGGACATGTAGGGCGCTCCGTACTCGATGATGGCATCCTTGTCATCTTCGTCCTTACGTATGCGGTATCCCTCGAACTCGTCGCCGATGTTCATGAGGGTGAATAAATGGTGACGAGTCGTCTTACTCCAACATACGAAAAAAAAAGATTGTATCGTGAACAGACATCCATCATAACGCAAGGCTTTGAGTTCAAGCGCTCCATGTACCTCATCTCGTCGAAAAATACGCCCTGGGAAGATAAACGTTGAAAACGGAACATAATATATAACAGCAATATCAGTGTCAGTATAAATACGACGTAGGTATGCGGATGGTGAAACCTTTTCTGGCCAAGGTATCATCCGTCTTACGACGAACGAGCGAAACTTCAAAAAAAGACAGTGTACGATACAGTCATCAAAACACGACTATATCTTCTTATGATTTCGAAAAATTCGCGGGGTACATGGTGTTTCGATACGGGGAAGTAGCGATGCCTCTCGCCGTACAATTATTGGCAATCGGTCATGCGAAAGGAGAGGCGGTCAACGAATACAACGCCAAACTCAAGGCTGTATACGATGCAATCATTTCAGAGCACACATTCCGAACGTGATTGACGCGACGGGCGTGTGCCGTCATGTCATGTCGATCGTTCATTGGTTCGTTGGTTCATCGGCACTCCGCTATATGGTGGCGACACGAGCGAAAAAACAGGGCGCACAAGGATCCGATCTGCAGGCGCTCATTCACCCCCCCCGTCAGACGGTGCTCGAGATCAGCCAGCCCGATGATGAGGTCGATCTTATCCTCCGCGGTGATCGCAGCAGCAGCAGGATGTGTCGTCATCAGGACCGTGTGAATCTCGCCCACAAAATCCGATAGGGATAGGCCCTCCGTACGGAAAAACGTCTCGACCCCTGTGTGCATACACACCGAAGAAAGTTTTTCGAACAGTGAAGCGAGTTATACAACAGAAAGCTATACGACTGATCCATCCCCCCACTTACAATGGAACGTGCTGGAAAGAGTCTTTGACGAGTCCGTCAGCCTCGCCATGAGGGAGGCGACCTGATCCGGGGAGGGGTAAGCGGCTACGTCGTACACACACCGAGTGTCTGTCACGGAGTCCCCTCGGTTCAAGTGACAGGACTGCGTAGACGAGTACGATGTCATAAACTGCTGAATTGTCGCGTGAGATCGTGAACACGACAAAGCAAACGAAAGCTCACGGACATAGCGAACCGACCTGGAGGAGGTTGATGCCCCTCCGCATGTCTCCTTTACTCAGGTCGACGATCGCTCGGATACCGTCGTCATCTATGGAGACTCTGGGATGCATCATTCGATGTAATATAACAAACAACGAGTTAAGTTCAGGACTTCGCGACCCTACTTCGAAGCGAGTACAAGTACATCCCCCCATATGCCACGAAACTCACTTTTCTTTTCGAATTATCTCCTGAAGGCCGAGGTTCATGGACTCCACGGACAGGGGGGGGAAGCGGAACCTGGTGCACCGGCTCTGGAGCGCGGGAATGATCCGGGACGCGTAGTTGCAGAGCAGGCAGAACCTACACTTTCGCGCGCTCCTCTCGAGAACTGCGAATGATGTTGAAGTTGAAGTCGAGTAGATGTCAGCGAGACAGTGTGTTTTGATGACGACACGATGTCGATGTCGATGTGAAAGACGTCAGGAGAGAGAGAGTTCTAGGTACGACTTGGACGCACCGCTCCTTAACGCGGATTGAGCTTCGTGCGTCATGGCGTCGCACTCATCGAGAACGACCATTTTAGGCTTGGACACATCCCGGACGATGGTTTTGGCATTCACAAAATCTCGTATACGTCCCTGTACGATGTCAAACCCGCGGTCGTCTGACGCGTTGATCATTAGGGACATCGCTCGCGTGGCCGGACCGTACAGCTCCGCTAGGACGGCATGAGCCGAACAGGTCTTGCCCGTCCCCGGGGGTCCGTGCAACAGCAGATGTGGCACGTCGCCCTTCTCCGCGTACAGGCGCACTGTGAGTAAAAAATGATGCCGTTCCGCATATTTCCCTGATCAGGGTATTATAAGGCTATAACGCGCAATCGCCCGATTGTTAAGTATATGGAATTGGCCAACCCTGTGTATACACATACATACGATCATCTCATTTTTTCCTCACCCGTTCGTATTACATCAGAAGAGCACGCGATATCGTGAAAGTTGTCTGGTCGGTGTGATTCCACCCAAGGTAGGGTCGTCATGGCACTAGCCCTTTCGTTACAATACTTCATATAAATAACAATGAAATATACACGTTGTACACCAACAAATCAATCGAAATTGATAGATTGATACAGCAGCAGGCGGGCGCTCGTGGCAGAGTGGTTAATGCGGTGGGCTCGAAACCCACTCCCTTCGGGGGCCTAGGTTCGAATCCTGGCGAGCGCGATGTGTCCTAATATTTCGTCTGTTTTTGCGTTACAGACATCGTCATTTTCTTCTTCTACTTTACGACGAAACAATCATTCACCGCTGATGCTCGCACGTTGACGTGTGTTTCAAATGATTTTCTTGATCGAATACGCCTTTCTTCAAAAGTGCGAACTATATTCGAACCTTTTCGTCGGATTATAACTCTCAAATCCTCGAACGCGACAACCATGGTGTCATGTCCATTTGAGCGGCTACACGCAACGCTCGATCGTTCAAGGCGTGCACGTCCGCCCCGAACCTGGCACGCAACATCTCGACAACGGTGTCACGTCCGTTTTGAGCGGCTACACGCAACGCTCGATCGTTGTCGGCGTGCACGTCCGCCCCGAACCTGTCACACAACATCTCGACGACGGTGACACGTCCGTTTTGAGCGGCTGCACGCAACGCACGATCGTTTTCATCGTGCACGTCCGCCCCGAACCTGCCGCACAACATCTCGACGACGGTGACACGTCCGTTTTGAGCGGCTAGATATAACGCTTGGTCGTTTTCAGCGTGCACGTCCGCCCCGAACCTGTCACACAACATCTCTACGACGGTGTCACGTCCGTTTTGAGCGGCTGCACGCAACGCAAAGTCGTTTTCAGCGTGTACGTCCGCCCCGAACCTGGCACACAACATCTCTACGACGGTGTCACGTCCGTTTTGAGCGGCTGCACGCAACGCAAAGTCGTTTTCAGCGTGTACGTCCGCCCCGAACCTGGCACACAACATCTCGACGACGGTGACACATCCGTTTTGAGCGGCTGTACGCAACGCTCGATCGTTCAAGGCGTGCACGTCCGCCCCGAACCTGGCACACAACATCTCGACTACATCAGCACGTCCTTGACGAGCGGCCCACCAGATGGCATAGTCGTTCTGAGCGTGCACATCGCCTCCGTATTGTGCGAGAAGTGTGTGCATGAGGGCGTACGTGAAACGTCGCGGACAGCCGGATTCGCGTGCACAGGCGATGACCGTGTCGTTCACGTAGGATTGACATCCATTCAGTTGGCGTTCGAAAACCCATCGCGCCATGACTCTCGGATCAGAGGTCATACGTCGCCCATCTGGCGAAGCGACAGAAAAACGACATACGGTATCGACTTCATGACAGTATTGGACGACTATCTTGATCAGCACGTCTTCAGGGAGGTTTGATAAAAACGAATATACTTCCACGTCTGGGTTCATGGTGAAAAATGTAGGGTGTCCCAGGGGTCGGCGTATGCCGTATACTTAGGGTTGGCCGATTCCGTATATTTCCACGGTCAGGGTATAAGCGCAATCGGCGGATTGTTTAACTATACGGAATCTGCCAACCCTACGTATACTGAAAGAGTTCGAACAAAATCCGAACTTTGACTAATGACTAGCAGATCCTCGAACGGGGGGACGATACCCCTGAGAATTTATATATGTCACCGTATCGTATAGCATAAATATTATTATTTTGATCGTTGTACACACATGAAAGAAGTCGTAACGAAGAAAATTGGGTACGACACTGACACTGACATACGTGGCGCGCTCGATCGTGGGAATCACAGAGGAGTGAACAATGGAACTTCCTCCGCGGACGAAATATCATCAAAGAACTTCGACGCGTTTCTGAGGCGTTACGTCAAAACAAGACGGTCCGTGGTGTCAAAAAAAAGGCGTCGACAACGCGCCAGGAGGAGGCGTCGACAGAGGCAGGACAAACGCGGATCTACTCTTCAGATAGGCGGGGAAATTATCGGAAAGGGGCACGATAACAACATCGTTTATACAATGGATGAGTTGGTGGTCATGTATCCGCAGATGCGGAAAGTCTCGTTCGAGTCAGAGTTCGACGTGGAAGTAGTGCAACACTACAGCGTGGAAGACGTCATGACGACGTATCAGGGCGCCCTCTTACAGCAGAGCGTGGCCCTGAAACACGTGTCTGATCCGTTCGAGTCCGTGTACGAGATCAACGTAAACGGCCTGATACGGAGCATATTCACACATGTCGACCTGTTGCATATCACGGTACTCCACCCTCTATACGACACCATAAAAGTCGACACCGGAAAGGCTACGCCTTCGACGATGTCGAATAGCCGTGTAAATAAAATAAATAGGGATGTCGTTCAAAACACATCACCTGTCGGTATTTACCCCGTCAAGGAGTTGGTGTACAAACGCATGATGGGGTCCATCGACCGTCTGGGAATGACGGACGAGAAGGTGATGATAGAGGCCGCGCGGTCCGTCCTCATCTTCCTGTGCGTCATCCACAAGAACGGCTACATCCACATGGACATCAAGCCAGAAAACATCTTGTACGATTTCAACCGCAAGGACATCAGCAGCGTGTTGGCTGATTACGGCCTCATGATGAGATCGGACGAGGTGTTCGACAAGGTCAAAAAGACCGGATCGTACTTTCAAGGAACGATCGGATTCATGTCCCCCATCCTGACGTCTGATGATCACGAAAACCGGGTGTACGTGAAACTGAACGCCGTGCTCCACTGTTGTAAGCACAAAACGGTCCCGATGATGTGGCACTCTGATCCGTCGAACGCGCCTGCTGATGCGAAAGACGACCCTGAGACGACCGAGTTTTGGGACACCTTCTTCGAAGCCCAAAAAGCCAAGATGTCCAGCGCGTCGGACCTTGCCAAAATAGATCTCCAGTCCCTGGCATTCACGCTCCTCGACATGCTGGCACGCATCAAACGCCATCAAGTGACTGCGGCGGCTACGGCCGAAATCGATACAGGGGTCAGCGCCGTGCGGAAAGTCGTGTCGGTGCGAGACGCGACTCGATATCCCGTGATAGAGGCGTTCATCCCGATCCTCCTCCTGTACGGCCCCTCTAGTGTACACAGAGCCCCGGACGCGTTGAGGGCACTGTACCGCCTGATGAACAAAAATATATCAAACGACCGTGAGGCGATCGCGGCGATTCGGGCCGAACCTCTGCCCTCTACACTCCTTTGATGGAATCCTCAGACCGTCCTCTGAAGGGTCCTCCGGTGTGTCGTGCCGTGTCGTCGTTGCAAAGAAGGTGACGATGACGCGTCAGGACCCAATGCCCCTTTTCCTTGTCGTTTGGATGTGATGCGTTCTCGACACATCGGGCAGCTGAAATAAGCCGGGCTGCTGCGTTTTCCACCACTGGAGGGTGCAACAGGAATGGTGCTGTTGGTGTTTTTCATCGCCCACGTCTGCAAACATGTCCAACAAAACAGGTGGCCGCACGGCGTGCTCTTTACGTCGATGTGGGACATGTCAGACAGGTCTCGGTAACAAACGGTGCAGCAGTGACACTCCTCCGCCGATGATGATGATGATAAGTACTCGTATTCATATTCATCACAAGCGTCGTCGATCTGGGGCACCTCTCTCAGGATGAGCCTCCCCGCGGAATATGTGTCCATCTTTTCGAGTATCTTCCTCACGCTGGAGAAGAGGACGCCGCGACGGCGATGGAAAGGGGGGGAGGAGGGGTGTCGAAAAGACTCGCAGAGCACGTGCTTATCAGAGAGGAAAGGCATCACACCGCGATGTTCGTAAAACTGATAAGGCCGGGAGACAACGTTGAACAAATAGTGGGCGCGTAAGGCGACGACGACAAACCTCTTCCTGGCGGCATGACAATGATCTCGAGTCTCGGTATCAGAAGACGACGATGAAGAAGAAGAGAACTGTGCAATGACGTTCGACCATTCACGAACGACATTCCCGCTCACGCTCCACGACGCAAGTCGGACTCCTCTTTCTCCCTCTTCTTTATCGTCAGTGACGCGGATGTTCCAGCGGTACGCTCGCGCGGGAGTGAAAGCCGCCTGCTTCTTCAGGATGACCGCCCACGCCGGACTGGCTTCCATGGCGCGAAAGTGCGAGCGTCTCACTCCCTCGTCCAACCAAGACCCTTCGAGGAGGTGATCACGGACTCCCTTGCGGTCAGACATCTCCATCGGAGCGTCCAGAGCGTCGACGAGACGCGTCAGACCGTCGAGGATAACTCTGACAGTTCCGACAAAATGCACTTGCACAAGCCGCCCCACTCTCTCTTCGGTCTTGTTATGTACATCCTCTCGTCGTTTAGGGAAAAATTCTGCCATCAGCGTCGTAGACACCCAACACGCGGTTGCCATTTTGCCTAGTATCGTAGTGAAAACCGCCGTATCGTCTCCTTCCGGCGAGACTGGATTGCGGGCACAGTCACCGAACGAACATTCTGGCTGTTGTACAGGCATCGGAAGATTTAGCCCTTGTGATTTGGTTTATTACACACTTGCGCAAACTGAGTAACAGCTTATAATACCAAATACCAGATGACAAGGTAAAGGTCGTTTCATAAAAATAAGATGAGATGGGTGTGAGAAAAAACAGAAATGAATAAAACGATATTGAACATTGATCGTAAATAAAGACGATTTTATTCACCTCCTATACAACGAAACGTGCCTGTGTATTTACGATATAATGACGAGGGTATCGAAACAACTTGGTCGTCACTAATAACAGCGACGTGAAATCATGATCCCGACGGAAACTATGAATGATGTACACAACACAAAATGAGGAGGTAGATGAAGATCTGTCTCATACTCGTCACCAGAATTAATTCAGGTGATTTAATTTTTAATTTGAATCTTCTTTACTCTGCTTCCATAAGTATGACCGAAGACATGCGACATAGAATCGATGAAATAGTCGGTTACTTGAATACCTTTGCTGGCAGAAGAGACTTGATCGATCTGCCTGTGGATGTCGGCGAGGATACGCATTCCACGTTCGATACCTATCATGCCTGTGACATCGCTTTTTCCTCCTTGCAAATTCGAAAAGGAATCCCCCACAAAAACGTCACTCCACTTTATCGCGTGTACACTCGGTAAAATTGATTTTGAAACCACTTGATTCAGTGTTGGATTCATTCGGAGAGTGGGCTCTTTCAAAGAGCTGAACTTTTTCCAGTACCTTTACCCAGGGTTTCGTCATCCTTTA
>Ga0136591_1000564_pt1 | contig 14574 bp, 14 predicted proteins | sample AntRauMFilla3767_FD_104929 | JGI IMG/M metagenome (GOLD analysis project Ga0136591, IMG submission 104929) | Saline lake microbial communities from Rauer Islands, Antarctica - Metagenome Filla 3 #767 | ecosystem: Environmental > Aquatic > Non-marine Saline and Alkaline > Saline | place...
AACTATGTTGGAGCCTTTGATGGAAGTAATTGGTTAGCAGGTTGGACCGCTTTAGAAAGCTACGGCTATCTTGGAGATGGATTAGTAACCGAGAATGAAGACGAACTTTCAGTTCCAACTTCAATATCTCTAAATCAAAACTATCCGAACCCATTCAACCCAACAACACAGATCAGTTTTAACCTGCCACAGTCACAGCAGGTAACACTGAAAGTGTATGACATGTTGGGAAGAGAAGTCGCAACTATTGCAAACCGTGAAACCTTCTCATCAGGGTTAAATACAGTCAGCTTTGATGCTGCGAATCTTTCTAGTGGAATTTACATCTATCGCTTGACCGGCAGTAATGTAACCATGACCAGAAAAATGACATTGATTAAGTAAAAACTACTACTCAAAAGATATACGTCTCACATCACTGTGAGGTGTGCTGATCAGGGAGAGCTCCGGGGAACCGGGGCTCTCTTTTTATTAATCACAGATTTTTTGGATTGCGCTGATTTCACTGATCATCAACTACTAAGGTCATTATCCCTATAGTTGTTCAAGTATCCGCTTAGGTAAATATTGAATTCAAAGAAAAGAATCGTGCCAATTATTGTTTTTATACAAAAAGCAGTTTATATTAATCGTAAAACTACGATATACGATCATGGCAATTACCAAAGCACAATTATTTAACGAAAAACAGATAAAAGCTGCCGAGTTTGCGAAGGCTATCGCACATCCGGCACGCATAGCGATCCTTCAAATTCTGGCAACAAAAAATGCTTGTTACTGCGGAGATATCACAGAAGAACTGCCACTGGCACAATCAACGGTTTCTCAGCATCTGAAAGCACTAAAGTCAGCCGGGATAATAAAGGGAGAAATAGAAGGAGTACGTACCTGCTATTGTTTTGATGAGGAGAATTTGGCAGAATTTAAATCTGTAATGGAAGCCATGATCAAGGAAATTTCAATACCAAACCCAACCTGTTGCTAATATGAAAAAGAGAACAAAATCGGCTGAAGAACTCAAAGAAACCGTTCGTAAGAAATATTCAGAGATCAGCGAACAAGCCAAAGATTACAATGCCCGCAGTTGTTGTGGTGCCGGTGGTGATTCTACGAAAGTGTATAATATCATGACGGATGATTACAATGAAGTGGAAGGATACAATGCGGATGCAGATCTCGGCCTGGGTTGTGGGCTTCCTACACAATTCGCACAGATCAAAAAAGGAGACTATGTGATAGACCTGGGTTCGGGAGCCGGTAATGACTGTTTTGTAGCCCGCCATGAAACCGGTGATGAGGGGAAAGTACTGGGGATTGATTTTACGGAGTCTATGATCAAAAAAGCACGTAAAAATGCGGATAAACTGGGTTTTAAAAATGTAGAATTCAGATATGGTGATATCGAGGATACGCCTGTTTCCGACAGTGTTGCAGATGTGATCGTAAGTAATTGTGTGTTGAATCTGGTGCCCAATAAATCAAAGGTGATCACAGAGATCTTCAGGGTTCTTAAGCCCGGTGGTCATTTCAGTATTTCTGATATTGTGCTGGAAGGAGAACTTCCGGAAGCCCTGCGTGAAGATGCCGAAATGTATGCCGGATGCGTAGCCGGAGCTATCCAGAAAGAAACCTATCTCGATCACATTAAAGAAGCCGGATTCAAAAATATCACCATCCAGAAAGAAAAACCCATCGAGATCCCGAGCGATATTTTGTCCCAATATTTAGATGAGGATGGAATAGCTGAATTCAATTCAGGCGGTACAGGAATATATAGCATAACCGTATTCGCACAGAAGGCAGGTGAGGAAGAATCACATAAAAAAGCACCTATAACTATGCTTGGTGGAGAAGGTTCTGCTTGTGAACCTGGTTCCGGTTGTTGTTAATAAACGTTGAACCCGAGCTTCCGAGACTGCATTACGAAGGTGACCTTCGTAACAACACCAAAGGGTGTATAGCATACGCCCGGTAATTTATTATAAACAAAATCATGTACCCGAAATTAAAAACATATATCACGGAGCTGGTATCAGATTTCGATTCCATTCCTTCAGAAAGAAAAGAACAGCTTCGGGAAGTAGTCGATTATATTCGTTCAAAAAAAGAATCCGGAGAAACGGCAAAGCTCAACTTTATATGCACGCATAACAGTCGTCGTAGTCATCTTGCACAGATCTGGGCACAAACTGCAGCTCTTTATTACGGGATCAAAAATATTGATACCTATTCAGGTGGCACCGAGGCTACGGCTTTAAATCCAAGAGCAGTAGCAGCTGTTGAAAGGGCGGGATTTCAGGTTCAAAATCCAGGGGGAGAAAATCCGAAATATAAAATCTCATTCAGTAAAGATGCCGAACCTTTAACCTGTTTCTCTAAGAAATTTGATGATCCTTCGAACCCAGATAAGGATTTTGCAGCCATAATGACCTGCTCGGATGCTGATGAAAACTGTCCTTTTGTGCCGGGAGCTGAAATTCGAAAGCCTATTACCTATGTCGACCCCAAAGAAGCTGACGGTACTGATAGTGAAGCGAAAGTCTATGATGAACGATGTAGTCAGATTGCTACTGAAATGTTCTATATGATGAGTAAGGTTTAGATCCAGTTAAAAATTTTACAGTTATTAAACGCAAAATAAAAGCAACATGAATACCTCAACATTTATTAACACATTGGTAAATAATGCCGGGAAAGAACTACAATTTTCATTATCCGACGGCACTAAAGTTGCCGGAGATCTCCATATAACTGAAATCCAAGATCACCATGTAGATTCGGTGGATTGTGGAGGAAATCCTCACAGCTATGATGAAACCGTGGTTCAGCTTTGGATCAATGAGCGTTCCGGTGCAAAAGCTGAGTGGTCAACAGATAAAGCCATGAAGATCTTTGATATAGTGGGTAAGAAACTAGTTTATAAAGATGACGCAGAGCTTTTTATTGAATTTGGAGATTCAAATCATCCAACCATTCGATACTCAGTAAATACGATCGATTCAGATTCGGAGAAAGTGATAGTAGATATGAAAGTAAAGCCAACAGTTTGCAAGCCGAGCTTAATAAAAACAGAAGAAATGGGAGCCTGCTGTTAAGATGACAAAATCTGAAAAACGCATGGACTTTTTTGAGCGATACCTCACACTTTGGGTCGCTCTTTGTATTGCAATAGGAATTGGAGTGGGCTACTTTTTCGGCGATTCAATCGAATTTATAAGCGACTGGGAGATCTACAGAGTCAATATACCAGTAGCTATTTTGGTCTGGCTGATGATCTATCCCATGATGCTTCAAGTCGATTTTGCTTCTCTCAAAGAAATCAGAAAATCCCCCAAAGGCGTAGTTTGGACCGTTATCATCAACTGGGCCATTAAACCATTTACCATGGCCTTTTTTGCCTGGATCTTTTTTGATCATATTTACTCTGCGTGGCTAAGTCCGGAACTGGCTGATCAGTACATTGCCGGAGCTATTCTTTTGGGAGCGGCTCCCTGTACGGCCATGGTTTTTGTATGGTCCTATTTATCCGATGGAGACCCTAACTATACACTCGTTCAGGTTTCTGTAAATGACATACTGATCTTGATCCTTTTCATTCCAATTGTAGGACTGCTGTTGGGTATTACCGATATATCCATTCCCTGGAATACGCTGGCGGCATCTATCGTTGTATTTGTGGTGATTCCCTTGGTGGCCGGGTATCTGACGCATAAGATCGCTATCAAGCAAAAAGGGAAGGAGTGGTATACTTCCAAATTCCTACCGAAATTCAAACCGGTTTCCATTTCTGCTCTGCTGATTACCTTGATCCTGCTCTTTGCTTATCAGGGGGAGCGCATCATAGATTAGCCGATCGATATTTTACTGATCGCCATTCCGTTGATCATTCAAACCTACTTTATTTTTGCACTGGCTTGGTATGGAGGAAAGAAGATCGGATTGCCTTATCAGGTATGTGCACCCGGTTCTATGATTGGAGCCAGTAACTTTTTTGAGCTGGCGGTAGCGGTTGCGATTGCTCTCTTCGGGTTACAATCGGGAGCAGCTTTAGTAACTGTAGTTGGAGTGTTGATCGAAGTGCCTATTATGCTTTCATTGGTTAAGTTTGCGAACAACAAGAGAGCAACATATTAGGGGAAAAAGTCAGGACTCAGAATTCAGAATTTAGTTTAGATGTTCTGAGTCCTGAATTCTGACTCCTTCTTAAATAAAAAATCTTTCTACTTGCAGAACTGTTTATATTTTTTCGATGTTAAAGTATCTGAAAACTAAACTAACAGTCTGAACCATTGACATTCGTAACACGACGCGCTCATTTTAACGCTGCCCACCGACTCCATAATCCTAATAAAAGTGATAACTGGAATAAGGAAACCTTTGGTAAGTGCAATCTTCCGAATTGGCACGGACATAACTATGTCATCGAAGTAACGGTGAGTGGCGAACCCGACCCTGAAACCGGTTTTGTGATCGATCTTGGAAAATTGAAGGCGATCATAAAGGAAAAGATCCTTGATCCCTGTGATCACAGGAACCTGAATCTGGATGTGCCTTTCCTGCAAGGAATTATCCCGACTACAGAAAATCTGGTCAGAGCCTTTTATGAGCAATTACGCTCTGAAGTGGAAGCCGCATGCCCCAATGGTGGAAAATTATATAAGGTGAAATTGTTCGAGACGGAACGAAATATTGCCGAATACTGTCCTTATCGGGGAATTTAACAGACTATTCATTATCCAATTAGCAGTAAGATAAAACCTATGATCTCACAAGAAGTACAACGTTTTTATGACCCGACCTTTACGGTAACTCCCGAATACAAAGAATCTTTACCGGATCTTCAAAATGGTCCGGCCTCACTTATTGAAGGAGCTAATGTACCGATTCAGCAAGTGGGTATTTCCAATTTCAAACTTCCGCTGAAATTCAGAAGGAGGGAAGGAGAACCGATTACTTTAGAGGCGTCTGTAGATGGGTATGTAAGCCTTGAAATGGATAAAAAGGGGATAAACATGAGTCGCATCATGCGCACTTTTTACAAGTTTCAGGATAAGGTATTTCACCTCGACAGGCTGGAAGAGATCCTTAAAGCTTACAAGGATGATCTGGATAGTCAGGAGTCTTTTCTGCGGATCTCTTTCAACTATCCGATGATGATGGACAGTCTGCGTTCCGGAATGAAAGGGTATCAATACTACAAAGTACAGCTGGAAGGTCGCCTTGATAATTACGATCAGTTTCAGAAATACATGCACGTGGATTTTGAATATAGCAGTTCATGTCCTTGTAGCTATGAATTAGCTGAGCATGCCCGCGAGACAAGAGAAGTGGCTGCCATTCCTCACAGTCAGCGAAGTGTAGCCAATGTAACAGTAGCATTAAAAGATGAATTTTTTGTCGAAGATCTTGTTCAGATCTGCCGGAATGCCTTGAAAACAGAGACTCAGGTGATGGTTAAAAGAGAAGATGAACAGGCTTTTGCTGAATTGAACGGGGCCTTCCAGAAATTTGTGGAAGATGCCGCCCGACTGCTGTATGATGAACTCGATAGCTACAATAGCATCCGGGATTTTGTGGTACGCTGTGTGCATATGGAAAGCCTGCACAGCCATGATGCCGTAAGCCGGATCTGCAAAGGATTGCCCAATGGGTTGAGGTGATTAGAAATTATTTTTCCTTGAAAAAGCTCCGTATAGACTTACTATCGGAGCTTTTTTTTGAATAATCTTATTTTAGATAACCTCTTAACCGATTTGAAGTCCCTTCAGGGGTGGTGAGGTTACTCTTCTCAGTGTATATTTTTCAGGTCACTTTGCAACGGGGAAGCACGTTATTTGTATTAATAAATTAATTCCAATATGCACCGGTTCAATAAAAACGCTATACTTTAGACCCTAAAAAATCTAAAAGTAATTTACCCCTGATGAAAAAAAGTTACTATTCACTACTTACCATTTTTGCACTTCTACTATCATTTAACACAGCACAAGCACAGCTTTTCGAAGATTTCGAAACCAGCGAGAAATCATTTTATGCAGGCGCTTCTGTTACTCTTTCTACAGGAGACTGGTATATGGAGGATGCTCTGATAGGAAACCTGACCAATGACAAATACAATGGAAGCCAGGGAGTTCGCATGGATCGCAGAGACGGGAAAAACGGTAATATTTACATGGAGTTTGACAAGACGGCCGGTGCAAATGAGCTTTCGTTTTATCTGGCTAATTATGGAAGTAGCAGTGGAAACACATTACAGGTTCAATATTCCACTGATCAGGGAAGTACCTGGACGAATATTGGTGATGAAATTGTACCAACCGGAACACTGGAACAAGTCACTATTCCGGTAAATATGGAAGGAAATATTCGGTTTAAATTTATCCAGGCAGCAGGTACCGACAGGCTCAATATTGATGACATTCGAATAACAGATTTCATCACCCCCGAAGAAAATGCAACTATTGATGTTTTTGTCGACACCGAAATTGTTGAAAGCGGAGCATTGGTTGAATTTGCGCAAACACTGACTAATTCTGACAGGCAAAAAACCGTACAAATAAAAAATCGTGGAAATGAAGCTCTAGATATTTCTACCGTTGAAATTCAAGGAGGTGCTTATTCTATTTCTGCTCTAACCGACTCAACCCTTGCTTTCAATGAGAGTGGAGAGCTAACCATAACATTCACCCCGGATGCAGAAGGACAGTACCAGGGTGTTTTGGAAATTTCGAGTAATGCTGTTAATGCAGCCACTTTTACAGTGAATATTGCCGGTGAGGGCTATGAAGAGGGAACGGTAATTCCGATTTCAGAAGCACGTCAGGTTCCATTTGGGACTCGTGTTACCGTTGGTGGAAGGATTACTGTGGCAAATGAATTTGAAGGCCCTGTTTTTATGCAAGATGGTACAGCAGGTTTAGCCGTTTTTTATTCTGATCTGCACACGGATGTTCAGATCGGGGATTCCGTAGTAGTAACAGGTCCAATTACCGAATTTAACCCAATTGGTGGTACTCAGGGAGATTTCTTGCTCCAGATTGGTGCTACAAATGATGACAATAATATTTCGTATGAAATTATTCAAGCTGAACTCAAAGAAGTTATTCCTACAATTGTCACCGTAGAAGAGATGAATTCCGGAGCTTATGAAGCGCAGTTGGTGCTAATTCAGAATGCCACAATAAGTCATACCGGAGTTTTTGGCTCTAATGACACTAATTATGACCTGTCTGATGGTACCGGACAGGCGTTTATAAGAATAGATGGATCTACAAATATTGGAGGTGCAGAAGCCCCTAGTGGTGCGGTCAATGTAGTTGGAGTCGTAGATCAGTTTGATGGTGATTATCAGCTAAAACCACGATTTGTAGAAGACCTTGGAGTCGAAGAAATTACCTATCCCGGAGATGATATTTCCAAAGATGAAACCTTTGAAGTGGTAACCTGGAATATTGAATGGTTTGGTTCTGCCGGCGGGGGGCCTGATGATCTGGAAACACAATTCAATAATGCAAAAGAAGTAATTCTGGCAGTTGACGCCGACTTATATGCTTTCCAAGAGATAGCAAGCAGTACACAGTTTGACAGATTAGTTTCAGAACTTGATGGATATGGAGGCGTTCTGGCAAGCTTTTCACAATCTCAAGAAACAGCATATTTATTTAAACGGGCAACAATAGACTCTCTGGATTCAGGCTTGATCACTGATAATATGACCCAATCAAACTGGGCGAATGGACGATTTCCGCTATTCTTTCACTTTAATGCCACTGTAAATGGTCAGAGTCGTGAGATATATTCTTACAACATTCATGCAAAAGCATTTGACGATCAAAGCTCTTATAACCAGCGCTATAATGCTTCCCGAGAACTAAAACTTTACCTGGATAATGTAAGACCGAGCGACAATGTTATTTTTATCGGAGATTATAATGATACCACGATCGGCTCAATCACTAACGGAGAGGAATCACCCTATAAAAATTATGTAGATGATTCGGAGTATACCATCATTAGTAGGAGTCTGGAAGAAAAAGGACTGGGATCACAATCCATTGGGTCTTTTATTGATCATATAACGATCACTTCAGAACTCTCGGACGAATACATAGTAGGCTCAGAACGAGTAGAGAATACTTCATACATAGGAAGTTATTTGAGTTCAACCTCAGACCATTATCCTGTATGGACCCGTTTCCAGTTTGAAACACTGGTAAGCAATGAAGATGAAATAGCTGATAACCCAGCTGGATTTAAGCTGGAGCAAAACTATCCGAATCCATTTAACCCATCCACAAATATCACCTATAAGCTGCCCCAAAGCAGTACCGTTACGCTAAAAGTATATGATATGCTTGGAAGGGAAGTGGCAACGTTAGTAGATGGAGCAAGGATGTCAACCGGTGATCACAGTGTCTCATTTGATGCATCCAATTTATCCAGTGGAATGTACGTGTACCGCTTGTCAACAGATATTGGACAAAGCCTGACTCGGAAAATGATGTTGATCAAGTAAGCTGATCGGTCTGTTTCTATATTTTTAAAACCACCTTTTATCTAATAGAGGGTGGTTTTTTTTGGCTTTTATTCTTTGTATTCCCAAAAAGGGAGGGTTTTTTAAGAATAGGATCTCAAGTTTCCCCTTGATTTCTCATCCTTGAAAAAGGAAATCCGCTGCAGCCTTCCATAGGATTTCTCCGATCGGGTGAAGTTATATTTTTAGCTTCTCTAATCGTTTCAGCACTGTAGGTGGTCATGCAGAAACCCCAGGTAAATGGCTCCATATTCTCAAATTCCATCCAGTCAAAGCGTGTATAAAGTCCCGGCTCAGATGGATTCAAACTGTCATTTCGGGCTATCAGGTACTGCTCTTTCACATTCCATTCCTCAATATGGAACTTTGCATTCGGTTTTTGGAACCAGAGGTCAGTTGAGATCTCATACTCTATATCATAGTCATCCTGGAATTCCCCTAACATCAATTCAGGAGGGGTGTCTGGAGAGGCCGAGCACCCGGCAAGCAGTGCCAATGTCAGAAACAGTAGAAATTTTTTTTTGGTCATGACCTTAAGGTAGCGGAATTTGAACGATGTTAAAATATACATATTAAACATCATATTATAACCAATAGATTAATAATATTAAATAAACCCTTAAAGTTTTATTCCTGCTTATTATAAATGTTACAAAGTTACTCTGCAAGTAGAGTAATGAACTACATTTTCACTAAATAAAAATCAGTGTCAGGGAACATTACCTTGGTATTTGATTTGAATTAGTAAAATGAATCAAACTCTTATGACATGCAATTGACAAGGATATCCGGATTCATAGCCCTGCTTCTTTCATGTATGCTGCTGACCTCTTGTATAAACAATGAGGATGTTGAACGTTTTGTAGAGCAATATTTCGGCAACCGGGTCTTACCGGTAGAGCGTGATCTTGAAGCCATTAGGGAAAGCGGTGTATTACGGATGATAACCACCTATGATGTCAATCATTACTTCCTGCGACATGGCTTTGAGGCCGGGTTTGAGTATGAATTGTTGAATAAGTTTGCTAAGGAACACGGGTTACAGCTGGAAGTGGTTTTCGCAGGAGAGGGTGAGCGCCTCGATGACCTGCTTAACTATGGTGTGGGAGATGTGATCGCTGCAAATTATACCGTTACCGATCAACGCAAGCGATACGTGAATTTCAGTAGCCCGTACCGGCTTTCCAACAAGATATTGGTCTACTCAGGTCACTTGGAAAGTAAGCCGAAGTCACTGGAGGAATTTGCCGATTCGGGAATACCGGTCACCGTGAGCAGAGATCATATGGATCTTGGGTATCTAGAGAAGCTGGAAGGACAGGGATACAATCTGAATTTTGAACTGTTATCTAAAAAGGAAGACACCAAGTCGATACTTACCAAGGTTTCAGAAGGCCGGATCCTGATAACGGCTATGGATGAGGATGCTTTTCGTACTGGTTCAAAATATATTGAAGGATTACATGAAGGGCCGGTAATTGCATTGAATGATACTATTGCATGGGCGGTCCGAAAAAATGCTAACGGACTTGAGGAACAGCTTAACGGCTTCCTGGAAGATCATTTCGGGTTATCCGAAAAAAAGGGGCAGCCTTTGCGATCTGCTTTTTTAAATCAGTTGCGTTACAGGTATCATCAGCAAAGCCCTCATGTGGAGGATTACTATAATCCTGAAAAGTATTATTCCAGTATTGGGCTGGACTCATCTTATGAAGAGTTGGTCCGGTCGGTAGCGGATTCATTGGACGTGGACTGGATGCTGCTGGCTTCCATGATCGTTCAGGAGTCAGGTTTTAACTCTGAGGCTAAAAGTTTTGCCGGAGCTGTGGGACTAATGCAGATCCTGCCTCGCTTTTCGGTCAATGAATATGAGAACTTATACGACCCTTTGACGAATGTTCATGAAGGGGCGTTTATCTTAAAATCCCATCTCAAGCAGTACGCCTACCTGGATAGCGTGAACCAGCTTTCGTTTGCACTTGCAAGCTACAATGCAGGGACCGGTCACATGATAGACGCCCGACGGCTGGCGATGGAGCAAAATAAAGATCCCAACAAGTGGGAAAATGTGGAGGATGGCCTTTTAAAACTGATGAATCCCCGATATTATCAACAGGCGCGCTATGGCTATTGTCGTGGCATTGAGACCGTACAATATGTGAAAGAAATACGCAACCGGTATCAAATCTTCCAGCGGGTTGCTACGGTTAATGGCGATAAATCTTCAGGGCTTTCTGAAAAAGAACTTCTTCAAAAGTTGAGTACCAGATAACCGTAAAAAAGCACTGCAAGGTGTGCCCCCGAAAATACGAAAAGTACGAAAAGCGAATAACATGGGGCACCAAGGTATTCGGGGTGTACAGTGTTTTTACTGTTCTATGATTTTTCATATTCTTCTTCCAGCGGCATATGCACTTTCCAGAATCCCTGTGGTTCTTTCCCTTCAAGCCTATCGGCTAAAATCTCCAGGTGCGTATGCCATCCTGCTCCGACGCGGAACAAACTGAGGAGAATTATTTATCACAAAGGAGTAGAGTCATAGCTTATAACTCACCGAAACAAAGGTGCCAAGGGTATAAAGCTTTACATTTCCCCATCCAACTTCTTTGAGGGGAACCTTGATGAAGGGCTCGGCTTTCAGGCTCCAGTTTTGGTGGAGATCGTATTCGTAGCCAATGGAAAAGCCGGCGTTGCTGAACAGATGTGCTTTGCCGGATCGCTCATTCTTTGTGGTGACTTGTCCCTGGGAATAGCCGTTGTAGTCGAACCGGTAATCTTCACTCAGCATCACGTAGGAGGAAAGTCCGCCCGTAGCAAAGAAGCGGGAGTTTTCGAATTGCATCACATCATACTTTACGGTAAGCGGGATATCGAGAATAAAGCACTGAGCTATGATTCCGCTTGGTGTTCCGCCCGGGTTCCAATAGGCCGGAGGATCGTAATACTGACTTCCCGAGCTGTATTTAACGCTGGAATGGATGAGTCCGCCCGAAACCGTAAAACGGTCGTTGATGCGGTAACCGGCGGTAACGCCGAGCTTATATCCCGGCTCATAAAAGTTTGAGATCCCGCCAATGGTGCTGATATCGGGAGAAACGATTAGCCCGAATTCAAATCCTGAGCGTTCCATTCTGCCGGGCAGCTCATGCTGATGAATTTGTCCCGAAGGGGCAGCAGCCTGACCATAACTCACGGAAGCAAGATAATCGGTACTGCCCGGAATGCTATTTCCTGATGAAACAGACAGATCCTTATCCATTTGTTCAGGATAGGAAACCGGTCGCAGTTCGATATGTGCAAGTTCCTCACCGGAAACCGATACAGGATCAGCATTTAAAACGGCCTGCTGATTTTGTTGTTCGAGGGTTGCCTCGTGGGTGACATTATCGGTAGTTTCAGATGGTTCAGCGGTTTCCTGCGGGATATCAGCCAGCATTTCCTGATCGATCAGCGGAGGAGTTTCCGGTTCTTGTCCAGTATCTTCACGGGCGGAATCGGGGAGAACGCCTGTGGTCATATTATCTTCCAGCTGTCGGTTCAGCCGGTCAATTTCATTTGAGTTCTGATAAATAAAATACCCCATTGCGGATACTAGCAGCAGAACGGCGGCAGCGGTCATGTAGGTGCGTCGTTGCCTGATTTTGGCGGCGTGCATGCGGTCCAGCTTTTTCTCCATATCAAGCCAGTCCTCTTCCCGGTAAGAAATATCATACTCCTCAGCTTTCTTTCTGAACAGCTGCTCCAGCGGATCCTTATTTTCGTCTTTATTACTCATAGTTCGGTCTCAAATTAAATTTCTCTCTAACAGTTCACGCAGATTCCTTTTTGCTTTGGAAAGGTTGGATTTGGAGGTTCCGACCGAAATATCCAGCATCCCTGCAATTTCCTTATGCTTAAATCCTTCTATCACATACAGGTTAAAAACGGTTCGGTAGGCCGGACTCAATTCCTGCACCATTCCAATAAGCTCATCATAGGAAATACCGCTGATGATGTGTTCCTCGGAAAAAAGATCGTCTTCACCCGACAAAGGCTCTGTCATTTGCAGGCGTTTCCTGTCCTTATGATACTGATTGATGGCGGTGTTGATCACAATTCTGCGAAACCAGGGTTTAAAGTCCCGGTTGGAGTCATAGGATTTTATGTTCTCAAAAACTTTCATAAAGGCATCATTTAAAACAGCTGCGGCCTGATTTCGGGAATCGGCATACCGCAACGTTATGCTCATGCCATAGGCATAGAACATCTCATAAAGCTCTTTCTGGCTCCCGCGGTGATGCTTACGGCATCCTTTGATGATATCAGCTAACAAAGAATCTTGTTTTTTTTAACCTGTATACTAATTAAAAGAAAAATAGGGACGACTCCTATACTCTATACCATATTATGTACCAAAGGATTGACCGTGTATTGCTTCTAATTTCCTCCCAAACCAAATACTCGGTGAATATTGAAACCAAACCTGAAATCGCCTTCCCAAAATCGATCCCTGTTATTAGCCATGATAAATTGCTCATTATGCCATTGAGAACTTGTTAAGAACAATTGGAAAATATGTCCACCTGTATCAATATTTAGTGCGATCGCCATAGCATCGGCTGTTCTGGCATTTCGATCTCCCAGCACCGGGAGATATTCTGTATTAAGTGATAATCGTTCGTTGATCTCGTAATGAATTAGAAGCCCCAGTCCGTAAAGCTGACCGGCATTTCCGAATACCGGGTTATTGAAATGTGCGATCATAGGGCTTAGTTGAAAGCTGAATCTGTCAATTTTCCTTGCTGCCATAACAGAAGCGAAATAACTCAGTCTATCGTTGAAGGTATAACCCAGACCTGAAAGCGTATTTATTCCTATTGATCCTTTCACGGCTACATCCAACGGCATACTGCCGGTTTCCGTTTGCTGGAGTAAATTCACTTTGGTACGTAGGTCTACGATCTTATTGAAGGTCATTCGTCCAATGCCTACAGAAAACCGATCAGTGAAACCATAGTCTATGTTCAACTTGGTGTTAGCTCCGTTATCCAATCCAAAAAAAGTGTCAATTCCACCACTCGTGAGCCCAAAAGTATGGACAACCGAGCTCATCAGATTGTTACCATCTAGGTTTTGAACGGTAGATTGCCCTATAGCAACCGGAGCCCAGAATATACGATCGACATTTTGGTCAGTAACTGTGCGTTCACGGGTTAGCTGAGCCTCTGCGGGGATAGAGTATAAGGCCAGAAACACCATTGTGAAACACAAGATATAAAGTACGCCGTGATGATTCGGGGTCATATTCATAGTTCGCGAATTATAGTTCATCTCTGGAAATGGGTTTTAGGAGTACATCGATCTCAACGGTTTGTTCGTCGTTGACGCGGTAGAACAGAATGCCGGGAGGCTCGATATCAAAATCACTTAAGAGGATCGGGAAGTTCGCTCTAAGGCGATATCCATCCATAGTATCTGTCAGTGTTCCATCCACACTCATTGCTTTGGTAATATTATTGATGGTAAACTCACCGGTAGCGGTCACGGTAATTTCCTTTCCTGCTGTTGGCAGGGCTACGGAATCAAGTGACCCGGTAAATTCAGCAAAGGGATGGTCATCCGCATTCAGCGTACTGTACATATCCCGATCCCGTTTACCAATCCCTGTTTTTAGAGTATTGAGATCAAGGTAGAAGTCAATCAGATTTTCCTGAGGATCTATCATCCCGGTGAGGTGATCAGAAGTTCCTGTAAATGAATGAGAGGGTACATCAGAAGTGAATTCTGCGTTACCTGAATCAGAAAAATATACCGAATCAGCAGACAGATCTTGTGAAGCAACTTCAACCGGCATCTGAGTAAGTAAAAATATAACGAGCAGAAATATTGTATGATTATTCATCATCTTAGGAAGACTCAACAACAGTTACAGTGCCGGTCATACCCAGATTAAGATGTGGTACACAGAAATAAGGATAAGTTCCTACTTCATTAAAAGTATAGGAAAATTGGCTACCGGGTGAAATGTTCCCACTGTCAAATTTACCGTCGTGATCACCATC